>JAEIGA010003243.1_pt1 | contig 25547 bp, 30 predicted proteins | sample 9270691 | NCBI WGS metagenome assembly JAEIGA01 (sample SAMN17057246, study PRJNA624740) | gut metagenome | biome: biome; isolation source: fecal sample | host: Bos grunniens | place: China: Xizang | collected 2019
AAATAGATAAATACAATGGAAAATTTAACATTTAAAAATAAATGGCAAAAGTTTTGGTGGGAAGTATTTTCTGAAGATGGAAAACCAAGTAGTAAACGTATTATTGGTGGTATAATGATATTTTGTACACAAATATGTTTAGTAGTTGAGTTTGCATTACATGGAGGAAATACGATGGTTAAAGATTTATTTGAAGTGAATCTTATAATTGGTGCTTCTTTACTTGGATTAAGTAATATCACTTCTATATGGAAGGGTGGAAAAATTGCTGTTGGAGCACACCCTCCAAAATTAAAAGAGGAAGAACATAGTAATAAAGAAGAAAAAGCACAAGAAGAGTGTGGAGAATAAAAAAAGTAGTCATTTTAGACTACTTTTTCTTTTTATATCTCTTTGGTTCGTACATTAATGTATCATATTCTTTTTTTGTGATATTATGTTTATCTATTAATTTTTTAAAAATAGTTTTTGCCTCATATTCACTAATATCTGTGTTACAGTCCCATACTGAACATAATTCAGTATCCGAATATTGTGTGCAAAATTTATATAATTTACCAACTTTTAATACATAAATATCATACCCACCATATCTAAAAGTACTTAGAAATTCAAAATTAGTTATGAATTTTTTCTCGTAATTTTTATTATAATAAAAAATAGTTGTTGTAATATCTTCTACGTTAATCATTGTATTCTTTTAATAGTTTTAATGCTTCTTCATTTTTAGATTCATCAGTATTTTCTTCTGTGTTGAAAAGATATGTTGCGTCAATTATTGTTTCATTTCTTGGTGCATGTGTCTTGTTTTTAATATCAGTTTTTTCATCATAAATTTCTTCCATAATAATATCGTATCCAAACACAACATTATCACCTATAAATCGAAGAACATATGAATCTTCAAATTTTATAATGTTTTCAAATTGTATATTTTCAAATTCAAATTTAAGAAGATCGTCAACACCATGTGCATTATATGTAATAAAATCTAAACCAATAAAATCAAGAATTTCATTACGTATATCACCCATGTATATATGTTCAATTTGTTTTAAAAATAATTTATGGACATTATCAAATTTTTGTTGATATTTGGAAATATATATATCGAAAACTGTTTGTTTTTCATTTAATGGTTTAAGTACAATTTTGGTAGCATATTGTTCTAACTTTAACGTTGCAATATAATCGCGTTTTATATTAATTGTAAATTTCCTTTGTTTTACTTTATCTATATTACCTTTAGATTTTTCACCTAATTCAATATTTGTACCCATATTGTATATATCAAAATCCATTAAACTACCTACGTCTTCTTTGTTAGTCTGAACTAATAACACATCAAGACCGTCAGAACATTCAAGAGAACCTTTGTATACCATTAAATTATTTTTCTTGACTGCTCTTCCGTTTCCCGCATATTCATATTTTTTTGAAGCACGCTCAGCGAAATACATTTCGTGTCTTAACTCAATAACTTCTTGCGTTAATTCACCTTTTAACATGTCTTTATAGACATTTTGTACTTCTTTTTGTTGTTCAATGTGACTGCCATTTCCTCCGTCACTGTCTTTATTTCCCGTAAACGCACTGTCATTTACATTTTTTAACCCAACAAATAAATAAAAAAAGAATATACGTATTTTATTAAAAAACTTTCTCATTATTATAATATCTTTTTTTCTAAAATATTTAAAATGCTAACTTTTTTTGTTTCTAATTGTTTTACTTTTGATATTGCATTTTTATAAATGCTTTGAGTATCATAAGGATAATCACCGACATTTGCGTTTGCAATGAATCCATAATATTGTATTAAATGGTCGATAGAAATTAATTTTTGATTTAATTCAAAAATAGAATCTTCATTTTTATCTTCTTGTATAAAAATTTCTTTTTGTTCCACTTTTTCGTTAGTGGTTTCATTTGGTTCTTGTACTTTTTTTGCCATATATTTATCTTATTTTCAATAAAATATATACATTATAAATTAAAAAACAATAAAAAGCAACCTAGAATGGTTGCTTTTTCAAAAAGAAACGTTATTTGGTTGCTTTTAAGAAATTAATATTCTCCCGCATTAATGCCTTCGCCACTAATGCTACCGCCTCCACTTTCACTGTTTCCACTATTTTTCCCGTATTTTTTACCATTAAAATAGATATATCCATTTTCGCCATCAATATCAGTTCTTATGAAATTTATATATCCATCTTCTAATTTTAATACGTCAAAATCTTCTTTTGTACCATCGTACAATCCAAAACCTTTAAATTCTATATTTGCCATTAGTATTTATTGCTTTTACAATAAATATAATATATCATTAGTTTACGCAACTTTGATTGATTTAAATTTTGTTTTAGTTTTTTCGTTTACATATTTTTCATCAATAATGTATTTCTTTTTTCTTGAAGAAGGTGCTTCGAACATTATATCAGTCATAACAGTTTCAACAATATTACGTAAACCACGAGCACCCGTACCAAGTGTGAATGCAAGTTTAGCAATTCTATTTAATGCTTCTTCTGTAAACTCAATATTTACATCATCCATATTTAGTAAAGCAGTATATTGTTTGATAATTGAATTTTTTGGTTCTTTTAAAATTCTAACCAAAGTTTCTTCGTCCAATTTTTCAACATTAGTTACAATCGGAAAACGCCCAACAAATTCAGGAATCATACCAAAATCTCTTAAATCTTGAGAAGTTGTGTATTGTTTAATATTATCAGTTGATATTTCTTCATCTTGGTGACATGCATCAAATCCAATTTTTCTTCCTCCAAGTCGTTTATTTATAATATCATCAATACCAATAAATGCACCTGATCCAATAAATAAAATATTACTAGTATCAATATAAATAAGTGGTTGTTCTGGATGTTTTCTTCCACCACATGGAGGTACTCCAACAAGGTCTCCTTCGACCATTTTTAATAATGATTGCTGAACACCCTCTCCTTGTACATCACGTGTAATAGAAGGTCCCGCATCACGTTTCGCTGTTTTATCTATTTCATCAAGAACGACAATACCGAGTTGTGCTCTTTCCACGTCATAATCACATGTTCTCAAAAGTCCAACTAAACAATCTTCAACGTCAGAACCAACATATCCGGCCTGAGTTATTTTTGTACAATCTTGAATATAGCATGGCACATTTAATAATTTCGCAATCGTTTTAGCTAATAGTGTTTTTCCTGAACCTGTATCACCAATTAAAAAAATATTTGATTTATCAATTTCAATACCTGTTAAATTTGCTTTATTATTAAAAATCTTTTTAAAGTGATTGTATACTGCAACTGATAAAACTTTTTTTGCTTCGTCTTGTCCAATAACATATTGATCAAGATACTCTTTTATCTCTTTTGGTGACATCAATTGCACTTGATTTTTTGTTTTTTCTTGTGTCTTTTTTCCCATTTTACCTATTTATCGTTTAACTACTTAAATATACAATTATTCTTCCATTAAGTTCATTAATTTTAAACCACCCTTTTTAATTTTATTTTTTGGTTTATTTGATTTTGTGGTATCACCTAATTTATTTGGTATATAATCTTTTTTTGTGTTGATAATTTCTTCACTTAATTTATTTTCATTATTAAATTTTATTTTACTTCTTAATTCAATAATGTTTTTTCTCATTTCATTTTTAAATGCAACACCTTCTTTTAATACGATATAATTTTCTATTGGTTCCATAAAATTCAATGTTTTTTTTGCTCTTGTAAATGCTACATACATTAAATTTCGTTCGGTTGTTAATTCCCATTCTTTTGTTGCAAATGGGTATGGTAATAAATTTGGGTGTAAAATAAAAACATTGTCAGCTTCTAATCCCTTTGCTTTATGAATTGTTGATAATTGTATTGCATTTTCTTGTTCACCATTAAAAATAATATTAATTTTATCAACTAGTTCTTCTGTTGTTGTTAATCCTTCAGATATTGATAGAATTCCTTGTATATTATCATAAAGTTTAAAAACTTGTGGATGATTCATTGTCTCTTCATCTGTTAGTTTTAAATTATCTTTTAATCTATCAATTTCTTTGAAAAGTATATTATATAATTTTGGGATTAATCCATCATATGTTAAACAATTTTTATCGATGTTTTTACTAAATGTAGAATTAATTAAATCTAAATACTCTTTTCTAATGTCGTCAAATCCTCTAATAAAAGACTTTTTATTATTTCTAAGATATTTTAAATGTAACTTAATTAATGGGGCAGTTGTTCTACATAGTACCATATCATTATTCTTTGCTGCAAATAATGAAACATTATAATTAATCTCCCCTTCAATTGCATTTGGTTGAGGACTAATATTATCTGAATAGTTTTTTGCTAATTCAACTATTTTTTTTGGACAACGATATGAGATTGGTAAAGAATATTCTTTTGTGTTTGGGTATTTTTTAAAATTTTCAATTGCTTCGACACTTGAACCACACCACACATTAATTGCTTGATGTTCATCACCTACTGTAACGAAACGAGTACCTCTCTTTACACATTTTTCAATCATTTTTTGTTGCATAATTGAGGTATCTTGTGCTTCATCAATAAAGATAAAATCGTATGTATGTTTTATGGTCGTTAAATTCAATACATTTGGTAACCAAATCATATCAGTGAAATCAATTGTATCCAAATGTTCTTTTCCCCATTTTAAAACCTCTTTACAAACATTTACTTCATCTCTAATAACTGATATACCATATATATCTGCTGCTTTTTTAATTTCTCTTGTTGAAAATGCTAAATAATATCTACAATATTCACTTAATTTAATAATATTATATATGTATAACATTCTTTCGTTACCAAGAGATTTTGTTTCGCCATATTTTGTTAATGAATCAATATTCTCTTTAATAAATGTTGAATACTTATATTCGTTGATTTCTGTTTTATGATCAATAATGTGATTTTCAATTAGAATACTATTACCCAAAGAATGAAATGTTGATATATGAACATTTTTCCTTTTTACCTCTTGTTTTAATTTTTCAACAATATCTTTGTTAAATGCTATGAATAAAATCTTTTTTTCTAATGGTATATAACGAGTAGCATTTACAATAGTGGTTGTTTTTGAAGCACCTGCTGCAGCAGAAATAATCATATTACCAACACCATGTTCAATACAATCAAAAATTTTTGCTTGATAATCAGAAGCATCAAACTCTTTATTTCCAAAATAAATTTTATAATTCATTATTTTTTTTTTCATAAATATATACATTTTTATTTGTTATTGATATTTATATAAAAACAAAATCAATATGAAAATTAAAGAATCAGAATTAAAAGAGATAATTAGTGAATGCGTACAAGAGGTACTAATGGAAAATCAACAAGAAGAAGGTCTTAGAGATTTTGGACAAGGTGTTGCGTCGTTCTTTGGTAGAGGTGAAGCAGGTGCTAACAATAATAAAAATAAAGAACTACGTCAAAACGGTGGGTTAAATCTTAATAAACGCTTTAAAGCAGCAAAAACAAATTATCAAATGTCAAAAGAATCTAAACAAATTAATGACGTTATTGCTTTCTTGGAAGATTTGGTAGCAAAAAAACAATTAACACCACAAACAACTATTGCTGATTTAATTGGTGGTAAATTAAATGGTAATAAATATGGACGCTTACATGGAATGAGAGATAATAGAACTTCTCGTGCGTCAAGAGCAATGAATGATATTTATAGACAATAATTAAAAAGTTTTTATAATAAAAAACGGGTGAATCCTCACCCGTTTTTGTTTTTTAGATAACTACCGTTGTTTCGTATTTTTAAATTGTATTTCCAATTTAATTTTGTTTTTATGATCCAAAATAGTCCCCAATGTTGAAAGTCCCCGTCTCTTTTTGGTTTTTTCTTTCGGATTTCAACGTAATAGTGTATCATTTCGTGAACAAGAACACTTCTTAGTGTTTCTTCTGTCCATAATATATTTTCATCTATTTGTATCTCATGTCTGATAATTTGTAAAACACCATTTTTCTTACCCCATCTAGCACAATATTGTCCGGCTAAATGAGGTGTATTAACAATTGAAAATATAGGAACTTTGGGTAAAGAGTTGTTAAAATACAATTGATTGTATTCTATAAACTTTTCTTTTAAATATGTTTTATCTAATGTAATCAATTTGCTTTCTTTCATTTTATTTTTTCTTTAAATATATAAAAAAAGCACTATTTTAAAGTGCTTTTAGTTTTTATATCATATTTACGCTTAACATTCCATGTTTAGATATTTTGTCTTTATACCAATCTTTTATAATTTGTTTTAACAATTTATCTCTTTTATTAGTATTAGAGTACAAACCTTTAAATTTATCTTGTAACAAATAGAATAATTGTTCTGCATTCATATTTTTCAACGGTTGTCCGTCTGTTCCTTTCATTGCAACGATTTTTATTGTAGTTGGGTATCCGTCTTCACCAATTGAAGAAATACCTCCTTTTTGGAAATTTTTATCTAAGAACTTTTTGACAACTATAACTTTATTTGGTTCAATAACCATTCTTTCTTGTGAAAGTGATTCGTTAATAAAATTTAATTGTTCTTCGGTTATAAATATTTTTCTTTTTTTGTTTTCGTTCATAACTCCATCCTGTCTTAATAACTCTTGTGAAACATAATTCATGTCTTCCTCTGGACATTTATATGGTTCTGATTTATATTCAATGTTTTTTTGATTTGTTTTTTTAGAAGTTTTATCGTAGTATATTGAATTTAATGCATTAACGACTTCGTCGTAATCATACATATCAGAATATTTTCCTTTTCTTTTTGGCACTCGATATTGTGCTAACAATGCATGTACATTGTTTGCTTGTATACTTGGGTCTTTTAGATAATCTCTAAATTGTTTAACCAATTGCCTTGCATTTACTAATTTTCCCATTTTTGATTATTATTCTTTAAATAAATACTTTTATTTACTAATAAATATATTTATTATATATAATAAAAAAGAAAAAATAATAATTTTTATGAATACATTAAAAAAAGAAGCAATTGAGTTTTTAAGTGTTTTAGAAGGTAATCATCAACTTTTAAAGGGTTTACATTGGAGTACTAATTGTAAATCTGAACACTTGTTAACTGATGATATAGATAGTTCAGTACTTGAATATGAAGATAAAATAGCAGAAAATGTTATGGGTTGTGGTGGTTTTAGAATTGGTGTTGGTGATTTAAAAACCATGTTACCTTCTGCAAAAAACTTAGGTGATATGTTGACTGAACTTGAAACTGATACTAAAAAATTTAAAAATACATTAGATGAAAATAAACACACGGGAATAATAAATATTATTGATGACTTATTGTCTGATATTAATACTTGGAAATATTTAAGAACATTTAATTAATATGAAAAAAATTATTAAAGAAAGTCAAATACGTAACATTGTTCGTTGTGTATTAAAAGAATATTTATATGGTTCAGATGACTATGGAACAACCGCATATGACGGAGTATATAATTTTTATCCATATGAAGTAGAATTTGAAGAATCATACGAAGATGAATCAGAAGACTTCTATAATATATTAACCAAATTTAATATTAAAGATAAATATATTTTGAATTTCTCAGTTACATGTGAATATGATAACAGTGTTGGATATAGTGGTTCGGCAGACGATTTTGAAATAACTGACGATGATTGTTTGTATAATGATATTTTAAAATTAAAAGAAAATGGTTATGAAAAATTTTATAATATTATAAAAGATGCTGCAGAGTCAATTAGTGAAGACGATGTTGAATGGGAAGCACGAGAATACGAACAAGAATACGAACCAGACGATTATTTTGAATAAACTATAAGTAAGTAATGAAAATATACGACGCAGCAAGTGCTGATAAATATAGAATTAGTAGGACACATGGTGATTTAGATTATGGTCATATAATTGATGAAGTTATTGATTCTGAAATTGAAAATAATAAACAGAATAAACAAGAGTCAATCGGTGTTACTAAAAGAAATTTGAGGGAGAATTCATTATCATTGGATTTTTCCTCTGTGCTTGATTCTTTCAAAGTTAAAAAAGAACTACAACCAAAAATATGGCAAGATAATGTAATGAATTCAAGGGTTAGATTAAGACTTATGGATATTGCTGATGAATTTATTGAATTTATTAATGTACCATGGGTTAAACCAAAAGATATTATATTAACAGGCAGTTTAGCAAACTATAATTGGAGTAAATATTCTGATTTTGATTTACACATTCTTATGGATTTTAATAAAGTTGATGAACGTGTAGAATTTGTTAAAGAATATTTTGATTCAAAAAAAATAGTATGGAATGAACAACATTCAAATTTAAAAATATATGGTTTCCCGGTTGAACTATATGTACAAGATATAAACGAGGAACATAAGGCGTCTGGTATATATTCGTTAAATAAAAATAAATGGATAAAGGAACCAGAACGTGATGAATTAGTTTCTATTAAATTAGATAGGCAAACAATTAAAAATAAAACATTGAAATATGTTAAAGATATTAATAAATTGATTTCTAATTTCAATGAAGAAACTGATACACATAAATTAGAAAATATTTCAAATAAAGTAAAATCTACATGGGATAGTTTAAAAAGAATAAGACGAGAATCATTAAAAACAGGTAATGAATTAACTATCGGAAATTTAATATGGAAATCACTAAGGAGATTAGGTTTCCTTGATAAACTATTTGATTTAAAGGCGCAAGCATATGATAAAATAAAGTCAATAAAATAAAAAAAAGTTATTTTTATGATAAGTTATTGTATTTATTATAAAAATAATAAATCGATTTAAAAAGCATATTATAATATGGGAAAGTATGATGAACAATTACAAAGAATGATGAATTTAATGAATTATGACAATTCATTAAATGAATCTAAAAAACAAAACAATGGTATCGAATACCATACAACCGCAGCAGACGGTAAGGAATATGGTATCATTAAAGAGGGAAGATATTACTATCTTAAAACTACAACTCCTGATAAGAAAAATATTTCAGAATCTTATGATTATGTAAATGGTTTTAATCGTAGAGGAGAAACACGTTATAACTCTTATAATGAAGCAACAAAACAATTGGAAACACGTTTGATTGCTATTAATGAATCTTATGGTAAACATGAAGATGTTTCTATTGCTAATTTAAATAAAACAAAAGACGCGTTGGCAATCTTAACAGAAGACACAAGAAAAGAATTAGATAGAATGCATTCTATCTTTGAAAATTCTTTTATTTCAAAAGATAATATTGGTAACCATGGCAATCCTGAAAGTAAGGGTTCTGCTACTGGTGCAAATACCACAAAAAATAACGCACCTTTCGAAGAAAAAACTGAAGCAAAACTTGATAAAGATATGAAAGAAAATGGTACCGTAGAAGGTGCTACATCTGACCATACAAAAGTTAATGACGCTGATTCTAAATTACAACACGCTGATAAAATGGAAAATGGTAAACGTGGTGATGAAGATTATAAAGACACACATGATGATTTAGAAGGTGAAGGTGTTGCAGATAAAAAACCTTCAGGTGCTAAGGCAGTAAAAATGAACGAATCGTTTGACGATTTAGATAACAATGTTGAAGGCGAACTCGGTGCTGAAAGATATGAAGATATGGAAAACTTGTTAGGAGACGAAGAGAATGATGAATCATGGAAAGAATTTGAAGCAGATTTTGTTGACTCTCACGGAGTACCATATGAAGAAACTTTTGGTGAAGAAGACATAGTTGGTGTTCAAGAACCTGAGACTGAAGAAAGTTTAGATGATTTACTTCGTGAGTTTATGGACGGACCAACATTTAACAACTCAGCAGAAGGTAGCAGTACTGCTTCAAATTCTGATAGTGGTAGTAATGGACCATTAGAAGAAGTTTTTGACGTGAATGTCGCACCTAATTTAAATACTCCTGCTGCAGTTGGTAAAGCTGATGTCATGCAAGAAGAAGAAAAAATTGTTGGTCCTGATGAAGTATTAGATGGTCCTAATGGTTCAGGTAATAGTGTTCACGGTGAAGAAACTATGGATAAAACACAGATTTCAGAAGATAATGAAGTATTAGATGGTCCTCATGGTTCAGGTAATTCAGTACATGGAGAAGAAACTATGGATAAAATTGAAGAGGCAGTTGAACGTATCACTCGTATGGTTGTTGAATCTCTATGTAAAGAAGAGAAAAAATGTAAATGCGGTAAGAAAAACTGCACATGCAAAGACGGTGAATGCACTTGTGATAAAAATGTAAATGAAGGTCAAGGATGGAATGTTTTTAAACATGGTGTTAGAAATTTTGATAGTCTACCAGATAACGACCAAGAATATGATAAATTCTTCAAAGATGATGAGTTAACAAATTATGAACACAATCTCGAAGGAAGACCATATTATGATGAAAACGGTGGTTATACTGATGACGCATACGATATACATGGTATGAGACATGGTAAAGTTGAAGATACTACTCTTGGCAAACTTGGTAGAAAAGCAGGTATTGCTGCATTAAAAGGAATGTCTAAAGGAAAAATTGCTAAAAAGAAATGGGATTTAGCACATCCAAAAAAACAAGACGGTATAGCATACTTACAAGAAGCAATTGATAAAATTGTTAAAGAAGAAGTAGCAAAATTAGACGTTTGGGGAAAACATCCACGTTATCGCAAACAACCAATGACTACACCCGCAAACAAAGAAGTTTTAGCAGGTACTGCTGAAAAAGATTGGAACGATGAATCTACAAAAGGAGAACAACCTTACGGACAAAAAATAGGTAGTAGTGCACCTTTTGAAAAAACAGTTAATACATTAACAGAAAAAGTATTTGAAGCGGTTGTTAAGTCATTAAAAATGGGAAAATAAGTGAGGGTCGAAAAGTATTAAAAGCACCCTCTCAACCACAAATGCCACCAATGGAAGACCCTATGATGGGTATGCCTCAAGATAATATGGCAAACCAAGGTATAGGCGGAGGGTTTGAAGACCAAATGAATCCAGAAATGGGGGGCGACCCAAATGCATTTGAAGGAGGATATCCTGAAGAAAATCAATTTGACACTAATTTTGACGCAGGTGTTGAAGCTGACGAAGATACTGATCCAAAACGTTATATTCAACAGTTAACAGGAAAGTTATCGCAAACTCTAAATAAGTATAATGACGAGCAAGAAGCACCTGATGAAGGACTTTCTAAGTATGTTGGTAAAATGATAGTTAAACAGGTTGCAAAAGCACTTGATGACGCAGGTAAAAAAGATTTAATTAAATCTATTAACACAACTGAATCTGAAGAAGATTTAAATGATGTTGATATAGAAGATGATAATACGAATATGGAACCTACAAGTGAAGAAGCAATGGAAGAACCAATACAAGAAACACGTTTTACAAAAAAAGAATTAATTAAACTTAAAGAAAGTATAAATAATGAATTGTTCAATGACGAAAAAAATTTAGGTATTGCACCAAAAGAAGTAAATTTTAAAAAGAACAATCCATTTAGTGGAAAAAAATTTAGTAAATAATATGTAAAAAGGGACTTAAAGGTCCCTTTTTCTTTTTTATATAGTATTTATTATATAAAGTTTATAAAGAATTATGAAACGTAGAATACATATTACTGAATCACAATTAAAAGAAATTTTTAAACACATAAACGAAAATAATAAACTAAATAATGAGGTTATTGAAGAGGATGCGCAAGTTACAATAGATGGTAATCCTTATGCTGCTTCAAATGGTGGTAACTTAGATCTAGCAAGAAAAGACGCAGCAAAGAATGCTGTTGATAGCGGAGTTAAATTAGATAATGCAAATATATCATTTGATATGCAGGAATCACTAAAAAAAGTAACTAAAAAACAAATCAAAGAGGCACGTCTTCAAAAACTAGTTAAAGAATCTGTAAAACTTATTCGTAAAAAAGATTTAAAATGAAACGTATTTTAATAAATGAACAACAAGAACAATTAATATTAGAGGCAATGCGTCATAGTGAGGCATTGTCTAATTTGCCAAAACATTTATTAAACGATTTAAAACACCCTTCAAATAATATATCAATTTCTGATTGTGAATTTTTATATTCACCACTTATGAAACACTATTTAGAGAAAGTGGTTGTTAAACGTTACGAGCATGTATGTAAATATTTTTTAGATAATATCGATAATGTCACAAAAGAAGAAGTTGCAAATAAAATTGATAAGTTAATAAAAAAATGTATTGAAAAAGAAAGACCAATACGACCTCAGTTAGAAAATTTATGTTATAATACTTTAATTGATTTATTTAATATACCTGAAGATTCTTTTTCATATGAATGTAATTTAGTTGATGGTATTGATAATAATATTGCAATACCTGTTCATGCTGAACCGATTAACTTTTTTACTGATATGGAATACGCTAATAATTTATCTAAAGATATACAAAAAAGACGTTTCGTAAATATACTTTGTGTTGGTGGTTCTATTGTTCTTGCTGATAAAGCAAAAGAAATTTTTCTACATAAAGTTTTTGAATTAGACGAAGAACTACCTCATTTATATAGTCGCATTTTAAAATTAAATGAATTATATTTATTCATTAGTAAAATTAAAATACGCGATAATTTTATACAACAAGGTGGTTATGTTGAGGTTACATTACCAACAGAAGAAAAAATTGCTAATATAAAAGTAAATGCAATGATTTTTCCAATTTTATTGAGTGAATCTATTAAAGGTATAATGGAGTTATCTGCTTCGTATGGTTTACCTGATAATCAAGAAGAAGCAAATAAAATTATGCAAATTTCAGATGCACTTGAATATGAACCATGGGATATGCGTTTGGGTCCTGAAATATTTAATTCTATTTTTTCTAAAATAAATAATCTTGATTCAGAGGAAATTCCATTTATAATACAAGGTTTATCAAAAGAAGATTATGAAACATTTTTTAATTTAATGAAAGAATGTTTATTAAATACTGAAAAAAGTGAAGAAGTTATTAATAATTATGTTGCAAAATATTTACACGATAAAGAATATGGTGACTTTGAACATGATTTAATGACAAAACAAAATAATGATTTACTGTTAAATGGATATAATTAAAAAAATGTCACAAAAATTAACTGAAATAAAAAAAGGACAGGTAGGAACGGGTTTGTTAATTGAACACGATGGTTATATGTCTCTTAATTCAAAAGAAAACAAGGTTTTAAAAGAATCTATTGAAAAATTCGAATCAGGTGATTTAAATGAATTACCTTACCCATTTATAGTATCTGCTGTTTTTCAAAAATATGGTATTGAAAATGCAAATGGTCGTATCTACCCTGAGCATGTTTTAAAAAGAGAAACGGAAAAGTATCAAATAGCAATTAAAGAAAGACGTGCTTATGGTGAATTAAATCACCCAGAATCTTCAGTTATTGACCTTGGGAGAATATGTATGAATATTGTCGAATTGCATTGGATTGGAAAAACATTAGTAGGTAAAATAGAATTACCTATTTCACAGGGATTTAGAAAATACGGTGTTGTTTCAACCCTTGCAGATATGGTTGCTCAATGGTTAATTTCTGATTTAAAAATTGGTGTATCTTCAAGAGGTTTAGGTACAGTTTCACAAATGGGTGGAAAAATTATAGTAAACGATGATTATGAAATTGTATGTTGGGACGTTGTTTCACAACCAAGTACACCAATGGCATGGATTGATAAAGATGAACATAATCTTAAACCATATATAGAAGAAAATGTTGAAGTTTTAGAAGATAAAATAATAATCGAAGATAAATTTTCAAAATTCGATGATTGGTTAAACGGTTGATATTATGAAAATAAGCGAAAAAAGTTTAAGAAAGATTATTAAAGAATCAATACAGGAGGTATTGGGTGAAAAAAGTAATAAGTTATCACTTAAATGGTCTGGTAATGATAAATTAATTCCGGAAATACTAGATTCTTTAAAGAAATATGAAAAAGATATTATAATTCGTCTTGATGGACCAAGTTATATAAAAAAAGTAAATCAATTCTTCTCATGCGAGGAAGTTATATATATACCAAAGATTCAAAAATTAAAATATAGCGAAATCGTAGAAGAACCAGAAGACGAATATTATAGTAATTATAATATAAACATTGATAGTGACGATTATACTATGCAATTTTTACTAAAATTGTTTTATCGTATATCAATGATTGGTGATTGCGGACATACATTTACAATATGTATTAACAATAAAGAATTTATAGGATGGGATGGAGATGGTTCAGATAGAATCATATCTATTAATGGAAATAAAGATTGGAAAGAAACGTATAAAAATTAATTATGAAAGTAAACGGAAAACAATTAAGAAAATTGATTCAAGAGTCAATTACTAATATTTTAAAAGAAGGTTCAGCAAATTCTTCTGATTGGCAAAGATGGGATAATATAAAAGAAATGTTGGGTGCTGACGAAATGTTGGACGCAATTTTTAATGCGATGGACCAAAATGAAATCGAAGAAATGTTAGAGTTCTTAGAACGTGAATATGAAATTAATTCAGGTTATAATGACTATGACGAAGAAGACGATTATGAAGAAGATTATGAGGAAGATATAGAAGAAAATGGAAATTTTTAAAAAAAAGTTATAAAAAATAGTAATTTTTTGAAAAATACTTTTTTAAAATATAACTTTTTGAATATCACTATGTATTTATTTATAAAAAAATAAAATAGAAAAATAAATTAAAAAATAATATGGCTAAGAAGAATAATACGGCAGAAAAAACAATTCTAGATGCTGAAAAAATTACAAAAGCACTAAAAGAAGGTACCGAAAAACAACTCCGTAATCTCTTAAATGAAGCAGTTGCTAATATCATTAAAGAAGATGAAGATTTCGAAGAAGTTGAAGACGAAGTTGTTGCGGACGATGGTTATGAAGTAGAAGATGTTGATACCGAAGTTCCTTCAAGCGAAGACGAAACTCCTGAAGTGGAGGGCGAAGAAGCCGAAGTAGAAGATACTGAGGACGCTGATGATGAATGGTCTGATTTGGAAGAATATAAAGTAGGAGACAATGATTATGATTTCACAGGCGTGGATGGAGAGACTGCTCTCAAGGTTTATAATAAACTTAATGACGACGATGAAATCTTTGTTACAAAAGACGAAGACGGTAATTATGAATTTAAGGATGAAGAAACTGGCGCTGAATATGTGATCGAACTTGACGCCGAAGGTGAAGCCGATGCAGCAGAAGACGAAGACGAGGAAATTGAACTCGACATTGAAATGGATGAAGAACCTGAGTTGGATTCTGAGGAAGATGAGGACGAAGAAATTGAATTCGACATTGAAATGGATGAAGAACCTGAGTTAGATTCTGAGGAAGACGAGGACGAAGAAGAACCTTTAAACGAAGAAAATCTTGGTTATACCGATTCTTATCAAAAAGACGTTTTTGCTAAAAAACCAAACATGAAAGAACCTGGTAAAAATGTAAACGATTGGGACGAAGGTGTTCCTACCGGTGCAGAAAAACCATGGGCAGGAAAAGGTGATATGAAACCATTTGGTGGTAAAAAACAAGAACTTGATGAGAATGGTAATGGTCTTAACGCAAAACATTCAATGAAAAAAACTCAAAATAGACTCAATAAACAAGCGCAAGGTCAACACGTTGCTTCTGAAGAGGGTGAATACAAAGGAACACTTTCAGAAGATAAAGCACGTAAAATCATCAATGCAGCAAAGGCAATTCAAGCCGAAAATAAATTATATAAAGAATCAATTGATAAAATTAAAAAATCTCTTTATGAAGCAGCAGTTCTTAATGTTAACTTAGGTAAAATTGTTTCACTTTTAGTTAACGAAACTACTACAAAAGAAGAAAAACAAAATATTATCGAAAGATTCAATGGTGTTAAAACCATTAAAGAAGGCAATACTCTTTATGAATCAATTAAAAAAGAATTAAATGGTTCTTCAAAGAAAACTGCAATTATGGAAAGACAAATTAGCATGGCGCCTTCATTAAATGAGACAACAATTTATACTCAAAATCCTTCATTAAATTTAATGGAACGTATGAATAGTCTCGAAACATACTATAAGAAATAAAAACTAATAAATAAATAAAAGGAATTTAATATGAATACTAATTTTTTAACACAAGCACAAGTTGGTAATATTGCTACCAATAAAGTTGCTGAAGCACGTAAAGCAATCAACGAACGTTGGGAAAATCTTGGTTTTACCAAAGGTTTGTCTGGATATCTTAAAGATAATATGTCTATCATTTTCGAAAACCAAGCAGCTTCATTGTTAAGCGAAGCAACTGATTCTTCTAACAGTGGTTCTTTCGAAACAGTTGTATTCCCATTAGTACGTCGTGTATTCTCACGTCTTTTAGCTAATGATATCGTATCAGTACAAGCAATGAACATGCCTATCGGTAAATTGTTCTTCATCTTACCTGTTACAAGCAAAAGAAGTTGGGAAGAAGTTGATGGACAAAAAGTTGGTTCACACACAGGTCTTATGGGTTATGAAAGAACAGACCGTAGAACAGGTGAATCTGTAAACCGCTACTATTTACCAGACGAAGTAGTAAACTTCGCAGAAGAAAAAGATGGTAAAAAAGTTGGTCCAGAAGTTGTACAATACTTCAAAAAATCTCTTTATGATATGTTCTACAACGATGGTTTGTTTGACCAATCTAAAGGTAAAATCCACGTACAAACAGGTGATTTAAAAGTTGCTGAATTTATGTGCAATGGCGATATGAAAACATCAGGTGCAACACTTCCTGTAAATTCAATCGACGGTACTGTACGTAATGTAATCCTTGAAGTAGGTGGTTTCGCTTCTTACAATGCAGGTAAATTAATTGGTCCTGATGGTTGCGAAATGGATACAGAAGCATTCTTAGCATCTCTTCACGTTTATACAAAAGAAGCAATCGAAGAAGGTACAATCGAAGATGGTAAAGTTCCTACTGCTTCATACAAAAAATGCGAGAAAGTACACTATCGTTGTGTAACACAACGTTATGGTCAAGGTCTTGTAGAATACGGCCAACTTGCAGATAAAGAAGGTAAAATTTATATCGAAATCGATCTTGCTAAACCTACTAAAAGAGCACATCAAACAATGGACGGTTTTGTAGGTGTTGCTGCTGATAAAATCACTCCTGATACTATTGACAACTTATTTGGTGTTGCATGGGCACAATATGATTCTCTTGAACTTGAAACTGAAATCGGTGAAGTTTCATTCAAACTTTCTAACGTAACAGTTTCTGTAGAAGAAAGAAAACTTCGTGCTACATGGTCTCCTGAAATGGCACAAGACGTTGCTGCATTCCACAATATCGACGCAGAAGCTGAGTTAACAGCAATTCTTTCTGAACAAATTGCAGCAGAAATCGACCGTGAAATTCTTCGCGACTTACGTCATGGCGCACCATGGCAATTACGTTGGGACTACAACGGTTGGAGACGTCAAATGGCATTCTCTACTAACTATACACAAAAAGATTGGAACCAAACATTCATGACATTGATTAACCAAATTTCAGCACAAATCCACAAAGCAACTCTTCGTGGTGGCGCAAACTACGTAGTAGTTTCTACTGAAATTTCAGCAATGTTAAATGACCTCGAATACTTCCACGTAACTGACGCTAACGCAGAAGCAGTTAACTATTCATTAGGTATCGAGAAAGTTGGTGCACTCCAAGGACGTTATACAGTATATGTAGACCCATATTCTCCAGCAGAATCTTGTATCTTAGGTCATAAGGGTGATTCACTCCTTGACACAGGTTACATCTACGCTCCATACGTTCCAATGCAATTAACTCCAACTATTTACAACGCAGAGAACTTTGCTCCTGTTAAAGGTATCATCACACGTTATGCTAAGAAAATGGTTAACAACCGTTATTATGGCGCTATCGTATGCTCTGGTCTCCAAACATGGAACATCATGGAACTTCGTTAATCTAATAAGAAGTTGCAAAATAAATAAAATGAGGACTCCAATTTCTTGGAGTCCTTTCTTTTTAGACAAATATTCTAATAAAAATATATTTATCTACTATTAAAATAAGTTTTTATCTTAAATAAAAAGTATTTATAGTATAAATAAAAAAGAAATGAAAGTTACAGACGAGATATTAAAATTGTTTAAAAAATGTAGAACAGAATTAGGTGAACCAGTTTTAAAAGTCGAATTAACAAATGAACAATTATGTGATTTATTAGAATTGGCAATTGAAGATTATACTGAAACTGTACAAAATTGGATTATTGAAAATAACTGGTCTACATTATATGGACAAAATATGACAAACACTGATTTGGCATATGCTTTCACTGTTCGTACAATGGATTTATCTAAAGATTATTCTTATTGGTTTTCCAAAGATGCAGGTTTACAACAAAGAGGTCCTTGGGAGATGAAAAAAGATTTTATTACAATCGAAGAAGGTAAACAAGATTATATTGTACCTGCGGGTAGGGAAATTAATGGTGTTTTATATTGTAACCCATCGACTTCACAGGCAGCATTATATGCTAATTATGGTGGTTTAGACACTCTTGGTTTTGCAGGAGGATATGGACAAGCAGGTGGTGGTTCTTATGGTCCAATAGGTGGATTTTATATTGCACAATCAATGGACGTTGCTTATATGGCGACAGACCTTGCATATAAAAATAGATTATTACGTGGTGATTTAACTTATAAAGTTACTGCAGGACCAGAGGGTACACATATTATACATTTATATTCAACACCTGGTTCTAAAATGTCATTTGGTTCAATAGGACACACTGCGGGTGCTCTTAATTTAGTTGGAAGTCAAGTTTGGTATACTTATTATGATGTTACACCTGATAATGTAGATGAATGTCGTCGTATTAATAGTGAGGTTGTTTTGACACCTGACCAAGTTCCGTTAGATAGTATTGATTATGAATTTTTAAATGGTCCTTCAAAAGTTACAGTTAGACGTTTGTTTTTCGCAAGAGCAAAGAGAACGTTGGCAAATATTCGTGGTAAATTTAGTGGAAATATTAGTATTATGGATGCTGAAAAAACATTAGATTATAACATGTTGCATAGTCAAGCAGATAAAGAATATGATGCAACAATGGAAGAATTGAAAGAACGTTTAAGAAGAATGTCTCCGTGGGAGTTGATGAAACTTGACGCACAAATGACAGAAAGTATGAAGACTATTTTGGGTGGTAAACCTCTTAAAATGATAACAGTATAAAGATAAGGGAGAGTGTTCTCCCTTTTTTATTGTTTTTTGTTATTTTATTTTTATTTTTTAAATAAAAAAAATGAAATTAGTAGGTTTAACATTCACATATAATGAAGAAAAAATGATACCTTATGTAATGCCATATGTTGAACGTATGGGTTATGATAAATTTATTGTATACGATAATGAGTCAACAGATAATACTGTTGAATTATTAAAAAAATATTCATTCGTAGAAGTTAGGACGTATAATACTAATAATACATTCAATAATCAAGAGCGTATAAAAATTGCTTATAATGTTTATTGTGAGGTTTGTGAATTATGTAAATGTGGTGAAAAAAATGAAGAGTTAGGGTGGTTTACAATAACTGATTTTGATGAGGTGTTATTCATTGCAACGAAATTTTCAAAAAACGTAAAAGATTTTTTAGATTATAGATATTGTGTATTTGGAGAGAATTATTTTAATGAAACCATGATTAATTTATTTCCTAAAATAAATAGTCATTGTGATTTGTTAAAGAATAAATACGTTCACTTAGCAGACGATATTCTTTGTGGTTATTGGAATGTTTATGGTAAAAAAACTACCATGTTCGTTGTTAATGATTTTCCGTATTGGGAAACATGTGTAGGTTTTCATTGGTCTAAATTTAAAGTTAGAAACGGAAGAAAACCAAAATCATTATCAAACAATGGAGAAGTACATGGTTTTCATTTAAAGTACATAGACAAGGAATTATTATATAAAAAACATGAAATGTATAGGAAAAGACAAGATGGGTATGCAAATACTTTAGATTTTATTTATGAATCACTATATACAACTGCTTTCCCGTTAAGTTTACACTTTTATGGTTTACCTATGCGTTATGATTTGGACGGTAGTTTTGATTCCGGTGTGTATTTTATTGAATAATAATAATTAAAAATATATCATATTTTCGTATAAAAAAGTATTTATATACAAGGTACTTATACTTTATAGTTTATGGCAAATAATAATAAAACAATATTACAAAAATTAACAAATGTAGTCATTGGAACAGGTAAAGGTAGTAATTCTAACACAAACAAAATAATGAATTACACAATGTCACCATCTGTTTCAAATGAAGTATTGTATAGTTTTAATACAAAAGAAGAAAGAGATTTAAAACTAAAACAATTAAAGCAAGAAAAGTTAATGGCGTATCAATGGAAAAAGATAGGTCATGATTCTCAGATGGCAACAGCAGTTGGTTTGAATCAAGTTAAAGTTATGTATAGAGACGCTGACTTGATGGACCAATTTCCTGAAATAAATGCAGGTTTACATGTTATAGCAGAAGAGGCAACAACAATTGATATTCATGGTAAGATGTTGCATGTATATTCAAAATCACCTCGTATTAAATCTATATTAGAAGATTTATTTGAAAATCGTTTAAATTTAAATGTTGAATTACCAATGATTACAAGAGCAGTTTGTAAATATGGTAATGAATTTATGTTTTTAAACATTGATCCTAAACAGGGAGTATTGGGATGGAGAGAATTAAATGTACATCAGATGAATCGTGTTGAACAAGGTGGTGCAGGTATATATGGTAATGGTAGTGTTAATTCAACTACATTATTAAATATGAATCCAGACGATGTTAAATTTATTTGGGAAGGTCATAATGATTCAACACCTTATCAATCATGGCAAGTTGCACATTTCCGTTTGATAAAAGATTCATTGTATTTACCATATGGTGTTTCTTGGTTAAATGGTGCTCGTAGACATTGGAGAATGTTGTCAATGATGGAAGATGCTATGTTGCTTTATCGTCTTGAAAGAAGTATTGAACGACGTATTTTTAAAGTTAATGTTGGTTTAATTGATGACGCAGACGTACCTTCTTTCTTACAAGAATTCATGAATACTGTTAAACGTGCACCAATTATTGATGCTTCAACAGGACAAATAGATTTAAGAAAAAATTTCTTAGATGTTAGTGCAGATTATGTTATACCTGTTCGTCCTGGACAAGATCCTACTTCAATTGATACATTGCAAAGTGCACAAAACCAAACTTCAATGGATGATATTGAATATATTGAAAATAAAATTCTATCCATATTACGTGTACCTAAATCATTTTTAAATTTCCAAGAAGCACAAGGTAAAGGACAAAACTTAGCGTTAGTAGATATTCGTTTTAATAGAACTATTAATGCTATTCAACAAGCAGTGTTAATGGAATTAAATAAAATTGCAATTATACACTTATTCTTATTAGGTTTTCATGATGAACTAACTAATTTTACCTTAACATTAAATAATCCTTCGAATCAAATAGAATCTGTTGAACTTGATAATCTTACTAAAAGATTAACAGCAGCAAGTAGCGCATTAGCAGAACAGGGAGGTGGTATTCCTTTAATGTCTTGGCATCAAGTTCAAAAAGAAATATTAGGAAAGACAGATGAAGAAATTTCTACAATATTAAATGAAATCAGAATTGAGGCAGCGTTAGCAAATGAATTGCAAATGACTACACAAATTATTAAGAAAACAGGATTATTTGATAAAGCAGATAGGCTATACGGTGAACCAGGTGCAAAATATCAACCACAACAAATGGAAGGTGAAGAAGGCATGGGCGGTCCAGGAGGTGGCGGTGGCATGCTTGGTGGTGACATGGGAGGTGACTTTGGAGGTGACCTTGAAGATTTGGGTGAACCAGGAACAGAAGATATGGGTGATGTAGGAGGTGAAGAGGGTTCTGCTGATTTAGATTCTATGCCATTAAATGAAGAACTTAAAAAAATGGTAAATGATTTTTCAAAAGGTAAATTTTTCGAAATGTATGATAATATGTTAAAGAAAAATACAAATAAAAATTTAAAAGAACCTGGTTTATTAAATGAAAATTTAATTATAAATGAAAGTTTAACTTCAACTCTTGAATTATTAGGGAAAAAAGTAAATGAAAGAACTGAATTAGATAAACTATTAGATTAATAATAAAAATAAACATAAAATACAATGAACGACTTAAAATTAAATACAATTGACGGTTTGACTAAATTCTCAAAAGAGTTTAACTCTGTAATTGAAAATAAAATCAATGAAATACAATTAAATGAGAATATTAAGAAGGTTGATGAATTATCATTATATTCTTGTGTTCAACTTTTTGAATGTATTTCTGACAAATTGTTTTCAACAAATAATGGTCAAAAATGTATTGCTAAATATGCAAATGTAATTAAATCAAATAATGATTTAAAAGAGGGTTTTATAATGTATAAGAGCATAAAAGAACCAAGAAATATTGTAGATGTTAATTTATATATATGTGAAGCATGTGATTATTTTAATACCCTTAACAGTGAGAAATTTAACAAAGGTTTAAAAGAACTACGAAATGTAATTAAAAAATCATTAAAAGAATGTAAAATTTCAAATGATTTATTTAATGACTACTTAAATAGTCATAAAGAAATTAATGATTCTTTGCAATATATTTTAGAAAACAAAAAAACATCTAAAAATTTAAATGAATATACAAGCAAAGTTGCATATATTATTGACTATGTAAACGAAAATAAGAAAACCGTGTGTTTAGAAAATTCTGAATCAGCAACATATAGTGATTTGAAAAATGTTTTCGAAAATAATGATTTAACTTCTTGGGAAAACAATGCGGTAGAAAAAATCGTTATGTGTAACATACAAAACGGTAATAAATCCGAGTTATTTGAAACTTATAAAAAAAATTGTTTAGATTTAATAGAAGAAAGTTTAAATGATGAAGATATTACACTCGAAACAAAAAGTCGTTTATCTACAATGAAGACACAGTTAAACGAAAAGGTATACAAAGAAGATACCGCAAATGAAGATATCCTTAAATTAGCAAATTTAGAATATACATTATTAACATAATATGAAGAAAATTTTTCTTACCGAATCTCAAATATTATATATTAAGAAACATAAAGTTCTTAATGAAGGGTTCATAAAAAATATGTACAGTGATTGTGAAACATTTGAAGATTATTTCAAGATGACAATGCTATTGTTATCAATGGGTATTGGTACTGTTGGTAGCGCTTTAGTGTTAATGCAACATGTTTTCCCTGAAGAATATAGCACTATGAAAGATAAAATAAAAGTTGAATTTCAAAGGTCAGCAAAAGAAAGTAAAGATACAAACACTGCACAATATAATTTTGAAGAAGAAAGAAAACGTTTGCGTGAACAAAAAATATCCGAAATCGATAATTTTATGAAATATGTTGCTGAACTAAATGGTAGAGACCCAAAAATAATACAACTATCAGCAGAGCATATTGTTAACATGTGTGATAAATATAACTTTCCGCTACCTTTATTGTTAGCACAAGCACATTTGGAATCACATTTTGGTACAACAAGTCGAGCAAGAAGAACAAATAGTGTTTTTTCTGTAGGTTCATATGACGATGGTAGAAACGTTTATAAACCTTCATCACAAAATGAATCTGTTGAAAATTATATTAAAACGATACAGAATTATTATTTATGTGATAAATCTGTTGATGAGTTACTTAAAAACGGTGGTTTTGTAAATCATTTAGGAAAACGTTATGCAAGTGATAGAAATTATGAATTAAAAATCAGACAAACAATGAATGGTTTAATTAAACAACATTGCCCTTCATGTTTTTAATAATTAAATAATATTTAAACAATATGAGTGATAAAAAATATTCTTCAAAAAAGAAAAAAAATGAGTGGTGTGACTACTCAAAACACGAAAAAGCAAAAATCGCTTCAATGAAAAACAAAGATAAAAAAGGAAATAAAGGTAATCAACGTTGGTAACAATAAAAATGGAGTTTGATGATAACCCGTCAAACTCCATTCATTTTTTTTCACGTCATACTGTCGCGAAAATTGTCGTGATAATGGTTATTCTAAAAAAAACATACCCCACTCTTGACAAAATAGAAAAATCATTATATTTTATATGTATATAATGATTTTTTATGGAAACAAAAGTAAGAACAATAAGATTAAATAGTGAAAAGAAAATAGAACATAATTTTTTTAAATTAAAAATAGGGACAACGAATAAAATAAACCCTAATGTTATCTATATCGAAGGCAGAACATTCATAAAACCTTTATATGAAAAAGATAATTATAATCCAGATATAATTAACATTAAAAGACGTTTTAATCGTTTTTTGCAAAATTATGTTAATAATAGTGATATATTTTCTAATAAATTTATTTTAGATTTTCAAGTTGCACAAAGTGGTATAGCAGTAAATAAACGTTCATTTTTGTCATTTCAATTTTTATTAAAACAAAAAAACGACAATAATATCTTAAAACTAAAAGATGTTAAAAACAATACCGAATCTGAAATTAAAAATATATTAGACGAACTTATAAAAGAAATTGAAAAGTCCGACTTTGAAGTATCAAAAACAAAAAAATAGAAGTATTTATATAATAAATAATAATGTTAAATGGCACAATATTTCTACATAAATAGTAATTCAGTAAATCCAACATTAAGAATGGAATTAGTAGATGATGGTAAATATGATTTTTACAATTCTCATGTATTTAATACAATGATAGAGTCTTCTGATATAACATTTTCAATGTGGGATGAACATGATATATTAAAAATTTCAAAAGCACGATGTAATGTTTTTGTTAGCGAAAACAGTAATTGTACACGACGTTACATAATTGAATATAAGTGGAGAAAAAGAGATACTAATAAAAAAGGAACCTTTACGGGAAAATTTGAATTTAATTTTGGTGAAGTAAAGGAAAATGGTACAGAATTCCCTGAAGGGAATATGATATTACCAATTCAAGAGGAATTAGTTATTGTTGTTAAATAATTCTCTTTTATAAACCCTTATCGGTAATTCTTTGTCTTTTGCTATCTTTTTAAGATACGCTATCTCATTTGAACCGTTGTCAAAAAATATAAATGCATGACAATCTTCAATCAAATTATAATTACGTTTCTTTAACGCCATTTTTCCATACGTTTTCCAATCTGTATAGAAATTTTTAACGTTAATGTGAAAACGTTTACTAAATTGATCAACAAAACTGTCACCAGTGGAAAAAATCGTAATAGATTCACCACTGTCGGCTTTTTTCTTTAGACACTTAATACATTTTTCTTGGCAGAAATTATAATCATCAAATGATTCTGCCCCAATAATACCAACATTAAA
>JAEIGA010003244.1_pt1 | contig 25546 bp, 26 predicted proteins | sample 9270691 | NCBI WGS metagenome assembly JAEIGA01 (sample SAMN17057246, study PRJNA624740) | gut metagenome | biome: biome; isolation source: fecal sample | host: Bos grunniens | place: China: Xizang | collected 2019
AATGAGGTGTTTGCGCTACTTCCTGAAGCTAATTTGAGTGGCAAGCATGTGCTCTTGGTGGACGATGTTTTGACTACCGGAGCGAGTCTGAGTGCTTGCGGTCGGGAACTTTGGCGAGCGAATCCTGCAAAACTGAGTTTTTTTGCCCTGGCTTTGGCTTGATATCGCAAAAAGAATTGTTATTTTTGCACCTCTATAAAAAATGTCAAATCAAAATAATCAAAATAGTAGAAATATGAAAACTGTAGAAAAAATGATTGCCGAAAAGTTGCTGGCAATCAAGGCTGTAAAATTGCAACCCGAAAATCCTTTCACTTGGGCCAGCGGATGGAAATCGCCCATTTATTGCGACAACCGTAAAACCTTGGCTTATCCTTTCGTGCGCAACCTCATCAAGATTGAATTGGCTCGTTTGGTGCGCGAACTTTATCCCGAAGCAACGGCTATTGCCGGTGTAGCTACCGGTGCCATTGCGCAAGGTGCCATGGTGGCCGAAGAATTGTCGATGCCTTTTGCCTACGTTCGTCCCAAGCCCAAGGATCATGGTATGGGTAACCAAATTGAAGGCGAATTGAAGGCCGGCGAAAAAGTGGTGGTTATCGAAGACTTGATCTCTACCGGTATGAGTAGTTTGAAGGCTGTAGATGCTTTGCGTCAAGCAGGTTGCGAAGTTTTGGGTATGGTGGCCAACTTTACTTATGGTTTCCCCTTGGCTGAACAACAATTCAAAGAAGCCGGTGTTACTCTGACCACTTTGAGCAATTACAATGCGGTGCTGGAAGCTGCTGTCGAAACCAACTATATCGCCGCTTCCGATGTGGAAACTTTGAAAGAATGGCGTAAAGATCCCGCCAACTGGGGTATCTGATTATGAACGAATTTGTCAGTCCGATAAAATACATTAACGCTCCGGCGCAGGATGTCTATGCCAAGTTGTCCGATTGGAACAATCTTGCGCAGGTGGCTCCGCTTTTACCGAGCGATAAAGTGCAGGATTTTCAGTACGATGCCGATTCTTGTAGCTTCCAGGTGAATGCGATGGGTGTGGGAAAAATCGCTTTGCGTATCATCGATCGCGAGCCTTTCAAAACCATCAAAATTAGTTCGGAAGCTTCGCCCATTGCCTTTACGCTTTGGATACAAATCAAGGAAAAAGATGCGGTCTCTTGCTACATCAAACTGACACTTAGAGCGGATATTCCTTTTATGTTGAAGGCTATGGTTTCCAAGCCTTTGCAGGATGGAATGGACAAGATTGCCGAAACTTTGGCACATTTGCCTTACTGATAGAAATTTAGACGATGAATAAACTTTGGCAGAAAAATACGGTTGTTGATAAAGATATCGAACGCTTTACGGTGGGTCGTGATACAGAAATGGATATGTATCTGGCTGAGTACGACGTGCTTGGCTCGATGGCGCATATTCGTATGTTGGAAAGTATTGGTCTTATCGAGAGCGAAGAATTGCCTGTACTTTTGGATGAATTGCGCAAGATTCATGCCCAGATCAAAGCGGGCGATTTTTGTATCGAGGCAGGCGTGGAAGATGTTCATTCTCAGGTGGAATTGCAACTGACCCGCGCTTTGGGCGATATGGGCAAGAAGATTCACAGCGGTCGGTCGCGCAACGATCAGGTGTTGGTAGATTTGCGTTTGTTTATGCGTGCCAAGATAGAAGAAGTGGCGCAAGCAGCGATGCATCTTTTCCAGGTGCTCAGCGAGCAAAGCGAGCGTTATCGCGAGGTATTGATGCCGGGTTATACGCATTTGCAGATTGCTATGCCATCGTCTTTCGGCTTGTGGTTTGGTGCTTACGCGGAATCTTTGGTGGACGATATGCAACTGCTGCAGTCGGTGTACAAAATCTGCAATCGCAATCCTTTGGGTTCGGCAGCCGGTTATGGCTCGTCTTTCCCGCTTAATCGTCAGATGACGACCGATTTGCTTGGTTTTGAAGGTCTTAACTATAACGTGGTGTATGCGCAGATGGGTCGAGGCAAGATGGAACGTCTCACGGCTTTTGCTTTGGCGGCTATGGCAGGAACTGTTTCCAAATTGGCTTTCGATGCTTGTATGTTCAATTCGCAGAATTTCGATTTTATTCGTTTGCCGGCCGAATTTACCACGGGATCCAGCATCATGCCGCACAAAAAGAATCCCGATGTTTTCGAATTGACGCGTGCCAAATGCAATAAGATTCAGGCTATTCCGCAGCAGATTTCCAGCATTATCCAGAATTTGCCTTCGGGTTATTTCCGCGATTTGCAGATTATCAAGGAAGTCTTCCTGCCTTCTTTCGACGAATTGATCGATTGTCTGAACATGACGGCTGCCATGATGTCGAAGTTGCAAGTGAAGGAAAATATTCTCGCCGACGATAAATATCTCTATCTTTTCAGTGTTGAAGAAGTGAACAAGCGCGTGTTGGCCGGCGTGCCTTTCCGCGAAGCTTATCGTCAGGTGGGCTTGGAAATCGAGGCAGGAGCATTCCGTACGGACAAGCAAGTGCATCACACGCACGAAGGTAGCATTGGCAATTTGTGCAACGAGGCAATACGTCAGCGTATGCAGGAAGTGTACGAAGATTTTGGTTTTGATAAAGTAAATCAAGCAATTAAAGAACTTTTAAAAGCATAATGATATGAGAAAGATGATTGTAGGCTCTTTGTTGGCCATCATGGCGTTCTCGATGAACGCGCAAACCGATATCAGCCTTTTCTGGCGTTCTGACAGTGTTCAGGTGAGTGAAATTTTCAGTCCGGAAGGCGATTTGTATCGTAAGGTGGGACATCATGGTCCGGCTGTCGAAAACGATTATATGGCTTTGCGTATCTACTTCAACCACAGTGGTTCTATCGATGTATATTCTAAGCAGAAACCTCAATTGGAATTGGCAACGGCACATTGGTATCCCACGCTCGAAATGCAGGCTCAAGGTTATGGCTGCGACGAATATAAAGTAGGTTCTACCGTGGGTTTGGGCGGTTACAATCTTTGGGATGGCAAGGAAGTAATCAAACTGACGGCTACCGAAGGTCGTACGGCTAGCGTGAAGAAAATTAAGAACGGCGCTGTGGCAGAAATGTTGGCCAAAGGCATTCCTTACAAGAACAAGAAAGTGGATATCCTTATTCGTGTTACCATGCTCGATGGTCAGCGCGAAGCTATCGTGGAAGCTTTCAGCAAGAAAGGCGGTAAGGTTCAGTTCGTTACCGGTGTTAATTTCCACGATGGTAAAGAACTTTTCACCGACGAAGCGCATATTGCTACCTGGGGTCGTCATCCGGCCGATGTGAGCAAAAATCCTATCAACATTGGTGGAGGTATGGTGTATAAGCCCGGCACTTTGGAACAGAAGAAAGTTACCAAGAATGCAGTGATGCTTATCTCTAAGCCTTGCAAACATTACAAGACCAAAGTGGTATCTGCCGGAGAAAAAGAAGCCGAGCTCAATAATGCAGAAAAATTTACCAACTACGTTAAACAATTAAAATTCTAAACTCATGGAAATCGCTTCAATTGTGGCTATTGCCAAGAATTACGGCATTGGCAAGAATAACGAATTGCTTTGTCATTTGCCGCAGGATTTGAAACATTTCAAGGAAATTACGAGCGGACATACGGTGGTGATGGGTAGCAATACTTTCTATTCTTTGCCCAAAGGTGCTTTGCCCAATCGTCGCAATATCGTGTTGTTTCCCGAAGAAAAAACTTTTCCCGGTTGCGAAACGGCTCATTCATTCCCCGAAATCATGGAACTTTGCAAGAACGACGACAAGGTTTTCTTTATGGGTGGCGCAATGGTTTACCGTCAAGCAATGGAATATGTCAACACATTGTACATCACTTGGATACACCATGAATTCGAAGCTGATGTATTTTTCCCCGAAATCGATTTGAATATTTGGCAGGAAGTGGAAAGAGAAGATCATTTGGACGCTGAGCCTTATGCTTTTTCTTACGTTCGCTATGTCAGAAAATAAAGAATGATAATGAAAAAACTTTGGAGTAGTGCTTTGATGCTGCTGTTTTGCTCGTGCTTGATGGCGCAGGAAATCAGCTTCAAAAGCGATGTATATAACTATGGCAATGTGCGCGAAGAAGGTAAGGTTTATGGCGATTTTGTGCTGACCAATACCGGCGATGCGCCACTTATCATCCGTCGTGTGACGGCTTCTTGCGGCTGCACCACTCCGGAGTATCCTAAAGTGCCTATCGCACCCGGCGATTCGGCTATCATCAAGGTGGCTTACAATACCGAAGGACGCCCCGGCAATTTCAACAAAACCATCACCGTGTATAGCAACGCTATTGCGCAACCTACTTATACTCTGACGATTCGTGGCACGGTGGAAGGTCGTAACAATACGGCAGCTTCTTTGTATCCCAAGGAAATCGGGCCATTGCGTTTGCGTTCCAATCAGCTTTTCCTGGGCGAAGTAACTTTGGGTAGTCTGCGTACCGAAACTATTCCCGTGTTCAATCAGAACGAGGATCTGCCTGTCAAGATTTCTTTCCAGTCGGTGCCCAAGCATATTCGCGTAAGTGTCAGCAACTCAGTGCTTGAAGCTGATGAAACAGCTATCATCACTGTTAATTATGTGGCCAGCGATATCAAGGATTATGGTCGTCGCGAAGATTTCTTTTATGTGACGGTGGAAGGTTCGCAGAAATTCAGTGGAAAAATCAGGATTAATGCTTATTTGAAGGAAGATTTCTCCAAGAAGAAAAATGCCAGCAAGAAAGCGGTGGCAAACTATACGGCTTCCATTGTCGATTTTGGCGAACTGAAGAAAGGCAATCAGACAGAACTCTCTGTTAAACTGACCAATACGGGTACGGAAACGCTGTATATTCGCAAAATTGATTGTCCGGCAGCGCAATTGCAAGTGAAAGCCTCCAAAGACGCTGTTCCGGTGGGCAAATCGGCCGATTTGACTTTCCGCTTGGATGCCACCAAGTTGAGGTCTTCTGTGAAATATTATGTCGATGTTATTACCAACGATCCTGTGCATCCGCTTCATCGTATCACAGTGAGCGCAACCATAGTAGAATGATGCAAGAACATATCGAAAACGATCCTCATTATCAGGGCTTAACTGTCAACGAAGGTGTTGAACGTTTGCCTATCGTAAACCCTTATCGCAAGAAAATCCGTCGTCATCAGTATACGGTGGACGAATATGTAAATGGTATTCTGGCAGGAGATAAAGTGATGCTCAGTCAGGCAGTTACCTTGGTAGAAAGTACTTTGCCGGCGCATCAGGAAATTGCCGACCAAATTATTGAAAGATGTTTGCCTTATGCCGGAAAATCGGAACGTTGGGGTATTACCGGTGTGCCCGGAGCAGGAAAGAGTACCTCCATCGAAGCGCTGGGAATGAGCTTGATACGTCAAGGTAAGAAGTTGGCTGTTTTGGCTATCGATCCCAGTAGTGAGCGCAGTAAGGGTAGTATTTTGGGCGATAAAACTCGTATGGAAGAATTGTCGGTGCAAGACAATGCCTTTATCCGTCCTTCGCCCTCGGCTGGTTCTTTGGGCGGTGTGGCCCGCAAGACACGTGAATCGATAGTGCTCTGTGAAGCAGCTGGTTACGACACAATTTTTGTGGAAACGGTGGGCGTTGGTCAGTCGGAAGTGGCTGTGCATTCCATGGTGGATTTCTTCTTGCTTATTCAGATTGCCGGCGCCGGAGACGAATTGCAAGGCATCAAGCGTGGTATTATGGAAATGTCTGACGGTATAGCTATCAACAAAGCCGATGGCGATAACCTGAATCGTGCCAAGTTGGCGGCCGCCAATTATCGTAATGCGCTGCTGCTGTTTCCGATGCCCGAAGCCGGTGTGCGTCCTGAAGTGCTAACTTATTCGGCCAAGACCGGAACCGGCGTGCAGGATGTTATTGATATGGTGCAGAGACATATTGCGTTGTGCAAGGAAAATGGTGTGTTTCAAGCGCGTCGTCATCGTCAGGATAGTTACTGGATGCAGGAAACTATCGAAGAAGCTTTGCGTAATAACTTCTATCATAATCAACACATTATGCAATTGATGGAATCCAAACAAATGCAAGTGATGAACAGCGAAATGACGGCTTTCCGTGCTGCGCAAGACTTGCTGGATGTCTATTTCCATCAACTCTAAGATATTAGCGCTGGCTCGCTCGATTATAGTTGGGCGATTTTGTCTTTCACTTGTTCCATCAGCCAGGCAGGTGTGGAGGTGGCTCCGCAAATGCCGATGTTGTTCTTGCCTTCTATCCAAGCGGCTTCTACGTCTTGAGGTCCGGATACGAAGTGCGAGGCGGGATTTACTTCTTCGCAAGCTTTAAACAGCGCCTTCCCGTTGGAACTTTTGGCGTCGCTGACAAAGATGATGCAATCGTGCGCCGAGGCAAATTCCTTGATCTTGGGCATACGATTGCCGAATTGTTGACAGATAGTATTGTGATACTCAAATAGTTCAGGCCTTTCTATGCGGGCTTGTATCATTTCCACCAATTCCATATAAGCCGCTTTCGATTTGGTGGTTTGCGAGAACATTACGATGGCTTTGCCGAAATCGAGCTTGTCCAAATCTTCCTTTTTCTCAATGACGATGGCGGTGTTGTTGGTTTGTCCCACCAAGCCGTTCACTTCGGCGTGTCCCGATTTGCCGAAAATGAGCAGTTGAATTTGTTCGTCTTTGCGTTCTTCGTAAATGCGTTTGATGCGTTTTTGCAAATTCAGTACCACCGGGCAAGTGGCATCGACCACTTCGATGTGGTTCTGTTTGGCCAGTTCGTAGGTTGATGGAGGTTCGCCGTGGGCACGGAACAATACGCTGGTGTTGCGCAGTTGTGCCATTTCCTCGTGTGTCAGGGTTTTAAGTCCTTTGTTGCGCAGGCGTTCCACCTCGATGGTGTTGTGAACGATGTCGCCTAGACAATAAAAACTGTCGATTTCCTGCAATTTATCTTCCACTTTTCGAATGGCATTCACCACACCGAAGCAAAAGCCGGAAAACTGATCTATCTCGATGTTTCTCATTTTATCAACTGATGATATTTGTCTAACAACCAGGCATTTTGTTCTTCGATGCTCATGTTTCCGTTGTCCAAAATCAAGGCGTCTTCCGCTTGACGCAGGGGGCTGATAGGACGATTCAAATCCATGTGATCGCGCATTTCGATGTTCTTGCGGATATCTTCCAAACTGGCATTCTCGCCTTTGGCCAAAAGCTCGTCGTAACGACGTTGCGCTCTGACAGCGGCATCGGCTGTGACGAAAATTTTTAGCTCTGCATCGGGGAATACCACGGTTCCAATATCGCGGCCGTCCATCACTACTTGTGCGTTTGCTGCAATATTTCGTTGAAGATCAATCATCTTCTCGCGAACTTCGGGTACTTGTGCCACGATGCTCACAGCGTTGGACACTTCCAGTCCGCGGATTTCTTTTTCCACTATTTCACCATTTAGGCAAATTAGACTTTTACTTTCATTATCGCTTTGACAGAACGAAATTTGCAGATCGTTCAGGTGTTCGCATAAAGTTCCTTTGTCTAAAATTCCATCGCGCAGCCAGCCTTGTCGCAGGGCGAATAATGCCACGGCACGATACATGGCGCCGCTGTCTATGTAAATGAATCCCAATTGTTTAGCCAATTCTTTGGCCATGGTGCTTTTGCCGCATGACGAATATCCGTCTATGGCGATGACGAAATGTTTCATTATAGAGAAAAATGATTTAATGGCGTTGATATACTGAATGATAAAGAATTGCCGCTTAGATGATAGCTGGCGTATGCCAATCCGATGCGCACTTGTTTTACCGAGAAACTGCAACCGGCACTCAATCCGTTGAGCAAGTTGCGTTGTTCTATGCTTAAATCTACCCGACGGCGAACATTGTATCCGACATGAAGATGAAACGCTTCGCTTGGCAAGAATTCAACACCTAAAATGCAGTGTCGCAAGATTTGTTCGTGCCATTTCAGCTCTGTCAGACCCCATTCCCACAGACGTTCGGTGGTTAGAGAAAAACGGAAAGGAGCGTGCTCGAGTTTTTTGCTGATACCCAATTGAATATCCCAAGGTAATCTTTCGTAGCTGTCTTGGTAGGCTTTGAATTGGCTACCCAAATTTTTGGCGGTCAATCCAGCCCAGAATAGTTTCTCTTCGTTGAAATAATACAAGCCCAAATCGACGCTCATTCCCAGCGAAGAATACTCATCGAGTACGGAATAGATAAAATTCGCATTGATGCCACCACGCAGATAATCAGTCATTAAGAAGGAATAACCTCCGCTTATTGCCATGTCTCTGGCAGCAATGGCTCCCGTGCTGTTGCCATGAATGTCCATGCCTGGAATATGTCCGTAATCCAAATAGCGAACGGCTGTCATCCATGCACTTAAATCGTTTATTTTTCTGGCGTAAATAGCTGAACCTACATGGATATCGGCCACATAATTCATATAACTCAAACTGAGTTGATGATGGTAATCGCCTGATAATAAGGCGGGATTATGCAGACTTAAACTTAGGTCTTTTTCCGGTGTGGCTATTTGATTTCCGCCCAAGCCCGCCGCTAACGAAGAACTTGGCAGGGAAAGGAACTCGTAGACAAATGAATGATTCTGCGACCATCCTGCCAGCGAGTAACAACAAATAAGAAATGCGAAAATCTTGGATCTCATAGCCTGATTCTGTCTTTTTTTCAGACGACAAAGATAGTCCTTTTGCGAAAATTTGACATAAAGTGAGATTTTTTTATGCGGAAAGATTTTTTATTCCCAAAAAAATGTATCTTTGCGGGTCGAGAAAATTCAGAAAATAAAAATAATATTATGGAAGAGAAAAAAGCTGCAAGAGTCAATCTTGAGAAAAACCGCGTGACCTACTTCTTGTTGGGTCTTACTGTGGCTCTCGGCTTCCTTTTCATTGGCTTCGAATTGTCAAACACCGAAGTAAATGTGGCTGAAGTTGACGAATCGCAGGGCGTAGTGGAAGAAGAAGTAATGGTAGAAATTACCAGACAATACATTCCGCCACCACCACCTCCACCACAAACTGTTCAATCAGACTTGATTCAGATTGTAGAAGATAATACTTTGGAAGAAGATGTCGAATTCGAATCTATGGAAGACGACCCCGAAGAAGCTATTATCCAAAACTACGATGGTGAATTTTCGGAAGATTACGACCCCGAAGGTGAAGTATTTGTTGTAGTAGAAGAAATGCCTTCGTTCCCCGGTGGCGAATCTGCTATGCAGGCTTTCATCAGAAAGAATTTGAAATATCCTCAGATTGCTTTGGAAAACGGTATTTCAGGTCGTGTTATCTGTACTTTCGTGATTGATGGCAAGGGTAAAATTACCGGTGTTGAGGTATTGCGTTCAGTAGACCCCAACCTTGATAGAGAAGCTTTGCGCGTTATCAACATGATGCCCGATTGGAAGCCTGGTAAACAACAAGGTAAGCCCGTTCGCGTACGTTACACCTTGCCCGTGGTATTCCGTTTGCAGAACTAATTAGCAAGTATTGCTACAAATATCATAAATGGCACACATCATACCTAGTGTATTTTGTGTGCTGTTTTTATCTATGACTCTCAGATTTTTGCCCTATGAAATCTACCAAAGAACTGATTGCTTTTCTTCAAGAAGCTGTTAATCATCTGGAATTCAAGTCTCAGCCTGCCGGTTTGTACGAGCCTTTGGCTTATACGATGAGTCTTGGCGGCAAACGTGTGCGTCCTTTGTTGTGCTTGATGGCCTACAATCTTTATAAGGAAGATGTGGAAGCAGCGCTCAATCCTGCTTTGGGTATCGAGCTTTTTCATAATTTCACCTTGCTTCACGATGATGTGATGGACCGATCTTTTATGCGTCGTGGTAAGGCTTGTGTGCACGTGAAATGGGATGAAAATACGGCGATCCTTTCGGGCGATGCATTGCAAGTGGTAGCCTATCAGTATGTGGCTCAGGCGCCTGCTGCTGTATTGCCGGCTTGTTTGGAATTGTTCAGTCGTACCGCTTTGGAAGTGTGTGAAGGTCAGTCGTATGATATGCTTTTCGAAACAAAGAAAGATGTAGGCGAAGAAGAATATCTGGAAATGATTCGTCTGAAAACGGCGGTTCTCTTGGCTTGTAGCTTGAAGATGGGCGCTATTTTGGCAGGAGCTTCCGAAGAAGATGCGCAACATCTGTACGACTTTGGTATCCATATCGGAGTTGCTTTCCAGATTAAGGACGACTTGCTCGATGTTTGGGGCGATCCTGCTATTTTCGGTAAAGCTATCGGTGGCGACATTATGTGCAATAAAAAGACTTTCCTCTTGATTCATGCTTTGAAAAACGCTGACGATAAGCAACGCGAATCGTTGTTGCACTATATTACTTCCGACGATATCGAACGTGCTGAAAAGGTGCAAGCTGTTACGGCTTTGTACGAGGCGGTGGGTGTAAAAGAAGAATGTGAAGCAAAAATGTTGTATCATCAGCAATTGGCTATGGATGCTTTGGATGCGCTGAGTGTGAGCGAAGAAAAAACTGTCCATTTGAGAGAATTGGCCGAAAGTATGATGAAACGTCAAATGTAGACTTATGCCGTATCGCCGTTTGCCAAATACCGATCTGGCCCGAATTCAGTCGCTGACAAGGGCAGTAGAACAAGGTGAATCCTTGGGCTATTTAGATTTGCCATATGCCTATTCTGTTCATACGCAGGCGGTTGATCTTTTGGAAAAGATGGAGCGTGCAAATGCCGAGTATCAGGTGGCGTACGAAAGACAAGTGAATTTCGCCAAGGATTATCAGAAGAAAATGAAGATGGCGAAGCTCTATGTTTCGCATTTTATTCAGGTTTTTCAGCTCTCTGTTATCCGTGGTGAGATTAAAGAAGAAATGCGGGCGTTGTATCATTTGCCGCACAAGGGTTTTGCTGTGCCTGAACTGAATACGGAGGCGGCTTTGTTGGAATGGGGTGAATACATTATTGCCGGAGAAAAGGAACGAACCGAGAAAGGCTCTTCGCCCATTTACAATCCTTCCATAGCTAAGGTGCGCGTCTTTTACGACAATTTTGTCGATGCGCGCAATGCCAAGAATGTGCTGCAGGCCAACACCAAACGCGCGATGCTTACGCTCGACAATCTGCACGCGACGGTTGATGCCTTGATTCTGGAAATCTGGAACGCAGTGGAAAATCATTATAAGGATTTGCCTTTACAAGACCGTTTGGATGCTTGCAGAAAGTTTGGCATCAATTACTATTATCGTAAAGGAGAAAAAGCAGAATAAGTATGATTGATACGCATACGCATTTATATTTGCCTGAATTTCAAGATGATATTGACGAAGTGATGGCCCGCGCCGAAGGCGCGGGCCTGCGTCGTTGTTGGCTCCCGGCCATCGATGCCTCCAGTCTTTCCTTGATGCAAGATTTGGATAGGCGCTTCCCTGGTCGCTTCAGTTTGTTTGCGGGCTTGCATCCCACCGAAATTACCGACGATTATCAAGTGCAGTTGTCGCTCATTTACAAGGCTTTGCAGAGCGGTGCCTATAAAGGAATTGGTGAAATCGGCATGGATCTGTATTGGGATACTTCACGCAAGAAAGAACAAGAAGAAGTTCTGCGCACGCAACTCGATTGGGCCGTGGAAATGGACTTGCCGGTGTTGTTGCATGTGCGCAATGCCTTTGACGAAACTTTGGCCATCGTCCGCGAATATTATAACAAGGGTCTTCGAGGTATTTTTCATTGTTTCTCAGGAAATTATGATCAGGCAAAAGAAATCGTGGAGCATGGTTTCCTTTTGGGAATAGGCGGAACGATTACCTACAAGAATTCGGCACAGCGAGCATTCATTTCCCGTATTCCTCTCCGTTCGATTGTGGTGGAAACAGATGCTCCATATCTGAGTCCGGTGCCCTTTCGTGGCAAGCGCAATGAGCCTTCTTATGTGCCCTATGTACTTAAGGCTTTGGCCGATTTGTATGCTTTGGATGTTGATTTTGTGGAAAAACAGACCGAAGAAAACGCAATTTCTCTCGAAAATCAAAAAAAACATAAATAAAAGGCTTTGTATGTCGTGAAAAATGCCTAACTTGCGCAGCTTTTATTGGAGAGATGCTCGAGTGGCTGAAGAGGCACGCCTGGAAAGCGTGTAAACGGTGTGGAATCGTTTCGCGGGTTCGAATCCCGCTTTCTCCGCTGATAGTGAAAAATTTATATTGAATAGAGAATTTTTTTATTAATTAATCATTTAAACAATAATCAAAAATGAAGAAGTTTATTGCTCTGTTTTCATTGTTGAGCATCATGACTTTAGGTTTGTATGCTCAAGAACCTGTTGCTATCGCAGAAGGTCAGGACACCGCTACCGTGGTTGCTGATTCTGTTGCAGCTCCCGTAGAAGAAGTAGTAGAAGAAGCCGCTGAAGAAGGTCCTATCGGTGGTATCTACAAAGCTTTGAAAATTAAGTTTATCGAAGGTTCAGCCGGCTTTATGAGCTGCGTTGCTTTGGCTTTGGTGCTCGGTTTGGCTTTCTGTATCGAACGTATCCTTTACTTGAACCTTTGTTCAGTTGATACCAAGGCTTTGTTGGCTAAGGTAGAAAAGGCTCTCTTGGAAGAAAAGGATGTTAACAAGGCAATGGAAATCTGCAAGAACACCCGTGGTCCTGTAGCTTCTATTTTCTATCAGGGTATCAGCCGTTTGGATCAAGGTATCGAAGTTGCTGAAAAGTCTATCATCTCATACGGTGGTGTTCAAACCGGTTTGATGGAAAGAAACTTCCCCTGGATTTCATTGTTTATCTCTATGTCTCCTTCTTTGGGTTTCTTGGGTACTGTAATCGGTATGATCCAGGCATTCGATAAGATCCAACAGGTTGGTGATATCAGTCCTACCGTTGTTGCTGGTGGTATGAAGGTTGCTTTGATTACTACTGTATTCGGTTTGATTTCAGCTATGGTTCTGCAAGTGTTCTTCAACTACATTTTGTCTAAGGTTGACTCTTTGACCGGTGAAATGGAAGATGCTTCTATCTCATTGCTCGATATTTTTGCAAAAATGGATATTGCTCAAAGCAAATAAATCATAAACAATTATGTCTAAATTCGTGAACATCCTCCCTAAAGTTTTGCTTTGGGTTTTAATGGTGGTTTCTGTAGTGGCTATCGCTATGGTATTCTTGGGTGGCAGTGTTGACCCCTCAGCTGAATATCTGGAGCCGGTATATACAGACGTCCTTTTATATTGGATCGGCATTTCGGTAGGTATTGCTTTGTTGGTAACCCTCGGATTTGCCTTGGTACAATTGATTAAGGGGATGGCCAAGAATCCGATCGAAGCCATTAAGTCTTTGATTGGTCCTGTCCTCTTGATTGCTCTTTTGTTGGTGGGCTATTTCGGTATGAACAACTATTGTTTCTTCACTTCCGATGATATTCCTACATTTGATGGTGCGATTACTTTGGCAATGAATCAGTTGACTAACATGTGTATGTTGGGTATCGGTGCATTGTCTGTCGTAGCTATCCTCTTGATTATTTTTGCAGGCGCATTTAAATCTAAAGTGAAATAATAATGGCCAAGAAATTACCACAACCGAACACTAGTTCTACAGCGGATATTGCGTTTTTGCTGTTGATCTTCTTCTTGCTGACCACTACGATGGACACCGATACCGGTATCACTCGTCGTCTTCCACCTCCTGTAGACGAAGACGTTGAACAGAAAGTAGAAGAACGCAACACGCTGGTTGTATTGGTAAGTTATGACAACCGTATCATGTGCGAAGGCGAAGAAATTCAGCTTAGCGAGTTGAAGGATATTGCTAAGGAGTTTATCGACAACCCTAACAATAGTTCTCGTTTGCCTAAAAAAGTACCTGTAACGATTGAATTCTTGGGTGATGTGGAAATTACTAAACCTCACGTTATTTCACTCCAGAACGACCGTGCAACCAAATATTGGCGCTATATGGATGTGCAGAACGAGTTGATTGCTGCTTACAACGAATTGCGTGACGAATTGTCTTTGCGTGAATTCGGTAAGCCTTTCGATGAACTCGATGAACCACATCAGAAAGCTGTAACTGCTTATTATCCTCAGAAAATTTCTGAAGCTGAACCAAAGACTTATTAATAAAGAAAACTATGGGTAAATTTAAAAAAGGCGAAAAAGTTGAAGTTGGCGAACTGAATATGTCGTCTCTGTCCGACATCGTTTTCATGTTCTTGTTCTTCTTCATGTCTGTAACGACTATGAAAGAAGTTGACTTGAAGGTGGAAGTGAAGGTTCCCCAAGCAACTGAATTGACCAAGTTGGAAAAGAAGTCGCTGGTTACTTATATTTATATCGGTAAGCCTAATCGCCAAAACCGTGCTCGTATGGGTTCTGAAACCCGTATTCAGCTCAACGACAAGTTTGCCGAAGTGGACGAAATTCAAGATTATATTGCCCAGGAAAAGGGTAGTATGAAAGAAGAGGACCAGCCTTACATGACTGTTTCTTTGAAAATTGACCGTGAAACCTCTATGGGTATTGTCAATGACGTGAAACAAGCGCTACGTAAAGCTTACGCTTTGAAGATTAACTATTCGGCAGGTCGCCGCGATAACTCTCAGATGCAGTAAGCACACTACTGATAAGTAAAGAATCGTGATGGCTTTCCAAAGCTGTCACGATTTTTTTGCAAAATAACAAAGCTATACTACTATTATATATATGGTATCGGTTGAAAATATACTGGTTGAATTTGGCGGTTTCACCCTTTTGGATGAAATCTCTTTTGTGATTAATAAGCGCGATCGTATTGCCCTAACAGGACGTAATGGAGCTGGGAAATCGACCTTGTTGAAGATTATCGCTGGCGTACAAGTACCCACGGCAGGTGTGATAAGCATGCCCAAAGATTTCACGGTGGGTTATTTGCCACAGGTCTTGAAAATCACCGATACATGTAGTTTGCAAGAAGAAGCGGCCAAAGCCTTCGATCATATTTTTGCATTGCAGCGTCAAGCGGAAGCTATGCAACAGGAATTGGCCGAACGCGAAGATTACGAATCAGAATCGTATCATCAACTAATTGATAGACTGAATCATTACAATGATATGCTGGAAATGTCTGGTGTGTATCAATATCAGTCTGAAATAGAAAAAACATTGTTGGGACTTGGTTTTAAACGTAGCGATTTCGATCGTCAGACCAGTGAGTTCAGTGGCGGATGGCGTATGCGTATCGAGTTGGCCAAAGTGCTTTTGAAGCGTCCCGATTTGATTTTGCTCGACGAGCCTACCAACCATTTGGATATCGAGTCGATACAGTGGCTGGAAACTTTTTTGTCGCAGCATGCAAAGGCAGTGTTGTTGGTTTCGCACGACCGTGCCTTTTTGGATAATGTTACCACGCGAACCATCGAAATCTCTTTAGGCAAGATTTACGATTATAAAGTGCCTTATACTCAGTTTCTTGAATTGCGCAAAGAACGACGTGAACAGCAATTGCGCAGTTACGAGAATCAGCAAAAAATGATTCAGGATACCGAGGCCTTTATTGAAAGATTCCGTTACAAAGCTACCAAGGCGGTGCAGGTGCAGTCGCGCATCAAGCAATTGGAAAAATTGGAGCGTCTGGAAGTGGACGAAATCGATAACTCAGCAATGAATTTGCGCTTTCCTCCGGCACCTCATTCGGGCCAATATCCGGTGATTATTGAAGATTTGCAAAAAGCTTACGGCGATCATGTCGTTATCAGTGAGGTGAATCTGCGAATTGAGCGCGGCGAAAAAGTGGCCTTTGTGGGTCGTAACGGCGAAGGAAAATCAACCTTGGTAAAATGTATTTTGGGTGAAATTCCCTACCAGGGAAATTTGACGCTTGGTCACTTGGTGAAAATTGCCTATTTCGCTCAAAATCAGCCATTGCTCCTTGATGAAAACCTGAGCGTTTTCGATACCATCGACCGAGTGGCAGTGGGAGATATCCGTACCAAAATCAGAGATATACTCGGAGCTTTTATGTTTGGTGGCGAGAATATCGACAAGAAAGTGAAAGTTCTTTCCGGTGGAGAACGTAGTCGTCTGGCAATGATACAACTCCTGCTCAGTCCGGCCAATCTCTTGATACTCGACGAACCGACCAATCATTTGGATATCAGATCGAAAGATGTACTGAAACAAGCTATCAGAGAGTTTCAAGGCACTGTAATCGTCGTTTCGCACGACCGTGATTTTCTGGATGGCCTGGTGGATAAGGTTTACGAATTTGGTGATGGAAAGGTAAAGGAACATTTGGGCGGCATCAGCGATTTTCTGCAAAAGAAAAAGATGGAGAGTCTGCGTGATATGGAACGTCAGCCAAGCAGCCAGTCGACGCAACGTGCTACGGATAAACCGAATACTGCGGCCAAGCAACCAACTGTTTCCACAGAGAAAACGATAGATAGAAAACAACAATACGAGGCACGTAAAGAAGAAGCCAAGCGTTTGAAAAAATTGCAGCAGCAAGTGGCGAAATGCGAGGCCGAGGTGCAAGCCTGCGAAGAGGCTCTCTCGAAAACCGAACAAGAACTTTCGACGCCAGAAGGCGCTGCTAATCAGGAACTTCATGCTAAGTATGCGCAGCAGCAAAAGGCTTTGGAAATGGCTATGAGTTATTGGGAAAATGCTTATCAGGAATTGGAGGCGCAAAGTGCTCAATCATAGTGAGTTGCTCTTCTGTTTTCTGAAGATTTTTCTGAAATGGCAGTTTGAATGAAACGCAATAAATCGAAACGAGATAATTTGATAACAGATAATATTCGCAGAATAATATTTAAAAACAATAATAATGAAAAAAGTATTGACAATCTGCATGATAGCTTTTGCTTTGGCTTCGTGCAACGAAAAAATGGCTCCCGTTATGGTAGATGGATTACAATTTGATTATCTGGACGAAAGTGTCGATCCGAAACAGGATTTTTATCAGTATGCCAATGGTGGTTGGATGGAGAAGAATCCGCTGCCCGCAGAATATGCCCGTTTTGGTAGCTTTGATATGTTGGCTGCCAATGTGCAGAAACAATTGAAAGAGTTGGTCGATACCTTGTCTTTGCAGTCGCATGAACAGGGCAGTGCCGAACAAAAAATTGCCGATCTCTATCGTCTGAAAATGGATAGCTTGCGTCTTAACCAAGAAGGCAATGCGCCCATTCAGCCTATTCTGAAAACTATTAAAGCGCTGGAAAACAAGGCACAAGCGATTGAAATGATGGCGCAGCTCAACCAAGAAGGCATTTGGCCTTTCTTTGCGATGTATGTTTCTGCCGACGATATGAATTCGAGCATGAATATTCTGCATAGTTATCAGGCCGGTATCGGTATGAGCGATCGCGATTATTATCTGAAAGAAGATGCTCGCAGCAAAAGTCTTCGTGCTAAGTATCAGCAATTTGTAGCTAAGATGTTTGTATTGGCCGGATATCCGGAAAAGACGGCGAAAACGGCCGCCAAAGAAATTATGCAAATCGAAACTGCTTTGGCCAAGGCTCAGTTTAACCGTGTGGAATTGCGCGATCCTTACAAGAATTATCATAAAATGTCGCTGGCCGACTTGCAACAATTGGCTCCCGAATTCGATTGGCAAACGTATTTCAAGGCTTTGGGTATGCCCGTCAACGAGTTGAATGTTTCGCAGGATGTCTTCATGAAGGAAATGGCTAAAGTGTTCAGCAATAGTTCAATGGCTGCAATTAAATATTACTTGGCCTGGAATGTTATCAGCGATGCCTCCTCTTCTTTGAGTGATGATTTCGCCAACTTGAGCTTCGATTTCTATGGCAAGACTTTGTCGGGTCGTCAGGAACAATCGCCTCGTTGGAAGCGTGCCGTTTCTACGCTCGATAATGCTGTGGGTCAAGCACTTGGTATCACTTATGTGAATCGTTATTTTCCCGCTGCTGCCAAGGAAAGAATGGTGGAATTGGTGGCCAACTTGCAAGTAAGCTTGGGTGAACGTATCGATCAACTTGCTTGGATGAGCGACGAAACCAAGCAAAAGGCTCACGAAAAATTGGCTGCATTCCGCGTGAAAATCGGTTATCCCGACCAATGGAAAGATTATAGCGCTTTGCAGATTGATGCAACTAAGTCGTTGTACGACAACTTGAAAGCCGTGGCTCGATTCAATTTTGAAGAAGAAAAAGCCAAGGTGGGCAAGCCCGTCGATCGTGATGAATGGCTGATGACTCCTCAAACGGTGAATGCCTATTACAATCCTACCACCAACGAAATTTGTTTCCCTGCCGGTATTCTGCAACCGCCTTTCTTCTTCCAGGAAGGTGATGACGCGGTGAATTACGGTGCTATCGGTGTGGTAATCGGTCACGAAATGACGCACGGATTCGACGACCAGGGAAGTCGCTACGATAAGGATGGTAACCTTTCTAATTGGTGGACTGAAAGCGATGGCAAGCAGTTTGCCGAACGTACCAAAGTGCTGGAAGAATATTTCAACCATATCGAAGTGGCTCCCGGTGTGATGGCCAATGGTGCATTTACTTTGGGTGAAAATATTGCCGATAACGGGGGCTTGCAGGTGTCTTACAATGCTTTCAAGAAAACCGTTCAAGGTAAAAATAATATTGCTGTGGATGGCGTTCCCGCCGATCAGCGTTTCTTTATTGCTTATGCGCATGTTTGGGCTAACAATATTCGCGAACAGGAAATCTTGCGTCGTACGGCCGAAGATCCTCACTCATTGGGCCGCTGGCGTGTAAACGGCACTTTGCCTCACGTGGATGCTTTTGTGCAAGCCTTTGGTATTCAGGAAGGTGACGCAATGTATTTGCCTCAGGCTGAACGTGCTTCCATTTGGTAATCGACGAAGAAAATGACTTTATTAGACAAGGTAAAAAATATATCCATCAAGGATTTTAGCTACGATTTGCCGGATGCTCGCATTGCTAAGTATCCGGTAGATCCACGCGACCATTCTCAGTTGTTGCTTTATCGCGATGGCGAGATTTCCCGTAGTCAATTCAGAAATTTGCCTCAATATCTGCCCGAAAACAGTTTGTTGGTGTACAACAATACCAAGGTAATCAGGGCAAGAATGTTTTTCCGCAAAGAAACCGGCGCGCAGATAGAGATTTTCTGTCTAGAACCTTTGATGCCAGCCGATTATGCGCAAAATTTTCAGGCACAAGGCTCTTGCGAATGGCTTTGTTTGGTGGGCAATCTCAAGAAATGGAAAGGCGGAAAACTGCATCGTCAATTGTCGTTGAACGGACAAGATGTCGTTTTCTCGGCCGAGCATGTCGGTGTGGAAGATAAGGCGCAACGTATTCGTTTCTCTTGGACGCCTGCCGAGATTCCTTTTGGCGATTTGTTGGAGCAGGCAGGTCAGATTCCCATTCCGCCGTATTTGAATCGCGAGTCGCAGCAAAGCGACGAGCGCTCGTATCAGACGGTGTATTCGCGCATCGAGGGTTCGGTGGCGGCACCTACGGCAGGTTTGCATTTCACGCCTGCGGTGTTGCAAAGCATCGACGATAAGCAGATAAAACGTCAGGAAGTGACTTTGCATGTGAGCGCCTCCACCTTTCAGCCGGTTAAGTCGGAACAGATGGATGGACATCCCATGCATTTGGAGTTTATTTCGGTAGAAGCCTCATTGATAGAGGATTTGCTTAAGTACGAAGGACGAATTACTGCCGTTGGAACTACCTCTGTTCGCACGTTGGAAAGCTTGTATTGGTTTGGTGTTCATCTTTTGGAATCCAATACTATGCAGTCGAATTCGGTGGAAGAATCTGTTTGGACGCTTCATCAATGGTATCCCTACGAAGATCATCAGGATTATAGTATGCAACAGGCTCTGCAAGCCTTGCTGGACGATATGCGAGCCAAAGGCGAAACGCAGTTTACGGCCAGTACGCGATTGTTGATTGCTCCGGGCTATACTTTCCGTGTGGTTAGCGATATTATTACCAATTTCCATCAGCCGCAGAGTACTTTGCTGCTTTTGGTGTCGGCTTATGTGGGCGAAGATTGGCGCAAGATTTACGACTATGCCATGGCCAACGATTTTCGTTTTCTGAGTTACGGCGACAGTTCGCTGCTGCAAGTGCGCAAGGCACAATAAAAGACGCATTTCTTCGTTAGTATAGCTAAAGATTTATTCTCTATGAAATGCCTCAAATACATAATACTCAGTATGATAGTTTTGCTTTCTTCTTGTTCCGTGATGCGGGATGTGAGAAAAGCCGACAAACATTACAGCTATGGGGAATATGTAGAGGCGGCCAAAATTTATTCCAAGGCCTATCGTCGTATAGATTCCAAGGAAAAAGCGCTTCGAGCGAAAGTGGCTTATAATCAGGGAGAATGTTATCGCATCAGCAACCAAACTATCAAGGCGGAAAATGCTTACGCCAAGGCGATTCGCTACCAATATCCCAACGATACGGTCTATCTGCAATATGCTTTGGTGTTGCACAAGAATGCCAAATACAAGCCGGCTATTGTCAATTACGATAAATTTTTGGAAAATCATCCGGAGAATGTCCTGGCACTTAATGGTTTGTTTGCTTGTACCCAAATTGAACAGTGGCGCGAAGAAGCCAAAGATTACGAAGTGAAAAAATCGGCCAAGCTCAATTTGAAGCGAGGCAATTTTGCGCCCATTCTTATTCCGATGGAGTATCAGTCGCTTATTTTTTCATCCTCGGCTACCTTGAAAGAAGGTGCCAAGCTGAGCAAGATTACCGGGCTTCCCGAGAACGATTTCTATCTTTCGCAGCTCGATCAGTATAATCAATGGGAAAAGCCCATCCCGATTGAAGGTGCCATCAATAGCGAGTTTGACGAAGGCGTTGGCTGTTTCGACAGTAATGGTACGACGCTGTATTTTACACGCTGTGTGACCAAATCGACCGAGAGTGGCGGCAATTCCAAGGCGGCTATTTATCGTTCGCGTCGTTCGGGTGAAAAGTGGAGCGAGCCCGAATTGATGGAGGTGAGCCGCGATACTTCCTTTATCTATGCGCATCCCGCGCTTTCCAACGATGGTAAGTATCTCTATTTTGTGAGTGATATGAAGGGCGGCTTTGGTGGCAAGGATATCTGGCGTGCAGAAATGATGGGCAATGTGTTTGGTCCGCCCGAGAATCTGGGTCCCGATATCAACACGCCCGGTGATGAAATGTTTCCCTATTTCCGTTCCAATGATGAATTCTATTTTTCTTCCAATGGCTTGCCTGGCTTGGGTGGCTTAGATATTTTCCGTGCTATTTACAATCAGGAAGATTCTCTTTGGAGGGTGAATAATGTCTTGGCGCTCAACTCTAATGCCGACGATTTCGGTATTGCTTTTTTTGGTAACGAAGAGCGAGGCCTTTTTTCTTCTAATCGCAAGGAAGCCAAAGGCGTTGATAAAATCTACGAATTCGGCGAACCCAATCGCATGGTGGAAGTTTCCGGCATGGTGATAGATCGTAACGGTGAGCCTATTCCTGATGCTACCATTCGCATTGTCAACGACAAAGGCACTAATACCAAAATTCGTTCACGCAAAGATGGTAGCTATAGTTATCAGATTGAAAAGGCTGCGCAATATGTGATGCTTGGTGCTTCGCGCGGATATTTGAATTATTCTAACCAATTCTATTCCAAGGATAAAGATACTTCCTACGTGATGGATTTTATTCTTACTTCCTTGCATCTTCCGGTGCGTCTCGACAATATTTTCTTCGAGTTCGATAGAGCCACTTTGATGAAGGAATCTTTGCCCGCTTTGCAGGAACTTCTGAAGCTTCTGCTTGATAATCCGCATGTTACCATCGAAATTTCTGCACATACCGACCGCAAGGGAAAAGACGAATACAATCTTAATCTCTCTGCCAAGCGTGCCCAATCTGTTGTCGATTATTTAGTGTCTTTGGGTATTGAAAAAGAACGACTTAGTCCGCAAGGTTATGGGGAAACCAAGCCTACCAAAGTAACAAAGGCGATGGTTGAGCAGTATCCATTTCTGAAAGAAGGAACAATTTTGTCGGAAGATTACATAGAATCATTATCTTTGCAGCAACAAGAAATTTGCGACCAGATAAATCGACGTTGCGAGTTTAAAGTATTGAAAACCACCTATAAATTATTTTGATATGAAGCAGTATTTGGATTTGTTACAACGTGTATTGGACGAAGGTCAGGTAAAACACGATCGCACCGGCACCGGCACCAAGAGTGTGTTTGGTCATCAGATGCGTTTCAATCTGGAAGAGGGTTTTCCTGTATTGACAACCAAGAAGTTGCACCTCAAATCCATTATCTACGAGCTGCTTTGGTTCCTTAAAGGTGATACTAATGCGCGTTATTTGCAGGAAAATGGCGTGCGCATCTGGAACGAATGGGCCGATCCTGATGGAAATCTTGGCCATATTTATGGTTATCAATGGCGTTCTTGGCCCGATTACAAAGGTGGTTTCATCGATCAGATTTCCAATGCTGTCAACGATATTAAAAATAATCCCGATTCGCGTCGTATTATTGTAAGTAGCTGGAACGTAGCAGATTTGGACAATATGAACTTGCCGCCATGTCATGCTTTCTTTCAATTCTACGTCTGCAATGGTCGTCTGAGTTTGCAACTTTATCAACGCTCTGCCGATATTTTTCTCGGCGTTCCTTTTAATATCGCTTCGTATGCGCTCCTCCTTAAAATGATGGCGCAAGTCTGTGGCCTCAAAGCCGGCGATTTTATCCATACCTTAGGCGATGCCCACATCTACCTCAATCACATGGAGCAAGTGCAACTCCAACTTTCCCGCGATCCTCGTCCGCTTCCCGAAATGCTTATCAATCCTTCTATCGATAACATCTTCGATTTTAAGTATGAGGATTTCGAGTTGGTTAATTACGATCCGCATCCTCACATCAAAGGTGTCGTCTCTGTGTAGCGCGCGATCTGCGGCGCCCGCTGCGGCTCATCCTCGGTCACGTACCTTAGTACGCTCCCGTCGTCTTCGCCTTGCGGCCACCACATCTCACACACTCTCCAGAGCCAACTGTCGTCTCTGTATAGCGCGCGATCTGTAAAGTTCGATGTGGCTCGTTTTTGTTGTTCTAGAGAAATTTTTTTCGCCGCCAATGTTTACATAATGTAAATTGAATATAAAATAATATTGTATTTTTGTGCCCGGATTTCTTGAGCCCGGTAGAAACCTTGAATCAATGCCTATTGGAATAACATTCATCACTAGGGCTTTGACTTGAGTGCTTTCAAGTGTGATGTTCAAATGTTTTCGCTCCCTATTTGAAGAAGAATTGTCATCAGAGAAAAATCAATGCAAAAAGGCCATTAAAAGTTACAACATATTGAAACATTATTTATATTTGCACCATGAAAAGGAGAATTTTCACCTTTGGCCGATATTTTGCCGAATTTATGGAGGGCTTGACTGCCAAAGAACGCGAGAAAGTTGATTATGGTTTGGTACTCTTGAAAACACAAGATCGCTTACCCTCGAAGTTTGTAAAACATATCCGGAATGGATTGTATGAGTTAAGAACTGAATATGATGGTAATATTTATCGCGTTTTTTTTGTTTTTGATGAAGATAAAATTGTCGTACTTTTTAATGGTTTTCAAAAGAAAACCCAAAAAACACCATTAAGAGAGATTAATATGGCACTAAAAATAAAGGAGGATTATTATGAATACAAAAGAAAGCATGATACAGAACTATGATGCAGTATTGGATGTCAGATATGGAAAAGAAGGTTCTTTGGAACGCTTGAAATTTGAGGAAGATGCCTACGCCTATTATACCGGGCTTATTTTGAGAGACGCCCGAAAGGAGGCTAAAGTGTCGCAAGCTGAATTGGCGAGACGTACCAATACTACCAAATCTTACATTTCTCGTATCGAAAACGGGGTGATTACGCCGAGTGTCGCAGTGTTTTATCGAATGGTTGCTGCTCTTGGAATGAGTGTTGCGATTGTAAAGTTAGCGTAAGTAAAGCTCTAAAAATATGAAAGGCTGTATCGTGTGCTTATACATTGATACAGCCTTCTTCTTACAAGATATTAATTCATCCGATACGTCCAATCTCGTCTTTCCATGTTAACGAATCTTTTTCGTAGGCAATTTGTTTTTGAGACAGGCAGAGATAAATGATTTTCTTAGTAATGCAATTTGCAACTTACAAAAAAACCGAACCACGTTTGTGATTCGGTTTTGTTTTGCTTGGTAGCTCGATTATTTCTTGCGGTTACCGTAGCGGCTCATAAACTTATCTACGCGACCGGCGGTGTCAACCAACTTAGACTTACCGGTGTAGAAGGGGTGAGAGGTAGAAGAAATTTCCAATTTTACCAAAGGAAGAGTTTCTCCTTCATACTCGATGGTTTCTTTCGTCGCAATAGTCGAGCGAGAAACGAACATATCGCCGTTTGACATGTCTTTGAAGACTACAGGGCGATAGTTTGCGGGATGTAAATCTTTTTTCATTGTTGTTATTTTTATAATTATAATATTCTAAATCCTTATGGCTCAACTATTAAAATAAATTTTTCGAAAGAGCCTTTTGCGCACAGAAAACTAAAATCTGTATTGGCCCGCAAAAGTAGACAAAATTTATCAAATACAAAAAAATACTTTCACATTTTTGCCATGCGTATAGATAAAAAGAGTATTTTTGCACTTGATTTTGAAAAAAGATATTCATTTATAAAACTTTAATACAATGGTTAATTACAAAGAACTTGGCTTGGTTAACACGAAAGAAATGTTTGCCAAGGCTGTTGCAGGCGGTTATGCTATTCCCGCTTTCAACTTCAACAACATGGAACAGTTGCAAGCTATCATCATGGCTGCTGCTGAAACCAAATCTCCCGTTATTCTGCAAGTATCGAAAGGTGCCCGTAACTATGCAAACCAAACTTTGTTGCGTTATATGGCCGAAGGTGCTGTAGAATATGCTAAGGAATTGGGTTGGGAAAATCCTCAAATCGTGCTTCATCTCGACCACGGCGATAGCTTCGAAACTTGCAAGAGCTGTGTAGATATGGGCTTCTCTTCTGTGATGATCGATGCTTCTTCTAAGCCTTTCGAAGAAAACATCGCTATCACCAAGCAAGTAGTGGAATATGCTCATCAACATGGTGTTACCGTAGAAGCAGAATTGGGTGTTTTGGCAGGTGTTGAAGACGAAGTTGCTGCCGAAGAATCTCATTACACCAAGCCCGAAGAAGTAATCGAATTTGCTACCCGCACCGGTTGCGACTCTTTGGCTATCTCTATCGGTACCAGCCACGGTGCTTACAAGTTCAAACCCGAACAATGTACTTTGGATCCTCAGACCGGTCGTTTGGTTCCTCCTCCATTGGCATTCGACGTATTGCACGAAGTTGAAGCCAAGTTGCCCGGATTCCCCATCGTATTGCACGGTTCTTCTTCAGTGCCTCAAGACGAAGTGGATACCATCAACAAATTTGGTGGCAAGTTGGAAGCTGCTGTAGGTATTCCCGAAGAACAATTGCGCGAAGCTTCTAAGAGCGCTGTTTGCAAAATC
>JAEIGA010003245.1_pt1 | contig 25537 bp, 23 predicted proteins | sample 9270691 | NCBI WGS metagenome assembly JAEIGA01 (sample SAMN17057246, study PRJNA624740) | gut metagenome | biome: biome; isolation source: fecal sample | host: Bos grunniens | place: China: Xizang | collected 2019
GAAAGAGAATAAGCGCTTGAAGGATATTCTCCCCAAGAATTTTGCTCGTCCCGAGCTGGACAAACGGCGCCTGGGCGATGTTGTGGACCTGTTTACCAACATTAAAATGGTAGAGGCCGGTTCCAGCCGCGATATTCTTGGTAGAACCTACGAATATTGCCTTTCCAAGTTTGCTGAGCAGGAAGGCAAACTTGCCGGCGAGTTCTATACTCCTTCCTGCGTGGTACGCACCCTCGTCGAAGTGCTCCAGCCCTATAATGGCCGTGTGTACGACCCCTGCTGCGGATCCGGTGGCATGTTCGTTCAGTCTGCCAAGTTCATCGAGAACCACAGCGGTAACCTAAACAATATCTCCGTTTTTGGCCAGGACTCCAACCCCACCACCTGGAAGATGGCGCAGATGAACCTTGCGATTCGCGGCATCGAAGCCAACCTCGGCAGCTACAATGCTGATACCTTCTTTAATGATTGCCATCCCACGCTTCGCGCGGACTTCATTATGGCCAATCCTCCCTTTAACCTCTCTGACTGGGGCGCAGATCGACTGACGGACGATGTACGCTGGCAGTATGGCATGCCCCCTGCTGGTAACGCCAACTTTGCGTGGCTGCAGCATATGATCCACCACCTTGCCCCCAACGGAAAAATCGGCATGGTTTTGGCAAATGGTTCTCTTTCTTCTCAGTCCGGAGGAGAAGGTGAGATCCGCAAGAACATTGTCAATGCCGACCTGGTCGACTGCATCATTGCGATGCCCACCCAGCTTTTCTACACCACCCAGATTCCTGTTTCTCTCTGGTTTATTTCCAAGAATAAAAAACAAAAAGGGAAGACCCTGTTTATCGACGCCCGCAAGATGGGCACTATGGTCACACGTAAACTGCGTGAGCTGACTGATGAGGACATTGCGAAGATTGCCGATACATATCAGGCTTACTGTGACGGTACGCTGGAGGACCAGAAGGGCTTCTGTGCTGTGGTAGATACCAGCGAAATCGCCAAACAGGACTATATCCTGACTCCCGGCCGCTATGTCGGAATTGAGGATCAGGAAGATGACGGTGAGCCTTTTGAAGAAAAGATGAGCCGTCTGACCGGAGAACTGTCTGAACTGTTTGCACAGTCTCATACGCTGGAGGAAGAAATCCGGCAGAAGCTGGAGGCGATTGGTTATGGCATCTGAATGGAAGCAAATTCCCATTATTGAATGCATTGATTTAATTGGCGGTGGTACGCCAAAGACTTCCGTTGCAGAGTATTGGGACGGTGATATTCCGTGGCTTTCCGTGAAAGATTTTAACAACGATTATCGTCATGTATATACAACCGAAAAGCATATCACCGAAGCAGGATTGAATAACAGCTCAACCAAAATGCTACAGAAGGATGATATAATTATTTCGGCCAGAGGCACTGTCGGTGAAATGGCTATGATACCGTTCCCGATGGCATTCAATCAGTCGTGTTATGGCATCCGCGCCAAAGATGGTATCAACAGCACATTTCTCTACTACCTACTAAAAAACAGTATCAGCAAGTTGAAACTGATGACTCACGGGTCGGTTTTTGATACCATAACACGCGACACATTTGCAACGCTGATCGTTGGTATACCAGATCAAAAAACACAGGATGCCATCGCAGCAACGCTTGCAGCAATCGATGATAAAATCGAACTCAACAATAAGATAAACGATAATTTACAGCAGCAAGCAGCTGCGCTGTTCAAAAGCTGGTTTGTAGATTTTGAACCAGTATCAAATCAGGGCTTTGTTAATTCTGAAATTGGTGCGATTCCTCAAGGGTGGCGAGTTTATAAACTTTCTGAGTTTTTACCGGTTATAACTGGCAAAAAGAACGCAAATGTTTCTTCTGATAAGGGGCTTTATCCGTTCTTTAGCTGCTCGCAGGATTTTGCGTGGACAAACGATTACTCTTTTGAAGGTCACGCAATCCTTGTCGCAGGCAATGGCGATTTTAATGTGAAATGGTACAAGGGAAAATTCGAGGCATATCAGCGCACTTATGTTTTGATTCCTTACGAGGAACGATACACCAGTTGGCTGTACTATGCTGTAAAATATAATCTTGCAAAAATCACCAGTGCTGCGCGTGGATCAGTAATTAAATTCATTACCAAAGGCAACCTGGAGGATTTTGCATTCGCTGCGCCATCTGATCTTTCTTCCTGTGAAATTATCGACACTTTTGCAGCCATAAACCGCAAAATCGATTGCCTGACGCAGGAGAATTATCGCCTTGCAGCCATACGAGACTCCCTGTTACCAAAACTCATGTCCGGCGAGATTGATGTCTCTGACATCCAGCTCTAAGCCGCTAAATTATCGTTTACCAACCTTACGCTAGAGGAGGCGACTCACTATGCATTTCACAGAGGATATGTTCGAACAGGCCGTCATTGAGCTGTTCGAAAACATGGGGTACACCCATATCTACGCCCCGGACATGGAGCGTGATTATTCCAGTCCGCTGCTGGATGCTGTTCTGATGGACAGCCTTGTGAAACTGAATAAGGGGTTGCCTTTGGATGCGATCAACGAAGCGATTGGCAAGCTTCGTAATTTTGACACAGGCAGCTTGCTGCAGAAGAACATGCAGTTTATGGACTATCTGCAGAACGGTGTTCCGGTCAAATACTTTGACAAGGGCGAGGAGCGCAACTCGATTGTGTATCTGATGGACTACAAAACCGTTGCCAACAACAGTTTTTATGTGGTCAATCAATTTACATATATCGAGAACGGCAACAATCGCCGCCCTGACATCATCCTGTTTATCAACGGCCTGCCGTTGGTCCTCATGGAGCTGAAAAGCCCCTCTAAGGATGAGGTCAACGCAGAAAATGCGTACAACCAGATCCGCAACTACATGCAGGACATCCCCTCGATCTTCAACTACAATGCCATCTGCGTGATCAGCGACCTTACCACAAACAAGGCCGGTACCATCACATCCGGTCTCGATCGCTTCATGGAGTGGAAGACCAAGGACGGCAGCTACGAAAACACCGCATACGCCCAGTTTGACACCTTTTATGAAGGAATGTTTGACAGGGCACGTCTCCTGGACATCATCAAAAACTTTATCTGTTTCTCTGTAGAGCAGGGGAGTACCTTCAAGATCCTGGCTGGATATCACCAATATTTTGCCGTGCGCAAGGCGGTTGAAAAGGCGAAAATCGCCACTGCCACAGACGGTAAAGGCGGCGTTTTCTGGCATACCCAAGGCAGCGGCAAATCGTTGTCGATGGTGTTTTACGCTCATTTACTGCAGGAGGCGCTGGATAGCCCGACGATTGTGGTTATGACAGACCGAATCGACCTGGACGACCAGCTGTACTCCCAGTTCTCCAAATGTGCAGCATTCTTGCGTCAAACACCGGTCCAGGCAGAGAGTAAAGTGCATCTGAAGGAACTTTTGGACGGTAGAACCGCCAATGGTATCATCTTCACCACCATGTTTAAGTTTGAAGAGCGCGAAGAGCCCCTGTCCACGCGCCGCAACATTGTGGTTATGGCAGACGAGGCGCACCGTGGCCAGTACGGCATGGATGAGCGTGTTGTCATGAGCGAAAATGAGCAGGGTGAAGCCGAGGCCCGAATTGTTGTCGGTAATGCTCGTATCATCCGCGATGCGCTCCCCAACGCAACCTTCATCGGATTTACCGGTACGCCTGTGTCCTCCAAAGATCGCAATACCCGTGAGATATTCGGTGATTACATCGACGTTTATGATATGACACAGGCCGTAGAAGACGGCGCCACCCGTCCCGTTTACTATGAGAGCCGTGTCATTCATCTCAAGCTGGATGAAAATACGCTGGCGCTGATCGACTCTACCTATGACATTCTGGAGCAGCAGGCCGATGCTGTAACGGTTGAAAAAAGCAAAAAGATGATGGGCCAAATGGAGAGCGTCCTCGGTGCCGACTCCACAATTACATCGCTGGTGAATGATATCGTTACTCACTACGAAAGCAACCGAGCAAATCTGCTGACCGGCAAAGCGATGATCGTGGCGTACTCTCGCCCCATCGCAATGAAGATTTATCGTAAGCTCATGGAAGTAAGGCCCGACTGGCAAGAAAAAGTCGGTGTTGTTATGACCAGCGGCAACAACGATCCGGAAGATTGGAAAGCAATCATCGGCACAAAACACCATAAAGAAGAGCTGGCTCGTAAGTTTAAAGACAACAGTGATCCTATGAAAATTGCCATTGTTGTTGACATGTGGCTTACTGGCTTTGATGTTCCCTCCATGCATACCATGTATGTTTACAAGCCTATGCATGGCTATAATCTCATGCAGGCCATCGCCCGCGTCAATCGTGTTTTCAAGGACAAAGAAGGCGGATTGGTAGTCGATTATGTTGGTATTGCAGGAGCGTTGAAGGCCGCTATGAACGAGTACACAGCTCGCGACCGCAGCCGATATGGAGATATGGACATTGCAAAGACTGCGTATCCGAAATTCCAGGAAAAGTTGCAGGTGTGTCGTGACTTGTTCCACGGCTTCGATTACAGTGGGGTTATCGGCGGCAGCCCCCTCACCATGGCAAAGCTGATCGCAGAAGGCGCAAACTTCGTATTAGATCCCGGTGCACAGGAGAGAAAGGACCTGTTCCTGAAAGAGGCAATGCTTACGAAGCAGGCGATGTCCCTGTGCTCCAGCATGACCACCGATCGTGAGCGCCGTGAACAGGCATATTTCGAAGCGGTTCGATCTACGGTCGTTAAGTTGACTTATGGTGGCAATGGCGGAAAGCCTCTGTCTCTTACAGAAATTAATGCTCAGATTAATGAGCTTCTGAAGGCCAGCGTCCAAAGCGAGGGTGTTATCAGTCTGTTCGACAGCAGGGATGTGGGCGAGAATTTCTCGCTGTTTGATCCGGCCGTACTGGACGAGATCTCCCGCATGAAACAGAAGAACATTGCAGTTGAAATTCTGAGGAAACTTCTTGCTGAGCAAGTGGCCTTGTATAAGCGCACGAATGTGGTGCAGTCTACTAAATTCTCCGAAATGATTACGCGAATTATGAATGCGTATTACAACGGCCACATTAGCAACGACGAGGTTATCAAAGAACTTCTTGAAGCAGCAGCATTGATTGCTCAGGCGCACCAGGCGGGTGAGAAGTTAGGGCTCACTCAGGAGGAATTGGCTTTCTATGATGCACTGACTAGACCCCAAGCTATCAGGGATTTCTATGAAAATGACACTCTCGTTGAGCTGACCCGTGAGCTGACGGAGATGCTTCGAAAGAACCGCACAATCGACTGGCAGAAAAAAGAGACCGCGAGAGCAACTATGCGTAAGATGGTGAAGCGTCTTCTGAAGAAGTACAAGTATCCTCCCGAGCAATATGAGAATGCTATTGAAACTGTTATCAGCCAGTGTGAAGTGTGGGTGGACAATAATTAATTTTAGGAAGGAACACAACACAGTGTTCCTTCCTTTTATTTAATAGAGAAATAACTCTTGACAAGAGAAATATCTCGATGTAATATATAGACACAAAGACACGAACCAAGGAGAGATACAGATGAAAGTCGAAGATATCCTGAAAAATATTATGGACGAAAAAAGCATGAGCAAGGCGCAGCTAGGCAGGGCAGTTGGCGTAGTTACCGCCGAAGAAGCAAAGGAAAAGCCCTCGAAAGCAACGGATGTTATCAATAAGCGCATGAAGCAGAAAAACATCAGCGTAAATGTGCTGAGCGAGATGCTGGCAGCCATGGGATACACAATGGTAATCGTTCCTGCGGGTCCGAAGCTGAAAGACGGCGAGTACGAGGTGAGCATCAATGAGTAAGACGTATGCTTGCTGGCGAGTCTCTACCAACGAACAGAACGAAGCAAGACAGCTGGCGGCATTCCATAATTGCGGTGAGCAGATCGATGAGATCTTCGGGGATAAGATGAGCGGTAAGAACATGGACCGCCCTGAGTATCAGCGGATGATCGAAAAGCTGGAGCCGGGTGACCTGGTGATTTTCTCTAGCTTGGACCGTATGAGCCGTAGCTACGATGATACAGCGAAAGCATGGGATTATATCACCAAAGAGAAGGGTGCAGATATTCTGATTCTGGACATGGCCGAGCTGTTGGACACGCGGAAGGGTAAGGATCTGGTCGGTACGCTGATTTCTGATATCGTGGTAAAGCTGCTGAGTTATGTGGCGCAGACGGAACGCGAGAACATCAAGAAGCGTCAGGCAGAGGGCATTGATGCTATGCCGGTTGATGAGAACGGGCGAAAGATCAGCAAGAAGACAGGTCGTGGCTTCGGTCGTCCGGAGAAGAAGCCGGATAATTTTGCGGACATTCTCCGTCGGCAAAAAGAAGGTCTGCTGACCGTCAAGGAAGCAATGGCTGAGGCCGGTGTGGGGCGCACTCGCTGGTATGAACTGGTGCACGAGGTGTCATTGGAAGGAGTTAAAGCATGAAAATCTCTTATAACAAGCTGTGGAAGCTACTAATCGACAAGAAAATGAAGCAGTCTGAGCTCCGAAAGGCTGCAAATATTGCGCCCAATACACTAACACGCCTGTACAAGGACCAGGACGTGAAATTAGATGTGCTCTACCGGATTTGCATGGTCCTGGGAGCAGATATTGGGGATATCATGGAGTTCTTACCGGAAGATGAGCAAGAAGGCGAATCCGAACAGCAAACACTAGATTAGAACTCCAATAGAAGTTCAATAGAAATAAATTGACCGTTCTGGAGCCGATGGTTGGGGTGAAATGCTCGGCCCTAGGGTCTACAGGAAAGTGAGACGTCGCAAGCAGGATTGCAACGTGGATTTTGGCGGAGGAGGGGATAGTATGGCCTATAAGAGAGAAATCCGAACAGATGATGTGACCGAAAAACTGCTGATTGCATTACGAGAAGGCTCCGTCAGTGAGGGGGATTTGAAAAAAGCTGAAAGGGCTATCGAGGAATATGAAAAAGTCGGCCCCATCATCAGGCGCAAAGACCTCTGTAAGAGGGAGCACGGCTTTTGGGAATGCCCCTCTTGCAACCGGATCCCGCATAAGGAACCTTCATCAGACCATGATGTTTGCCCATGCTGCGGGTATAAGCTGACCAAAGAAGAGGTTGAGGCCCAAAAAGAACGAATGGCGCGAGTGAAAAAAGTGTATTGATAAAAGGCAAGAAAAATAGACCACTCTGGAGCCGATAGCGTAATCCAAAATGATGGATTCTTCGTTTCGGTTTGCGTAAATCGCTGGAAACGGGTCGTTTTTCGAGAATAAAATAGAGTAGAGCGCCAACGAGCGCCGTTACCCATGAAATGATGGGCGACGGCGCTCGTTTTTTTGTGTTTTATAGACCTGAAAGGGGGCGATCCGTTGGCTCAACAAAAACAAGTTTTTGTTGAGTTGGGAGGAGGTGAGACCGTGTAAATAGAGAAAACGTTGCATTTTGAGTGGCTGTAAAGGAATTATGTATTACAGAAAGGAAGTTGAAGAAATGTATAAAATCGCATTAGGCGCAGGCCATGGAATCAACACGCCGGGCAAGCGCTGTATGAAGACCCTGGATCCGAACGAGACGCGTGAGTGGTGGCTGAACGACCGCATCTGTGACTACGTGGAGGATCTTCTCAAGGGCTACAAGGGTTATGAGTTGCTCCGCCTGGACGACAGCGATGACGGCAAGGACAACCCGGCTCTGGCTGAGCGCGTCAAGCAGGCCAACACCTGGAAGGCGGATTTCTATCTCTCCGTGCATCACAACGCTGGCGTGAATGGCGGTAGTGGCGGCGGAATCGTGGCCTATGTCTGCCCGAACTGCCGTGCGGAGAGCAAGGCCTGGCAGAAAGATCTGTATAATGCCCTGATTACCCATACTGGACTCAAGGGGAATCGATCCGCACCGCTGGCCTCGTCTGATCTGTATGTGCTGAAACATACCACCATGCCTGCGGTGCTGCTGGAGATGGGGTTCATGGACAGCCGTACCGATGTGCCCATCATCCTCACCGATGAGTATGCGCAGAACTGCGCCAAGGCCATCGTGGAGGTGTTGGTCAAGCGCGGCAAGCTGACCAAGAAGGCCACAGTGAGCACCGGCACGCTGTACCGCGTCCAGGTGGGTGCATTCAGCAACAAGGCCAATGCCGATCGCCTCAAGAAGGAGCTGACCGAGAAGGGTTACCCAGCGATTGTGGTGCGCGTATAAGACAACAAGAGGGAGAGCGATAAGCTCTCCCTCTTGTTTGGAGTGATTTTACTTGTGAGTACTTTATGGAATCATCAATTGGGAGCATGACATGCTCTCCGTGCGGAGGAACCCACGATACTCTTTTAGGCTGGTGGTAGTCACCAATAGGGCCGCAAGTACGCAGACCAAAATGGCGGCCAGTCCAAGTAGAATCATATGACTCTTTTTCATCATTTAGGGAAGGTATGAAGTGAAACCAATCTGGTCCAGGGTATAGCCCGCCGTATCCAGCAGCAGCAACCCCCAACCAGATACCGCCAACCGCAGAGCCGAATTTGCAACTTCTTGATAGTTTGAAGGCGCCCCCATATCCAATTCAAGGTCAAATCTCAGATTTGTGTCGCTTGTATATGTGGAAATATCAAACGGCGCAGTGCAGCGATAGAAATTTATTCCAGACGCAGCAAGAATATCAACCCTACCGGCAGTCATTTCTTTAATATTGTAAGAAAAGCCAAGCGTAATCTCATTGCTTCCGGATACATACTCCATAGAAAACATCAACTTATCTTTATCCGCACCACCAGCTACGATTTTGACAGTTGCCTTTCCATTCGAGAATTTTCCACTGATGTATTTACTCCCGGAAGAATTGTTTCTTCCATAGGTCAAAATGTATTTTTCAAGCTCAGCGCCATAATTTTGAGTATTGCCAGTGCTGGAACCGGAACCAGAGCTGGAACCGCCAGAAGAACCGGAACCACTGCCACCACCGCACAGTATCCACTGTACAGATTCTCCGGAGTCACAGAGAACACGAAGCATTGCATCCCCCGCATCTTTATCAACCAATAGCCCAATTACAACTTTGGAGGATCCGCCGGGATAGAGCGAAATTTCGTGCACACCATAGGCCTTATACCTACTTCCAAGTGTAGCCATCTCATAAACAGGGAACGATGCGCCACTTGTACGGAAAAACTTACTGTCATAGATTAGATCTGTAATTTTCACTACGTCACCAGATCCATTGGCAGAAGAGATATAAGTTACATTGAATTCGTAAATTCTCCATTCCTGAGAAGACGAGGGGGCAGTGTTAAACCGGTTTTCAGACTGGACAATGCTATTAGCCGATGCGCCGGTAATTACGTTTGTGCACTGGATTGAAAATTGGCGATTAGGATAGAAGCTGAAATTCTGATGATTTACAGTGCACGGATTGGTGCCGTCCAACGCTTTGCTCAACTGTTGGCCATCCGAGTAGTTGGGACCAGTCGAATTGTTGTTCAAGGATGTAGAATATGCATCACAGGAGATCCAAGTAACTCCTTTTCCTCCATTGTTCTTGACCTGGAGTAAAGCATCCCCCGCATTTTTATCTGTTAAGATTCCGATAACAACTTTAGAAGAACTTCCAGGGTATAGGATAATGTCATGCACGCCATAAGCAGAATACGTCTTGCCAAGCGTAGCCATTTCATGGACAGGGAACGATGCTCCGTTAGTACGGAAGAACTTACTATCATAGATTAAGTCGGTGATTTCGATTTCGTCAGAATCGCCATCAGAGGAAGAGAGGTATGTCACATTGAATTCGTAAAAACGCCATTCCTGAGAAGACGAGGGGGTCTCGTTAAACCTGTTCTCGGAGGTAGCAAGAGCATTTGCCACGGAACCGGTAATCACATTTTCGCATGTGATGATAAATTTACGTTCAGCATAATACGAAGAGGTCTGGTAAGACACAGGAATGCCGGCATCTGCAGGAATTGGATTCGCCAAGGTACCAATCTCTGTTACCGTCACCTTGCAGCTGGTCCAAAGGCCCTTTTCGGAGCGAATGTTGATGGTTGCGGTACCGATTCCAACGGCAGTGACCAAACCAGTCTCAGAAACCGTCGCTACGGCAGGATCGGAAGAAGACCAGGTTACAGACTGCTTTTCCGCATTGGAGGGAGTGAAATAATAAGATAGCTGAGAGGTCTGGCCCACATAGAGATCAAGGGCTGCGCTAGTATACATTTTCTCAGCCTGGGGCGCGGGCTTCTTCAGCGTGATGGTCTTTCTTTGGCTAGCATCTGCCATGCGGACTACGATGGTGGCCACTTCGCTACGCATAATATTGCTGCTGGGGCGGAATGTGCCAAGATCATCGCTGCCGGTCAGAATACCAGCGCGATACAGACGATAGGCATCATTATAATAAGCAGCATCAGAAGGGATGTCAGGAACTGCTCCGTCTTCCACCGTATTGATAGCAGGCAGGGCATTTGCGGGCATAGAGGCGGCCAGAATGGTCACAAAGTCAACACGGGTGGCCTTGGCGGTATAGCTGGCATAATCCCCGGCGGCAATGATGCCGTTGGCAATGGCGTAGTCTACATAGACCTTATACCAGGGGCTGCCCTGCACAAACTGGTCACCGTTGCCGTAGTAGGTGCTGTGCAGACGACAGGCGAGCGCCAGGGTCTCCGCAATGGTGATGTTGCCGCTGGGAGTAAAGGTGGTTCCATTTCCGGTGCCCTTCATCAGACCCAGCTCATAAGCTCGCTGGACTGTGGGAGCATACCACTGGCCCTTGGGCACGTCGGTAAACTGCCCGTCGGTGTAGGTGTTGACCTGCTTGAAGTTACTGACCCCCTCCGCGGCAAAAGCCGTGGAACACAGGCCCAGAACCATAACCAGGGCTAGAAGCAGGCTGAGTAATCGTTTCTTCATTTCCGTCACCTCTTTGTGAATTTAGGGAAGCGCTGCAAATATTATACTCCTCCAAAAATCAAAAATCTATACCTCTTCCCTCATTTTCTCAATCTGTTCCTCTAGCCAGGCAATCCGGCGAAGGGAGAACTGCTGCAAGGGGTGCTCGGGGTCTTCCCTTCCGCAGATCTCTATGAGTTCTTTCAGCCGTCTGCGCTGGCGAGTGAGTGCGGCGGTCAAATCACGAAGTTCGCTCATGGTGTATCACCTCCTGATCAGCACTATACCACGCACCTAATGTCGAAAAAGGTAGAATTCTGTTGTGGTTGCCGAGCACAGCACAGTGAAAATGGGCGGGTTTTTGTGTCTTTACAGCATTTGGTTAAAGTACACTTGTGAATCAAATGAATTTCGTTCATTCTACCAATAGATTTAAGAGGAAGAAGGGAGTAGGATAAGGGATGAAGATGGGTAAATATACCATCATGTAATTTGGAAAACTGTAAAAAGGAGTCGATATATAATGGCAATCGTCGAAGTCGTCAAATACGACGGGACTCCAGATGTATTTGCGTGGAAGTATCCCAATAGCGAATTAGGTACCTGGACACAGCTGATTGTTAATGAGACCCAGGAAGCCATTCTGCTTAAGGGAGGCAAGGTTTGCGATGTGTTCCGTGCCGGCAGACATACCCTCAGCACGGAAAACATCCCCATTCTCAGCAAAATTGTAAATATTCCCTTTGGCGGTCGCTCCCCCTTTACCGCTGAAGTTTGGTTTGTTAACAAAGCCTTTGCCCTGGACATTAAATGGGGAACTGCTACGCCCATTCAGCTGCAAGACCCCAAGTACAAGATTTTCGTCCCTGTCCGTGCATTTGGCCAGTTTGGCATTCAAATTGACGACGCTCAGAAATTCATTATGAAGCTGGTCGGCACGTTGCCCCAGTTTGATAAGGCGAATATTCTGCAGTACTTCCGTGGCGTTTACCTCACCAAGGCGAAAGACGCCATTGCCTCCTATCTGGTACATAAAAACATCAGCATCTTGGAAATCAATGCCTATCTGGATGAGATTTCTTCCTTCCTCAAGGAGAGAATGGCTCCGACCTTTGACGAGTATGGTATTCGCCTGACCTCCTTCTATGTCAACGATATCAATGTTCCCGAGAATGATGAAGCTGTTAAGAAGTTGAAGAACGCCCTTGCAAAGCGAGCCGAGATGGATATTGTTGGCTACAGCTATCAGCAGGAACGCTCCTTCGACGCTCTGGAGGGAGCTGCTACGAACCCTGGTTCTGCGCAAAGTGGCTTTATGGGCGCTGGCATTGGATTGGGTATGGGCGTCGGCGTTGGTGGTGCAATGGGTCAGCAGTTCGGAAATCTGGCTCAGAACATCAATACGGTAGAAACAAAGAATTGCCCGAAGTGCAATACAGCAATCGATAAGAAGGCGCGTTTCTGCAGTCACTGCGGTTGTGATACTGAGGCTGCTCCCCAGAAGAATGATGCTATCAAGTGCTCTTCCTGTGGCGCTGCGTTGACAGCAGGATCTAAATTCTGCATGGAGTGCGGCAAGCGCTACAACCCCTGTGCAAAGTGTGCTGCTGATATCCCTGAAGGCGCTGCTGCCTGCCCGTCTTGCGGTAGTGCAGTCCCCAAGCCCTGCCCCAACTGTGGCAAGCTTCTCTCCGCTGATAGCAAGTTCTGCCCCGAATGCGGTCACTCCATGATTAAAAAATGCCCTAACTGTGGCAAACAGGTTGAAGGAGGAACAAAGTTCTGTCCCGAATGTGGAACTCCCGTAAGGTAAGGAGGGTGAAGGAAAGTGAAAAAGAATAGTACAATAACCGTTATTCTATGTGGTCTAGCTGCAATGCTTGCAACTGTTATTTTCTATCTTTTGGCTTTTGATCACATATTTGCCCTTCCCATGCGGTGGCTGTCCATGATGGTCCTGCTGCTTGTTGAGATTGTGGGAACGGCAAAAGCACTCACCACAAATAGAAACATTTTAGGTGTTGCTCAGATTGTTACCGGAGTATTGCACCTCGTGGTAACCTTGGTGCTTTCTATTGTGTTTGTCAATCTGCTCCCTCTCTTGATCAAGGAATACATCCTGCTTGTTATCTTGCTGTTCATCGTTGTTGCTGTGATTGATGTTCTTCTGATTCACTTCAACGGCAAAGCGCAAAAAGCCGCCAAAGATTACGCAGCTTCCGCTGCTGTCATCGATGTATGTGAAGCAAAGGTTAGACAGCTGTGGGTGGACAACAAGGAGGCAGTATTTAGTTCTCAGCTCGAGAAAATTGTTGAAATGCTCACCTATGCAAATCGAGCCAAGGCGACTGCCAGCGACGGTGAGTTGCTAACGAAAATCGACGAACTCGGTGAACTCATTTCTGCCAATGAGGTCGAAAAGGTTTTTGAAGTGGCAAAACAACTCCAAAACACGCTGAAGATTCGAGTTGAACTTACAAAGAAAACTGGTAGTTTTTAATTAGGAGGATTATTGGAATGAAAGAGAATGGTAAGATTCGCGCTATATACTCCTGGCCTGCAATTATTCTGGCGCTCTGTATTTTTTGGCCTATCGGTCTGTTTTTGCTGATTAAGCGAGTTTCTCTTGATAAAAAGACCGCCATGAGAGGTGGCAAGCTGGTCGGCCTCATTGGCTGTATCTCCTATGGCCTCGCAATAATCGGCCTTATTGCTTGCATCGGAAGCAGTTTTAGTTCCGAAGATATTGGTCTGATTCTGTTCTTTGCTATTGCTGGTTTCCTGCTTCGCAGAGTTGCCAAGAAGACCAAGAAAGAAGCTGAAAAAGTAAAGCAGTACCTGGCCATGATCGTCAACGGCAATGTTCGTCAACTGGATAACATTGCTGCCGCTACTGGAAAAACTTATGCTGTAGTAAAGGCTGACATTGAGATGATGATTAAAAAAGGTTATCTCAAGAATGCCTTCATCAATGAGAGCACCCGTGAAGTCGTGCTCCCCAGTGCTGCCCCTGTTGCCCCTGCTGCTCCTGTTGCAACTCCTGTTGCCGGAAATCAGCCTCAGGCCGCAGCCCCTGTTCAGCAGCAGGCAAGAGTTGTTGCTTGCCCCTGCTGTGGCGCAAACAACACCATTTATGGTGCAACCGGCGAATGCGAGTACTGCGGCTCTCCTATTAAGTAATCTATGGAATATCCGAACGACGGCAAATGCCGAAATTGTGGGGCGGCACTCCCTCAGATACTGAGTGGAATTTGTGTTTGTGATTTTTGTGAGACAGAATACACAAAGTCTGTAGCCCCACAGTCAACAGGAAATTCTAACGTTGATGCAGGGAAAGCAATATCGCTCGTCGAAAAAGCGGATGTTGCGTATGGACAAAACAGAATTAGTGAAGCAGTAAGTTTGCTGGATGAAGCCCTAAAGTATGATCCGACGAACTATGTGATTTGGAATAAATTGGGGCGTGCTCATAGACTGACTAACAATTTGGATCGTGCAAGGGAATGCTACCAAAAAGCGTTAAGTCTAAAGCCCAATGCCATTGATGTTATTGCAAATCTTGGGGTTCTTGAGATATTCTGCAATAATTATCAACTTGCATATCAGTATTGTAAGCAAGCGTATGAAGCAGGTGGAGCAACTCAGGCAGATAATGCACTATACGCAGCTAACTACGCTTTAACTGTTGCAAAGCTGGGCAACAAAAAGGAAGCGTTGCAACTCTTGGAAATTGCCCGAAAAAGAGGCTATGGCAATTATGCCACACTGAAGAAAATGATTAAGCAGTGCAACTAGCCTTGTGGAAATCCGCTTTCTCAATCAGGAGGAATAACTATGGCTGAATTTCGGTGTGCTTGTTGCGGTGCAAGTGATTTTCGGATTGAAAAGGGCTACCGCATCTGTAACTACTGCGACACAAAACATGAGGCGGAAGTAAAAAAGGAATCCCGAATTTCTTTGGATGACGACATTGCGGTTCTTCTTAGGAAGTGCAAAACAGAACCGCGAAACGCACGTAAATATGCAAATCTTATTTTAGATATTGATCCAACCAATAAAGAAGCCATGAAGTATATCTAACGGGGAGGCAGATTTATGAAACTTAGTATCATTACTAACATATATAAAATCGCAGACCGCGAGTTGTTCGAAAAGTTTTTGATTTTAAAGGGTGTTGACCTTTATATGGAAGGCGGAGAAAGCGCCCTTTCAGAAACAACTGTTGACTTTGATGCTCTTGCACACGAGTTCAAAGATGGCAACTTTACTGCCGATATGCTTGCCGATGTTAAGTCAGCCACCGAGGAAGAAGAAGAGAAACGCCGTGCTATTGCAAGTATGCTAATTACCTCCGGTTTCAACTTTGATGGCTATAAAGTTGTAAAGTATTCCGGTTATATTTCTGGAGACGATGCGATATCTGTTGACCGCGGTGTGACCGCATTTGGCGTTGGCGGCAGTACTAATGTAAAGAATAAGCTGATGGATTCCTTGGCTATTATTAGAAGAAACGCGCTGCAGGAACTGAAAGAAGCTGCTTACGATCTCGGATGCAACGCCGTAATTGGTGTCGATTTTGACTATCTGACATTAGATCCTCAAACCACGAATATCATCAATGGCGCAACAACCTATCAGCCTTATATTTTTGGTGTAACCGCAAACGGAAACGCCGTTGTGATTGAAAAAATTGATTAAAGACAAGTGGGGGGCGAATCGAGTTGATTCGCCCCCACTTTTTTGCCCTCAATCTGCTCCTCCAGCCATGCAACGCCTGTCCACCATCTTGCACTGACAAATTACTCCAAATCTGCTATAATATAATGTAGAATATCATGTTTCAGAGCGTCCAGAACGCCTCCACAAAAGGGGGCGTTCTGTTTTTATGGTAAAAAACAAAATCAAGAAGGCAATTGAACAAAATGGGGCGGATATGGAGAAGCTGGATGACCTGTTCAGCATGGTCCGCCTCTGCGAAGATCCGCAGGAGCGCCGGGAGTGGCTTCTCTATGTGCGCTCGGAGGCTCGGAAGCTACTCTCTCCCGATGCCTATGAACTCATTCGGAAAACCTATGTGCAGGGTGCGCAGGATGGGAGCTTCGATGACTACTGCATTGCCCTGGAATGGTACCGAGATGCTGAGAAGCGTTTTTACTTACCTCGACGCGATGTTCTGAAGCCATTGGTGGATGACCTGCAGGATCTGTTTGATGGAAACTTGGATTTTCTGGGCGTCAGCTTGCCTCCTCGTGTGGGCAAAAGCACGCTCTGTATTTTCTTCATGACCTTTGTGATGGGGCATCGTCCGCTTGTGGCCAGCGTTATGAGTGGTCACAGCGACAAGCTGACCGATGGGTTCTACCGAGAACTTCTGAGCATTATCACAGATGAGACCCAATATCGATGGTGCGACGTCTTCCCTTCTGTTCAGCTGGTGGATAACAGCGCCAAGAATGAGACCATTGATTTGGAGCGAAAGAAGCGCTTCCCTACCATGACTTGCCGTTCCATCTCCGGTACGCTGACGGGTGCCGTGGAGATTGGTACCGGCGGAGTCCTCTACTGTGATGACTTGATTGAGGATTTGGAGGAAAGCTTGAACCCTGTCCGCCTACAGAACAAGTACGATGCGTACCTGAACCAGCTGAAGGACCGTAAAAAGCTGGGTGCTGTGGAGCTCATGGTCGGTACACGCTGGAATGTGGCGGATCCGCTGGGTCGTATCGAGGAACAGTATCGGGATAATCCGCGCTACCGCTTTACGGTTATTCCTGCCCTGAATGAGGACGGCGAAAGCAATTTCAATTATAAATATGACCTGGGCTTCGATTCAGCCTACTACCACGACATGAAAGAGAGCATTGACGATGCTACCTGGATGGCGAAGTACATGGGCAATCCCTATATTCGAGAGGGCCTCCTCTTCCCTGCTGACGAGCTGCGTTATTATAATGGCGTGTTGCCGGACGGAGAGCCGGACCGCATCATGGCGGTAGTGGATACGGCTTGGGGTGGCGGAGACAGCCTGAGTATGCCGGTTGCATACATTTACGGGGATGATGTGTACATTCAGGATGTGGTGTTCAATGCCGGGGATAAGACGGTCACACGTCCTCTGGTGATTGGCACGCTGAAGAAGCACCATCCCCACATGGTCCGTTGGGAAAGCAACAACGGTGGCGATGAGTATGGCGGCATCGTAGATGAGACGCTCCGCCAGGATGGCGTTCGGGTGAACATGAGCTACAAGAAAGCGCCGACAAATCAGAGCAAGCTGAGCCGAATCATCCAGTATGCACCCGATATCAAGCGATTCTATTTTATCGATACCAAGCACCGCAGCAGTGAATATGAGAAATTCATGCGGGAGCTTACGCTGTTTACGGTCAGTGGAAAGAACCTGCATGATGATGCGCCCGATGCCTGCGCCATGCTGGTGGATTTTATCAGCGGCGGCGTGAAGATGGTGACAGTGGCAAGAAGGCCGTTTTAGAGATGAAAGAAGCCTGGGTGGATACCCAGGCTTCTTTGTCTCAATCTATTGATAACCTTAATGGGGAGATTGTCTGACCAGTTGTTGTGAGCGCTCCCATTCAATCGTCGCTGTTTTGGCAACTCAGGTCACAAATCTTTTCCACCAGTTTGCCTGCCTCTACCAGGCAACGTAACGCCTCAGCCTTTTCTCCGTTCTCAATATGCTGATCGCTAAGAGCCAAAATCTCTTTATATCGCGCCTTCATGGCGGAAACTTCATCGTTTGGACTCATGCATGGACTCCTTTTTATCTCTGAACACTCAGTTCAAAATTAATTTCGTCAATCCGTTTCCGGTCTACATCACAGAGAGGACATTTTCCGGCCTTCAGCTCTTTCTCTTCTACGTTAAGGCGCTTAATCACGGTCTTTGCTTTGTAGATGATATCGCTTTGCGGTTTCCGGTCTTTGACGTTGAAGAGCGAGTATCGCTTTCTTTCTTTTATTGCTTTTTCCTTCGCATCAATCGCTCTTTGTCTTGCCACCTCGGTTTTCATGAGTTGCGCAGCCAAAGTGTCTTCAATCTTTTTTTCAAGCTGCTGTTTTTCCGAAGTCAGCGAATGATACAGCTCAGAATTCTCGGCCCAATAAGCTTCGTTCCTTGCTTTCTTAACCTCCGCCACAAACATCATCACGGGGCCAACTACAGTTGCATCCACTCTGTGCGTAACAACTTCCAAATGATCGAGGAAATTTAACCCAACCAAGTGCTTATTGGAGATAAGGGTTTCGGACCGAATGACCGAATTTAAGGCCGTTTCAAACAGCGTAGAAATAATAGATTCATATTTGTTGCGCAGGCTGTTTCTTTGATTATTGATGGTGTTGTTAACTGCACGTTCTCTTTCTTGCCTCGCCTTTTCAGCAGGATCATCAGAATCAAGGCTGATTCCTACGCTACCTTGATACTGCAGTTTCAGCGCTTCATCTACTTCTTCAAACTTTGCTTGTAATGTCTTAGAAATCGCAAGGCACATTGTCAAGCTATCATCGAGCTGCTTTTCAACCGCTTCGACAGTTCCACTAGTTTTGCAGATTTGCTGGAACGCAAACGAGACATTCGATTTTACAGCTGTTGCATTAAGCGCAGAAAATTCTTTCATGCCGATTTCAGACAATGCGCGATACAGGTAGGCGATATTGTCTACAGAACGCACCTTAATTACATCCGAACTCAGTTCAAAGGCCAAGCTGTATACACCTTCGTAAAAGGCTTCTTCCATCCGTTGGAATGTGAGACTTTCCATAATATCGTCCTCCTCGCTTCAACGTCTATCTTCACAATAAAAAGTAGCTAACATCCTGAATCCAAGAAGATGGCTTTATATTAATCCTGAACGAACTAAAAAGCAACAGCACAACGGCACAATCAGCAATTTGCACCGCTAAAGCAAGCAGTTTTTGTCTGTTTTGCTGCCACAAAAAAGGCGGCGCTATTTTGTGGAATGCGTTCGGGCAGGTGTCACGACAACTTGTTGATTTTTTGGGGAAATGGGAGTAGAATATTTCCAGTGCTTTTCCATTTTTGCAAAGAGGTGACGGGAATGAAGAAACGATTGCTCAGCCTGCTGCTAGCTCTGGTCATGGTTCTGTCTCTGTGCTCCACAGCCTTTGCTGCGGAGGGAACTGGTAACTTCAAGCAGGTCAACACCTACACCGACGGGCAGTTTACCGACGTACCCAAGGGCCAGTGGTATGCTCCCACCGTCCAGCGAGCTTATGAGCTGGGTCTGATGAAGGGAACCGGAAACGGAACCACATTTACTCCCAGCGGCAACATCACCATTGCGGAGACCCTGGCGCTCGCCTGTCGTCTGCACAGCACCTACTACGGCAACGGTGCCCAGTTTGTGCAGGGCAGCCCCTGGTATAAGGTCTATGTAGACTACGCCATTGCCAACGGCATCATTGCCGACGGTGATTATGCAAGCTATACCGCCTTGGCTACCCGCGCCAACTTTGTGACCATTCTGGCCGCCTCTATGCCTGCCAGCGCCCTGCCTGCCATCAACACGGTAGACGATGGCATGATCCCTGACATTGCATCTGGTGCTGCCTACTATGAGGATGCTTATCGCCTGTACCGCGCTGGTATTCTGAATGGTAGCGATGATAAGGGCACCTTCAAACCCGGCAGCAACATCATGCGCAGCGAGGTGGCCACTATCGTAGTCCGCATGGCTGACCCCGCAGCGAGAGTTTCAATCACTCTGAAGAACCCCAACCCCTCCCCCAGTGTAAATGTCCCTCTCAACGCAGAAGAAGTCTATGCAAAGTGTGCCTCTGCTGTTTTCTATATAGAAATTTATGATCGTAGCGGCACAGCCATTTCCAGCGGAAGCGGCGTTTTTATCTCTGCAGATGGTAAGGCGCTCACCAATCACCATGTTGTTGAGGATGCCTACTCTGCCAAGATTATGACCAATGATGGAAAAGTTTACAACGTTATCGGTTATTATGATGCCCAAGAGTCCATTGATATGGCGTTGATTCAAGTGGATGGCAACGGCTTCCCATATCTATCCATGGGCGATTCGACCAAGATTGCGGCGGGGCAGACTGTATTTGCCATCGGTAGTCCCAAAGGGCTTGATGATACAATTTCTCAAGGAATCATTTCTAATGTGAACAGAGTACTTGACGGTCTTGGATATATCCAGATGACTGCACCTATCTCTCCAGGCAGTAGCGGTGGCGCTTTGATCAGCGATCGGGGTCTGCTTATCGGCCTCAATACTGCAACCTATAAAGATGCCCAGAATATAAATCTAGCCGTTCCTATTCATCGATATCAAGAGCTCTCTGTAGGTGCAATCCAGTCCTTCCCCGTCGGGAATAAGATTCCGGAATATTCTGGTGCCTCCTTAACCTTTAACTCTTCGTTGGATGTGACTGTTGGCAAGACCGGCGTTGTCTCAATTTCGGCTGATCCGGGCAACTTCACTGAAGATGTTACGATTCGCTGGGATTGCGCTGACGAGAACATTGCCGAACCCGAATGGGACGAATGGGATGGTTGGGATATCGACCTCTACGTTTATGGCAATGCTGTGGGCAGTACCACAATCACGATATCTCTGCTGACCGACGACGATGTGGTTTTGGCAAGCAAAACGCTATATGTCTCTGTTGCAAAAGAATCCAGCCAAGAATTTGCTTTCAATAAACTGAAGAGTTGGATTCTCGCTAACTCAAACTATACATTTTCAGATGGAGATATCGGGTACAGCGAAACATATTACGACGACGAAGGGTACGACCGTTATACCCTCTACATTGACAGTTCCACAGGCTGTGTCAGTTTGATGATCTTTGAAAAGTATAACAGTTATACTTTTAGCAGCTTTTTAGACCTTGAACCCTCGGGGCAAGAATTCCTCTCCATGTTTTTCTGTACCAATTCCTCTATAAATATGGATTTTGAAGGATATGCATATATTTATGCCCCTAGTTTCAACGAAAACTATCCCTTCCGATTCGATAGTTACGAAGGCACCTCCAATGGTAATCTTTCAAACTTGCAAAGCATCGCTCAATATATGTACCTGGATTCGCTGAATTACTTTGATTATATCTTCAGCGCCTATCTTTCCCAGTATGGAATCAGTATTTCCGATTTTGGATTCATAAACCTCAAGTAGTCCGAGAGGAGCCGAAGACATCACGTCTTCGGCTCTTTGCTGTTTTGATCAGAAAAGATATAAAAAAGAGGGAGAGCTTAACGCTCTCCCTCCTTTGTCACTTAATTGCCGAACTTCTGCGGGTTGTAGACCAACCATACCATCCAGTTTCTATTGTTCCATCTTCATATTCAAGTGTAATATCTCCGACTACAACTTTAGAACATGCAGGAACATAACCTACAATACCATAAATAATCAGGTCTTCGCCTGGTGCAACTGGTCCTACATATTTCACAGTTTTATAGCGCTCACCTGTGATTTCATCATATGCAGGGTCACCCACACTGTTATAGAAATAAATTGTAATAGTATAGTAATTGATTGTTTTTCCGCTAAGGTTTTCGCCACCCCAACACAGTTTGATTCCATCCACAGAGTTTTTATAGAAGCAGAACCCGAAGTATTTAGTGGTTTCACATTCGTCTGGATGACCGACTCTCAAATCCATATCAATCGATACATCCTCACCACATCGCGTGCATTTCGCGTTGCTTCCTGGATTATGCCCAAGTGCAGTGCCGTCTGTTTCTCCACATGTTCTGCAAGTTTTGGGCTTTGTACATGTGGCGTCCTTCCAGTTGTGCCCTTTGGCCTTACCCGTTGTTTCGCCACAAACGGAACACGTCTTCGCTTTTGTACAAGTAGCATCCTTCCAGTTATGCTCTGCCGCAATAGTTTCCTCAATTTTTGCACCACAGCCAGAGCAAGTCTTGACCTTTGTTCCAGCTTCCGTACAAGTTGCGGCCTTCGTCACTTTCCAGCTGCCATAGGTATGATCAATGATAGAAACAGTTTCCTCAATTTGTGCACCACAGCCAGAGCAAGTCTTGACCCGTGTTCCAGCTTCCGTACAAGTTGCGGCCTTCGTTACTTTCCAGCTACCATAGGTATGGTCAATGATAGAAATAGTTTCCTCAATTTTTGCACCACAGCCAGAGCAAGTCTTGACCTTTGTTCCAGCTTCCGTACAAGTTGCGGCCTTCGTTACTTTCCAATCGTCATAAGTATGGTCAATGATAGAAATATCTTCCTCAATTTTTGCACCACAACCAGAGCAAGTCTTGACCCGTGTTCCAGCTTCCGTACAAGTTGCGGTCTTCGTTGTCTGCCAGTCACCATAAGCGTGCTCTAGTTTCGCAACCTCTTGTTCTTCCTTATGGTTGCAAACAGAGCAGGTTCGGCTTTGAACACCGGTCTCCGCGCAAGTCGCCGCTTTGGTCAGAGCCCAATCTCCAAAGGTATGATCTTTCAGAGTCGTAATCTCTCGCTGCTCAGCCGCCCCACATGCAGAACATGTTTTCGTTTCCTGACCAACTTCCGCGCAAGTCGAGTCTTTTGTGATTTCCCAATCGCCAAAAGAATGCTCAATTTTTGCCAGCGCCGCCTCTTGAGTCTCATTACATTTTGTACAGGTCTGACTCTTAACGCCATCTTCTGTACAAGTTGCTTCCTTGACCACGGTCCACTCTCCGTACTCGTGCTCACATGCACATCCGCTCAAAACGAGTGCAAGCAGAAGCATACAGCAAAAAACTGCACAGATACGAATCTTCTTCATCTCATTCATCTCCTCGATGTAATTGGGTCCTACTGCCACGCAGTATACTCCCCCAAACCATGAAAAACAATATACTGGCTGTATATTCAGCGATTTGCACCATTAAAGCTTCTGGTTTTTTGTTTGTTTTGCTAACCCCCTCCGTCCAACATCTTAAACGCTGGACAAATACAGGGTTTTCCAAAAATCGATTGTAAAATAGTAATTAGAAGGAGGTGCAGTTGTCGTGAGTTATGGTCGTCGCAGAATCTTTACCGACGAGACGGAAATCTCAAGTGATAATGTGATAGCGGAAGTAGAGGCGGCGTTTCTGGTTCATTCAGACAACCGCACCGAGATTGAGAAGCTTTATGAGTATTATCGAAACAAAACCGCAATCGAAACTAAAACAAAAGCAGTCCGCGAGGACATAAACTATAAAATTGGCGAGGCGCGCTGCCTGGAAGTGACCAATTTCTATAAAGGTTACATTTTCGGAGAGCCGATCCAGTATGTGCGCCGAGAGAAGAGCCAAAGCGGCATTTCGGACGATGTGATCGCATCCGACATCAATGCCCTGAACGGTTACATGGCCGATGCCAACAAAGCCGCCTGTGACAATCAGCTGGGCAAGTGGATGCTGGTCGGCGGAACGAGCTACAAGATGGGTCTTCCCAACCTGGCATGGGAGAAGGACGGAGACGAACCTCCTTTCAACGTGTATGCTCCGGATCCTCGCAGTACTTTTATCGTGTACAGCAGTGACATCGATGAGCGACCGATCATGAATGTCACCTATGCACAACGGAAAAACGGAGACATCGTCTTTACTGTCTACACAGCAGCTGCCGTATTCAAATTCACGCAGGGAAAAACGGATGTGACCGTGGAGGCAAATCCTTTGGGTATGCTCCCGATCGTGGAATACCATGCGGCAGATTTTCTAGGCATCTTTGAGCCTGTGATTCCGTTGGTGGATGCGCTGAACACCCTGCAGAGTAACCGTTTGGACGATGTGGCGCAGTATATCAACAGCTTCCTGGCCATTCTGGGCGGTCAGGTGGATGAGGACACCTACAAGAAACTGAATGAATGGAAGATGCTCTGTCTGCCGGAAGGTACCGATGCCAAGTACCTCTCCTCCCCTATGAGTCAGGCAGATGTGCAGACCATGAAGGATGACTTGTACCAGGCAATCCTCACCATCACGGGTGTTCCCAACCGAAATGGCGGCAGCTCAACTAGCGATACCGGGCAGGCTGTCGAGCTTCGAGATGGATGGTCCTCAGCCGAAACGAGAGCAAAGGACATCGAAACCTCGTTCAAATCCTCCGAAAGAGAGCATTTGAAAGTCGTTTTGAGAATCATGCGGGATACGGTGGGCACGAACCTGAAGCTCAGCGACATCGAGCCTCACTTCACCCGCCGCAATTACGAGAACATCGCCACGAAGTCGCAGGTGCTCATCGCCATGCTGAACAATCCGTGGATCCATCCGGAAGTGGCGTATGCTAGCTGCGGTATGTTCCCGGACCCTGAAAGTGCTTATCTGCAGGGCAAGGCATGGAAGGAAGAGCAGGAGTCAAAAGAAGCGGCTGAGCGAGAGGAATACATTAAATCCTTAGGTGATGAGCATGTACCAGAAGACGGACAAAGTAATCGCGTACCTGGCGAAGCAGTACGCGAAGCTGTTCAAACAAGTGACGAGCTTTGATGAGCTCAATGTCATCGATATCTCCCATAAGATTTTCGATGAGGCTGTCGTCCTCACAGAGCGTGAAGTCGCCCGTCTGGTGAAATTGGTGTACGACAGCAAACGGGTCGGCGGCGAGATTTCTTCAGAGGATGCTCTCAGCTTAGTTTTTACGCTGATGCTGGCATACAACCCTGTGACGAAATACGTGTACAGGAATGAAATGGAGCGCAAGCGCTCTCGCTTTGCAGAAGGCGTGATTGCAAGTGACAACCCCAACGAGGAAGTGGCACTGGCACAACGCCTGATGATTGCAACCAACAAGCAGTTTGCAGAAGACGCCACCTTTGAGGCGGCTGTCCTGGCATATAAAGACGACGGAGTGGAGAAGGTGCGTTGGGTCACAGCCGTGGATGACCGCCGCTGTAAAGAGTGCAAATCCCGGCACGGTAAAATCTACCCCATAGACAACATCCCACCCAAGCCACACCGTTATTGCAGATGCTATATCGAGAAGGAGGAGTAATGTGCTTATTCTTGAACAAGTGCGATGCCCTCGGTGCAACAGAAGACTGATGGATCTGAAGGGACACGCGCAGGTCAGGTGTCCAAAGTGCAAAGCACTGGTTGATGTGGATACGGACGCTGGAAAAGTAAACATTCTTATCGAGCGCCAAAAATAGAGCGCCAGTTGTACGAGGTTTTCTCGTGTAGCTGGCGCCTTTTTTATTTGGAAATACAGGCAGAGAAGCCTTAAATCGCACACGGGCAGAGAAGCCCTAAATCGCAAATGGAGGTAAAAAGGTATGGCAAAAATCGATATCAGCGCAATTGAAGGTTATTCCGAAATGACGGCAGAGGAAAAGCTGGCGGCCCTGGAGGCTATGGAGCTTCCTGAGCCCGATTTCACCGGTTGGGTGAAGAAGGACGCCTTGGACAAGGCGGCTTCCGAGGCAGCTTCTTACAAAAAGCAGCTGCGTGAGAAGATGACTGCGGAGGAGGAAAAGGCAGAGAGAGAAGCAGAGGAACGTGCTGCGCTGGAAGCCCGTGTGAAAGAGCTTGAGCGCGAAAAAACCATCCACGGCTATGTCAGTTCCTACCTGGCAATGGGTTACGAGGAAAAACTGGCCAAGGCAACTGCAGAGGCTTTGGTGTCCGGTGATATGGAAACTGTGTTTGAAAATCAGCGATCTTTTGCAAC
>JAEIGA010003246.1_pt1 | contig 25532 bp, 15 predicted proteins | sample 9270691 | NCBI WGS metagenome assembly JAEIGA01 (sample SAMN17057246, study PRJNA624740) | gut metagenome | biome: biome; isolation source: fecal sample | host: Bos grunniens | place: China: Xizang | collected 2019
ACGCAAGGCTCTCATTATTTCATCATAATCTCTCTTTGCGAGTTCCAGCTTCTGCAAAATAACCTGGCGGAACTCCTCCAACTCAGCGTCGGAATAACGAACTTTTTCAGACATATCTATTTAATTATGGTTAGTTAATATTGTTATTTCAAATTCTCTCAACTGATACTTTTATTGTATAGCCATCAAGTTCAACATCCTCGCCATTCTCAACCTCGCCGATAATAAGTTTGTCGGCAAGAACCTGATTGCAAATATACTCTTTGAACTCCTCGACAGCTTTATCACTCGTCTCGTTGCTTGAGATTACAACAGAGATACGGTCTGTAATATCAAAGCCACTTTCTTTACGAACAGCCTGAATCTTCTTGACAATCTCACGTGCAACACCTTCGCGACGCAAAGCATCGGTTACCTCAACATCAAGTGCAACGGTAAGCGCACCTTCGTTGGCAACAGTCCAGCCCGGAACATCCTCGCTGAAAATCTCAACATCGGCAAGCTCGATGAGTGCATCAACACCCTCAACCTGCAATGTGATGTTGCCATTCTTCTCCAATAGAGAAATCTGCTCTTGCGACATATTGGTAACTGTTTCATTCACGCTCTTCATAAGCTTGCCGAACTTCTTGCCCAATGTACGGAAGTTACACTTGATTTTCTTTACAAGAATTCCGTCACCATCGACAAAGACAAGTTCCTTAACATTCACCTCGCTCAAGATAAGCTGTTTAACAGCCTCGATTCTTGATTTCATCACCTCATCTGTGGTAGGTATCGCAATCTTCTGCAATGGCTGACGAACGATAAGTGCCTCTTTCTTACGCAATGCAAGTACCATAGAGGAAATCTGCTGTGCAAGTTCCATACGATACTCGAGTTCTGTATCCACACAAGACTCATCGCATTCAGGGAATTTGGCCAAGTGAACAGAATCACTATCCTTGCTGCCTGTAACTGCTGTCAAATCCTGATACAAGCGGTCGGCATAGAATGGAGCTATAGGAGCCATCAGGCGTGCAACCGTTTCAAGACAGGTATACAGTGTCTGATATGCCGACAATTTGTCCGCGCTCATTTCAGAACCCCAGAAACGTTTACGGCTCAAACGTACAAACCAGTTGCTGACGTTGTTTATAACAAACTCCTGAATTAGACGTCCTGCCTTTGTCGGCTCATACTCATTGAAACAAGCATTCACATTCTTTACAAGAGTATTAAGTTCCGAAAGTATCCAACGGTCAAGTTCGGGACGCTCATTTAGGGGGACATCATTCTCTTCGTATGTAAATCCATCAACATTGGCATACATTGTAAAGAAACTGTATGTCTGATACAACTTACCAAAGAATGAGCGTACAACCTCTTTTACTCCATCCTCGTTGAAACGGAGGTTATCCCAAGGAGCAGAGTTGGTTATCATATACCAGCGCAAAGCATCGCTACCGTAATTCTCGATTGTATCGAATGGATCGACTGCGTTGCCAAGACGTTTCGACATCTTGTCACCGTTCTTGTCAAGTACAAGACCGTTAGAGATAACAGTCTTGAACGCAACGGTATCGAATACCATTGTAGCTATCGCATGCAGAGTATAGAACCATCCGCGTGTCTGATCGACACCCTCTGCAATGAAGTCGGCAGGATAAACCAAACGGTTGTCGAGCAGTTCCTTGTTCTCGAACGGATAGTGTATCTGTGCGTATGGCATGGCACCCGAATCGAACCAAACGTCGATAAGGTCGAGTTCACGAGTCATTGGCATACCATTTGAAGACACGAGTTTTATATCATCGACGTATGGACGATGAAGGTCTATCTTGTCATAGTTGGCCTTGCTATAATCACCGGGAACAAAACCTTTATCTTTATAAGGATTGCTCTGCATGATACCTGCAGCAACAGCCTTCTCTATCTCATCGTACAGTTCTGCAATTGAGCCTATACATTTTGCCTCTCCATCCTCGCTTGTCCAGATAGGAAGCGGAGTACCCCAATAACGGCTACGGCTGAGATTCCAATCGTTAAGATTCTCGAGCCACTTGCCGAAACGGCCTGTACCTGTAGATTCGGGCTTCCAAGTGATAGTTTTGTTTAGTTCGCTCATGCGCTCCTTCATCTGTGAAGCCTTTACGAACCAGCTGTCAAGCGGATAGTAAAGCACAGGTTTGTCGGTACGCCAGCAGTGCGGATAGTTGTGGACATGCTTTTCAATCTTGAATGCCACACCACCCTGCTTCATAACCATACAAAGAGCCACATCAAGTGTTTCGGCCTTTGCTGCCGCAACATCATCATATTTACCGTCAACAGTATATTGAGGGTCGTATGCATTCTTCACATACGCACCCGCGAATTTTTCATACAGATCCTTGTTGATACAGTTTTTCACAAAATCCTCGTCAAGTTCATCGAGTGACCAGAATTTACCTGTAAAATCAACCATAGGACGAGCCTCACCCTTCTTGTTTACCATAAACAACGAAGGAATGCCGGCTGCTTTTGCCACAAAAGCATCATCAGCACCGAATGTAGGTGCAATGTGTACAATACCTGTACCATCCTCGGTTGTGACATAATCACCGGGTATTACACGGAAAGCATCTGCAGAGGCATCAACAACCTTGTCACCCTCTTTAACAACAGGTTTAACCCAAGGGAAGAGCTGTGCATAGTGCATGCCCACAAGGTCAGCACCCTTATATTCTGCAATAATTCTGTATGGTACAACCTTATCACCGGGTTTGTAACTGTCAAGTGCAACACCCTCGCCTGCGGCATTGAAATGTGCACCAACAAGAGCCTTTGCCAATACAACGGTTACAGGTTCACCTGTATATGCATTGTATGTCTGAACTGCGACATAGTCAATCTTTGGACCTACGCAGAGCGCGGTGTTTGAAGGCAATGTCCATGGTGTTGTTGTCCATGCGATGAAATAGGGTTTACCCCACTCTGTCATTTCAGGCTTAGGATCAAGCATGCGGAACTGCGCAACAGCAGTAGTATCCTTCACATCGCGATAACAACCCGGCTGATTAAGTTCGTGCGAACTGAGACCGGTTCCTGCAGCAGGAGAATATGGCTGGATTGTATAACCCTTATAAAGAAGTCCCTTATTGTAAAGTTGTTTGAGCAACCACCAAAGAGATTCTATATAACTGTTTTCGTATGTGATATAAGGATTCTCCAAATCAACCCAATAGCCCATTTTGCGTGTAAGGTCGGTCCACTCACGGGTGTATTTCATCACCTCTTCGCGACAATTCCTGTTATAATCGTCAACAGAGATTTTCTTACCGATATCCTCTTTTGTGATATTCAGTTTCTTCTCGACGCCAAGTTCAACAGGCAAACCGTGTGTATCCCAACCGGCCTTACGCTTTACCTGAAAGCCCTTCATTGTCTTGAAACGACAGAAAGTATCCTTGATACTACGCGCCATAACGTGGTGAATACCAGGCATACCGTTTGCCGAAGGAGGACCTTCAAAGAACACAAACGAAGGAGCGCCTTCACGCTCTGTCATACTTCTTGAGAAAAGATTTTTCTCCTCCCACTCATTCAATACCTCTTTATTTACTTGAGATAGATTCAACTGATTATATACAGGAAACTTCTTTTTCATTTTATATTTTTGTATGCGTTTTCGTTTAATCTCGCAAAGATACCTAAAATTTTTTACTTTTACAAAACGTAAACCATCAATTACTTATCGTTCATTTGACAAATTCGAAGGTATTACATACGTTTTATTCAACATCCGATGGGTAACGACCACTTTTACCCCGAATTTTTCCGCCACATGACTTGCGACATGTTCTGCACTATACACCGAACGATGCTGCCCGCCTGTACATCCGCAACACACCTGAATATGAGTAAAGCCACGTCTCTTGTAGGTGTCTACCATATTATCTACAAGCGCGTAGGCACTCTCCAAGAATTCTGCGATATTACTGTTTTCTTCCAGAAACTTTATCACCGGCTCATCCATTCCCGTAAGTTTCTTATACGGCTCATAACGTCCCGGATTATGTATCGCGCGACAATCAAAGACAAAACCGCCACCATTGCCCGATGTATCATCCGGAATACCATGCCTGTATGAGAAACTCATCACATCCACAGTCAACTCCTTTAACTCGGAGCGCACGAACATCGGCAACACCGAAATATTCTCCACAAGAGCACATATATAAGGGAAGTCTGCGACAAATTTCGACAACTGCTCCTTCAGCTGCACAATTGCCTTTGGAATAATCTCGACAAAGGCTTTTTTACGTTCGAAAAGCCCACGATAACCGTATGCACCAAGATTCTGTAAAAGACGGAACACACGGAACAGAGACAACCTCTCAACAAACTCCACACGGGAGAGATTCTTATATTCAGAGAGTGAGACGAGATATGCATCAATCATTTTTTCCACCACATCATTGGTATAACAAGCCCTCGCCTGACCGACAAACGAAGCAACATCGTAATACACAGGACCTTTTCTGCCACCTTGAAAATCAATAAAGAAAGGCTTGCCGTCGCGTATCATAACATTACGCGACTGAAAATCACGATACATAAAGACATCATCATTATCCGAAAGCAACAGAGCCGTAAGTTTTTCAAACTCATCTTCAAGACGATTCTCATCAAACTCAACCCCGACACCTTTCAAGAAACAATATTTGAAATAGTTCAAATCCCACTTTATAGTACGTTCATCAAAAGCAGAAACAGGATAACAGAGAGAGAAATCAAAAAAACGGGGCACTTTATACTGGATATGCGGCAACACAGACATCACTTCACAAAGCAATTCAACATCGTCGTTATCAAAACAACCGCTTTCACGCGCCCCCTTCAAAGACTCGAACAATGTTGCATCGCCAAGATCCTCTTGCAGATAGCAAAGCCCATCACTCGAAACAGCCAACACCTTTGGCACAGCAACCCCACTCTCGGCAAAAGCTTTTGCCAAAGCCACGAAAGCCCTGTTCTCCTCGACAGACGTTCCCACCACTCCTATCAAGGATGTATCGCATCCACACAGCCTGTAATATACGCGGTTAGACCCCGCGCCACTCAATTTGACGACCGACATTGGCCCACCACCGAAATTGTCGAGATATAAAGACTTTAAAACCTCAATCATAATCTGTTTTTCTAACGAACGCGAAGATAACAAAACCTTGCATATAAATCAAAAAGCGGATGCATCAAAAAACCGATGCATCCGCTTTTTCTATTCATAAGTCATTTATTTTTTAATAAAGACCTTTTTACCATTGACAATATAGATACCCGTCTTGGTTATCTCGTCGAGTTTGCGACCCTGGAGGTCGTATATACCCTCAAATACAGGGCTTACCTCTTCTTCTGCCTCAACCTCGTCAACATCGGCCGGAGCATCAGGATCAATAACCTCAATCATGAAGTCAACAATCTGACCACCGTTAGCCATAAAGTCACCGAACTTACCGTCGTTGTCACCGGCCGGATCAATATTACACCAGTCGATCTTCACACGCATTCTATAAACACCAGGCTCCTCAGGCATTACAAAACTTGGAAGTTCAACAGTACTGCGGGCATTACCGGTTATATACTCGCCGACACTGTTATATCCATTATTGTCATCGTTGCCGCCATTGTTGTAGAATGAATATGACATCAAATCACCTGTTGGAGTATATCCGTCACCATCGATACCGGCATCAAATCCATCTTCATCTGAATCGATATAAACATAAGCATTCATCCAAGAAGCTTCACCAATATTGACTGATACGGTAACCTCTTCACCAACAGCAGCCTTCATGGTAACAGTTTCGGTGTAATCATTGTAACACATACGAGCGGAATTATCAACAGAGAGAGAATTGGCATCCTCATCGCTGTACTCAGCACTTGACAAACCAATAGAATTTATATAACGGTTTGTATGTACAGTAGTTTTAACACCGTCAAATCTTGGAGCATAATCTACGGCACCACCAACCTCTGGCTTTTCAGGCTCTGGTTCCGGTTCCGGCTCAACAACCTCACCGATTGTCACATTAGGATTCTCGATAAGCACCCATGCTGCACCCGCATCATCATTGCTCCAAACCGAGAGAGGAGCAGCCAACTGAGGAGCCGCACACATATAACCAAGATTTGCATTGGTATGGCTTGGATTAGCGTTGAATGCGAACTTACCACCACTCAGTTCTGCAACTGACAATGATACAGGAGTTGACGAGAATGAACAATATTTCAAATTATCATCATACTCATATCGTGGAGTATTCAAATACATTTCTGCACCCACATTATATAACTGATACTTGTCGCCATTTTTAATTACCTGCCAGCAAGCATATTCAGATGTTATATCAACAGGTGTAGAATAAGCCGCATTGCTCAGAGTGTGACCGCTGTCGCCTCTCATACCGGCAGTCCAAACCTTATCACCACGACCGGCCTCATACACAGCATATGCAGTAAAATGCTCATTGTAAAGAACATATGTCTTGTTTGCATCGGCATCCGCAAGATTATACAATCTTTCGCCAAGAGGCTTAGGACCTTCAGGAACAACAACGCTCGAATTCTCGTCAAAGAGAACTGTATAGACATGCATGTTGCTTTTGTTTGCAGAAAAGTCATCGCCCTTGATTGTAATAGTAAGAGTATTTGATGTAGCCTCGAAGCTTTTCTCTATTTTAGCATACTTACCATTAGAAGTAACCTCCAATTTGCTTTCATCGTAAGCGGCAGGAATTGTATAAGAAGTCTTGCCATTTGAGAAATAGTTTTTACCATCGAACTTCAATGAAGCAAGTTCTGAATAATACAAGAACTGTACATCATCAGCCTCAAGGACGCTACCACTTTTTATATTGGGGCGAGTCCAATAGTCACCGCTTGAAAGAATCACATTTATCTTTTCAGGAGTCTCATTGTAGTTATAGTTCAAAGGAATGACAATCTCCTCCCAGCCATTTGTTGAAGCAAAAGTATAGTCACAGCTTGCAATACGCTTACCGCGCTGCTGCACCCCAGTTGCGTCATCAAACATGATTGCACGATCCGTATCATCTAAAGTTTCACCATTCGTTTTAGAAACAATCGTCTGTTTATATGTACCAGTCCATGTATAAACAATGATATGAGCTAATTCGCCGGTATTACCACTACGGTTGAACATACCCTTAATGGCATCGGGACGACCTTTAAATTCTCTACCACCATACGCACCACCGTCACATTTACTTACTGTTGAAACTGCATACACCCAAGGTGTCGCAAAACTTATAAAACCGGGGGCATTGGAGCCAAGAGAACCTAGACCAACAAACTGATTGGACATTTTGACTGCAGAACCGTTGTATGACGATTTTTCAATAAGAGTTTTTGTAGCCGAAAGTCCAACCTTCTGATTTATACTAGAACCTTCCCAATCCGAAGGCTCATCACCGGGGCGTTGGCGCATACCGCCACCTGATGAAGTTTGGTATGTACTACCACAACTACCTTTCCAATTCTCGAAACCCGAGTTCGGAATGTAATATTGCGCTTGTGCAAACGCAAACGAAACTAAAAATAAAAGAGTAAAAATTTTCCTCATAATAATTAATTTATCAATATATATATGTATTGGAGCAACATAAAAACAAACAATCCCCAATCCACGAAATCACACTTACTGCAAATTCGGATGCAAAATTAATTCAAGCAAATTGAAATTTAAAATAATATCTATTATTTTTACGATTTTGTAACATTTTACGAACTAACGGATACAAAAAAGGACAAATTCAAAACAAAAAGCCACACATCAAGAAGTTGAAAAATCTTTTTGTCAAACATCAAGGCTTAAAAACAGACTTTTTTCTTCAATATTAAAAAAAACGCTTACATTTCTTCATTTTTCAAAACCAAAATATTATTTTTGCGTTCGATTTTTAAAGTGCATTCACCACTGACAAGGAAAATAGATAAATTTACATAATATGAAAGTAGAAACAACACTCGAAAATCTCAAGAAAAGATTTCCAAACGAGCCTGAATATTTCCAGGCCGTAGAAGAGGTTTTACACTCCATTGAGGAGGAATACAACAAGCACCCCGAATTCGAGGCGAACAACCTTATTGAGAGATTGTGTATCCCCGACCGCATCTTTACATTCCGCGTAACATGGGTTGACGACAACGGCAATGTACAGGTAAACACAGGTTATCGTGTACAGCATAACAACGCCATTGGACCATACAAAGGCGGTATCCGTTTCCACCCTTCAGTAAACGTCGGCCTGCTGAAATACCTTGCTTTTGAGCAGACATTCAAGAACTCACTCACCACACTGCCTATGGGTGGCGCAAAAGGTGGTTCCGACTTTAACCCCAAAGGCAAGAGCGACAGAGAGGTTATGCGTTTCTGTCAGGCATTCATCACTGAATTGTGGCGCCATATTGGCCCCGAAATGGATGTTCCTGCCGGCGATATTGGCGTTGGCGGTCGCGAAGTTGGTTACATGTTCGGCATGTACAAAAAACTGACACGCGAATTCAACGGAGTGTTCACCGGTAAAGGATTGGAGTTCGGAGGTTCACTCATTCGTCCCGAAGCGACAGGCTATGGAAACATATATTTCTTGCAGGAGATGCTCAAGACACGCGGTCTTGATATTGCCGGCAAGGTATGCCTTGTATCCGGTTCAGGAAATGTGGCTCAATACACCGTTGAAAAGATTATCCAGCTCGGCGGCAAACCTGTGACAATGAGCGATTCAAACGGTTACATATACGACCCGGACGGTATTGACCGCGAAAAGCTCGACTTCATCATGGAGTTGAAGAACGTACGTCGCGGACGCATCAAGGAGTATGCCGACAAATATGGTTGCAAATATGTAGAGAACGCACGTCCATGGTACGAGAAAGGCGATATAGCATTGCCATCTGCAACACAGAACGAAATAAACGGTGACGATGCAAAAGCACTTGTTGCCAACGGCGTTATAGCTGTTTCAGAAGGAGCGAACATGCCTTCAACCCCCGAAGCCATTCACACATTCCAGGCTGCAAAGATTCTCTATGCACCGGGCAAGGCTTCAAACGCAGGTGGTGTATCGGTATCAGGCCTTGAGATGAGCCAGAACTCAGGCAAAATCAACTGGAGTAGCGAAAAAGTGGATCAGATGCTTCACGAAATCATGCACAACATTCATGAAGCATGCGTCAAATACGGCAAATGTTCAGACGGATATATCGACTACGTTAAGGGTGCAAACGTTGCAGGCTTCCTAAAGGTAGCAAAAGCAATGATGGCACAAGGCATTGTATAAATCCACAACAAACCAATGAAAAACAAAAAACCTTGCGATTGCAAGGTTTTTTGTTTTTATATATTTACCTTCGCGGAATGAAAACAGACACAAAGCAAAAAAGCAACAATGCATGGTTATGGATTCCCACACTCTATTTTGCATCGGGACTACCCTACCATGCCATAACATCCATCTCGGACATAATGTACAAGGATATGGGCATAAGCAATGCCACCATAGCCATGTACACAAGCATATTTCTTATCCCGTGGACAATTAAACCGCTATGGAGTCCGTTCGTAGAGATGGTAAGTACACGTCGCAAATGGACATTGTATTCACAGATAGTACTTGCCCTATGTTTCGCATTTGTAGCACTGTCAATACCATCGGGATTTTTTCTGCAGCTAACATTCTGCGCTTTCATGATAGGAGCATTCGTCTCATCCACACACGATATTGCGCTTGACGGTTTCTACATTTTAGGCCTTACGCAGGAAAAGCAATCCTTTTTCTCGGGCATAAGAAACACATTTTATCGCATAGCCACGGTTTTCAGCGCCGGCATACTTGTGATGCTTGCAAACAGCCTTGCAAACCATTTCGGCAACAAAGCCATTGCATGGAGTGCGACATTCATCACCACTGCAATAATAATGGCAATACTCTTTCTTTATAACAGGAAAGCCCTGCCACACCCCAAAGAAGACATATCCCGTAGCCCCAAAAACATCGCCGGAATATTTGAGAGTTTTGGCGATATCATTAAAAGCTACTTTACCAAACCGGGGATTGTCGCAACAATTATGTTCTTATTGCTGTTCCGTTTTCCCGAAGCACAATTAGGCAAGATTGGCAAACTATTTCTTATGGACAGCAGCGATGCAGGCGGTCTCGCTTTAAGTCTTGGTGAAATAGGTTTTATCAATGGCGTAATAGGCATCATCGGACTTATTGCCGGTGGTATTGCCGGAGGAGTATGCATCTCGCGCAAAGGACTGAAATATTGGCTCTGGCCAATGGTCATTGCCATATCATTACCGGACATTGTATATGTATATATGAGTATGGTCATGCCACATGATATAACAACAATCAGCAGTTGCATCTTTATAGAGCAGTTGGGCTATGGATTCGGATTCACCGCCTATACCTTATATATGATATATTTCGCGCAAGGCAAATACCCTACAGCACATTTCGCCATATCTACGGCATTCATGTCACTCGGAATGATGTTGCCAGGAATGATATCGGGAAAAATTCAAGAGTGGTTGGGATACGAAAAATTCTTTATTTGGGTGATGGCTTGTACTGTCATAACCTTTGCCGTATCCGCCTTGGTAAAAATAGACCCGAATTTCGGCAAGAGAGAATAGAGCCTCCAAATTTCAACCACACCACTTTACAGGACTTTGATATATTTTAACAAGAAAATTTAACAGATTCTGTTTTTTTAGAGTATCTTTACCAAATATTTGATTAATAGACAGATGATACTGATAGCTGACAGCGGTTCAACAAAAACAGATTGGGTTCTTCACGATGGCAACGACATTGTGTTCAGAACAAACACACAAGGCCTTAATCCGACACTGCAAAGTGCAGAAGATATATATAAGGTTATAAACACAGAGCTCGAAGGTAAAATTGCACCTGACGCTCCTGCCACTATATTTTTTTATGGCGCCGGTTGTGCATACGAAACAGCCGACAACCGCATGAAGAAAGCCCTTGAGCAATATTTTGTCACAAGAGACATACACATACACAGCGACCTTCTTGCAGCAGCACGCGCTTTATGCGGACACGAGGAAGGCATTGCATGTATTCTTGGCACAGGCTCAAACTCATGCCTGTTCGATGGTGAAAAAATCACCGACAACACCCCATCATTGGGATACATTCTCGGCGACGAAGGCAGTGGCGCACACTTAGGACGTCAGCTTGTAAGCGATTGCATAAAAAAGCAATTCTCGAACGACTTGCGTGAAAAATTCCTGAAGAAATACAATCTTGATGTGGCAACCATTCTCGAAAGAGTATATCACACCCCACTACCCAACCGCTGGTTGGCAAGTCTCACACCATTCCTTTATGAAAACAAGGAAAACCCCGAGATACAAAGATTGCTAAAACACTGCTTTACACAATTTTTCCAGCGCAACACAATGATTTATCGTCGTTCGTGGTTACCTATACACGTAATAGGAGGTGTTGGAGTACACTTTGCGACAGAGATTAAAGAGACTGCCGAAAGTTTAGGACTCTCCATCGGCAACATTGTAGAAAGCCCAATGACAGGACTTATTGAATATCATAAAACAAATTAAATTTTATATTATGAAAAAAGTATTAACATCAATCTTCGCATGCGCTATTGCAATAATGGCAATGTCATGCAACGACTATCTTAAACCCGCCAAAGTAACAAAAGGCGACAAGAACGAGATGGACACCCTCTCGTACGTTATCGGTCAGAACATCGGTAACAGCATCGTGAACGGCATCATGCCACAGCTCAAAGCCGATTACGATTTGATTATCAAGACTCTTGAGCAGACAGCACTCGGCAAGGAGAAAATCAAAATCGAAGGTGTTGAAATCAGCAAGCAGACCATTAACGAACTCGGTCAGCAGTATCTTGGTCCGGAACTCAACAAGAGAGTAATGGCAGCAATGCAGGACTCAACAGGCATGACCGAAGTGTTTACCGACGCAAAGGAAAAAGCCATCGCTTCTGCCATTTTGGGAGCAAACATCGGTTTTGGTTTGTCTGAATCAGAAATGCCATTTGAGACAATCTGGATTCTGAATGCTATTGAAGACATGAAAAACAACGAGATGAAGTTGGAGCAGACCGATGCTGCAAGTTTCATGCAGAACTACTACACAGTGGTAATTCCCGAGCTGGCAAAGAAAGAGTCTGAAGAGTGGCTTGCTGCTATGGCAAAGAAGAAAGGTGCACAGGTTACAGAATCTGGTATCGTGTATATCATAAGAGAAGCCGGCTGCGACTCTATCAGAGCTATCAACGACAGCGACAAGGTAAAGGTTCTCTACACCGGTAGAACATGCTACGGAAAGGTATTCGATTCCAACGTATGGAACGACATGCCAGAACAACGTCAAGAGATGATGAAGGCATACCGTCCTGATGACGCAGGCAAGGACAGCCCAATCGAGTTTGGTTTGAACCAGGTAATCAAAGGTTGGACCGAGGGTATGAAACTTATCGGCAAGGGTGGCAAGATAACCTTGTGGATTCCTTCAGAACTTGCATACGGCGAAAGAGGTACAGGCCAGGAGATCGGTCCTAACGCAGCACTCCGTTTCGATGTTGAATTGCTCGAAGTAAACGGCAAATAATTAAAACGATACTTAAAAAAATAAGGTTCACCAATGGTGAACCTTATTTTTTTAAGTATTATTCAATTACTTCATAACCTCTGCAATGAAAGCCTGCATCTCTGCCTGATGTGCCTCAACGCTCTGCAACAATTTGAACTGTGCCTTTGAACGTACAAGGTTATGCTCAGGATACTGAATCTTATAGTAAGTATCACCGTTGATGTAGTCGGCCAAGAAACGTACTGTCTGCATGTATGGGAACAATGCAGCTGCATAAGGCAAGTTCTCTACCTCAACAGGAGTGATGAATGACGCAGCAGACTTCAAGTAACCCTTTGCAAAAGACTTGAAGATTTCCATATTGAAGTTCACATTGTCAAGGTCCTTGTCATCCTCCTTACCGGTGTTTGCAGCAGAGCGCAAGTAATCACCGAAGTCCGAGAAGATAAAGTTAGGCATAACAGTATCGAGGTCGATTACACAAAGAACATTACCCTGCTTATCGAAAAGGATGTTATCAACCTTTGTATCACAGTGGCAGATACGCTTTGGCAATACGCCTTCGCGATACAAACGCTCACCTTTACACATTTCCTCGGCACGAGCCTCAAGCTCATCAACAAGCCACTGTACCTCAGCAAGGCGACCGGCTTTGTTTTCAGCAACAGCCTCGCGCAACTGGCGAAGACGGAACTCCATATTGTGGAAATCCTTGATAGTCTCACCAAGCTCAGCAGGAATATCTGCAAGCATCGCCTGGAAATTACCAAAAGTCTCACCAACAATGTATGAAGTCTCCGGAGTCACAGCAGTCATACCTTCTGTATCGGGAATAAACTCCATAACACGCCAATACTTCTCACCATCAAAGTGGTAGTACTTGCCATCCTTTGCAGGGACAAACTTAAGAACCTTACGGCTGATATCATCAGCACCTGCAGCAACAAGCTTACCATGAATATGCTCTGTTACAGCAACGATATTGTTCATAAGCATATCCACATCGGGGAAGATAGCATTATTCACGTGCTGAAGAACATAATCGGGAGCATCACCCTCGGTCTTTACACGATATGTAGTGTTGATAAGACCATTGCCCAATGGGGCTACTTCAACAACATTACCTTGAATGTTGAACTGAGAAACAATTGTGTTCATTGGAGTAATATTTTTAAGTTAGAATTATCATTATAGGCAAAAGTAAACAAAAGAAAAGAGCATAACAAATATTTCAATTTGAAAATTAGAAAAAAATAATTTAATTTTGCATCAGCAAAGCAAAGACAAACAGTCAGTCGGTCTGTCGCCGTTGTCGCAAGACAAAGGAGGAAAGTCCGGGCAGCACAGAGCACTCCACTTCCTAACAGAAAGCTGTTCGCGAGAGCAGAGTAACGCAGAAGAAAATAACCGCCCGCAAGGGTAAGGGTGAGAAGGTGGGGTAAGAGCCCACCGGCCGTGCAGCGATGTACGGGCCGTGTGTCTTGGAGGCTGCAAGTTCATGTAAACCGGCGCTTGAGGGTAGCTCGCCCGAGCCGGAGGGTAGAACGCTTTAGCATTATGGTGACATAATGCATAGATGAATGACAGACACCCTGCAAAGGGCACAGAACCCGGCTTATAGATTGACTGTTTTTTAACAACAGAACGAGACGCAATTGCGTCCCGTTCTGTTCGTTTTATCACTTAGAATATCTGTATAAGCAACAGTCCCACCAGCAATGCCACCGCAGTAGCCACAAGCCCCGGCATCATAAACGAATGGTTTAGCACCCATTTGCCTATACGCGTTGTTCCCGTGCGGTCGAAATTTATAGCAGCCACGAGTGTTGGATAATTGGGAATAAAGAAATATCCGTTGACAGCAGGGAAGAGAGCTATAAGCATCATGGGATTTATTCCCAATGCAACACCTAACGGAACAATGGCACGAACCGTCGCAGCCTGACTGAAGAGCAGAATCGACATTACGAACAAAGCACCGCCAAACAACCATGGCATATCAGTGACAACATGTTTGACGGAGTCGGTGAGTTCAGCGATATTTCCATTGATAAAAGTATCGCCCATCCACGCAATACCGAATATAGCCACCACAGCCTGCATACCTGCCGAAAAGACACTACCCTGCGCGGCAGCCATTCCGTTAGTACGCGTCACAAGCAGTATCAGAGCAGCTGTAGCCAGCATCACAATCTCAATCAACACAGGCATATTCAACGCATTGCCATCGAACGAAGGCCGCAACGCCGGTATAGAGCCAAACAATACCACAAGCAACGTAGCGGCCACAAACAGAATAACCGACAGACGCGCCTTGAACAAATTCTTCACATTGTTGAGTTCCACATGACTCTTTGCCAATTCACCGCTCTGCAGACGTTTTTTATATTCCGGGTCATCGATAAGTTCCCTACCCACCTTCATTGAAGCCAAAGCACCTACAAGCACACCGACGAGTGTTGCAGGAACACTTATCTTGAGGATATCGAACAACGTTATATCATATCCTGCCAACAACCCGAGCAAAGCCACCGTTGCCGCAGAGATTGGCGAAGCCGTTATCGCTTGCTGAGAAGCGATGACCGCAATGCCCAATGGACGCTCGGGACGTATTTTGGTTTCTGCAGCCACCTCGGCAATCACGGGCAACACCGAATATGCCACATGTCCTGTTCCGGCAAGAAACGTAAATGTATATGTTACAAACGGAGCTATTATAGTCACATATTGCGGATGTTTGCGTAATATACGTTCCGCTAATTTCACCATATAATCAAGACCACCGGCAGCCTGCATACAGGCTGCGGCAGATATTACAGCAGCAATCATCAGCATCACATCAATGGGTGGAGCCGTAGGCTCAAGACCAAAGACAAAGGTAAGCACAGCAACACCGGCACCGCCCATCACGCCAAGCCCGATGCCGCCTGTCAGCGCGCCGAGAATGATAAAAGTGAAAACAAAGAGAAGTTGTATCAGCATAGATAAACGGCAGTCAAAGTGTTATCAATAAAATTATCAGAGCATCGGCAATTTATATATCAAACCAAGTGATGCTCTTTGTGTACTATAGTTACTCTTTCCGAAAGCTTGCGCCTTTTCGGTAAAAAGATTTGTCTGCCCAATGAATGTACAGAAGAAATGCAGGTTGGATTCCGCCATTGGATAGAACTCTATACCGGCAAGATAACCCAATGTAGTGCGATAGTTACCCTTTGCATATCGGTCGGAACCTTCAAGCATAGCCGCACTGTCAAGCATACCTTTTACAAACAGGTTCCATTTAGGCAAGAAGCGGTAGTTCACTTTAGCCACCACAGCACCATACATCGCATTTTCAACATTATGATTGTCGGTAGAGCCAAGGATTTCGGTCATCATACCCTTACGGTCAATATTCTCAATTGAACCCATGAAGTCGATATACATATTCCATTTGGATGAGAAATTGAACTGGTTACCCAACGCCACATAATACATATACTTATCGCTTATCTCGTTCATAGCAGAAACCGACCAGCGTGTTTGCCACAGGTCATTGCACATACTTGCATTCCAGCCGATGGAGTACACGAGCGGCAATCGGCTCGCGACAATATTTTCGCCATAAAAAGCCGTTGCCGGCTTACCGTTGCTGTTAAGCACCTGCAAGACCAACTGCTGTTTTGGTGTAAAATCGTATGCAGCAGTCAAACCGGTCATAAATATATTCATATGGTCAACAAGTTCACTATACTTATATATTTCTATTGGGTTAGCATCGAATTCAAAGCCACCATACGCAACGCATTGCCTTCCGGCAAAGAACGACAAGCGTTTTGTAGCCTGTATGCCGATACCTGCCACGTCTGTTGCAGGCGGAATTCTGTCATCACCCATTCCTGCATCGTAGCCGCGGTTCAAACGTTGTCTCCAACGATAAGAGAGCCAATCGGTCACCTTTCCCGTAACCTCAAGACGAAGTTCCGATACCGAAAAAGCCGCATTATCGAATCCACCGGTGCCGTTCTGATTGAATTTTGCATTAAATCCCGAATGCAGGTTCAAATAAGCATTGAGCCATTCGTTCTTTTTTTCAATCTTGGTAATGCGTTCAAACAGAGTCTTCTCACTACCCGCTCCGGTTGAAGCCGTTGTTGTCACTTGTGCCGAAGCCATAGCGGCCACAAACACAAATGCAACCAACAGTGTGTTTTTCATTTTCATAGATCAGTTATTTATCAATAGTTGTTAAAATATTCTTGTATCTTTTTCCAATCATCGGTTTTTGTCAGCGCAAGCATAAGCAGGATACGGGCTTTTTGCGGATTCAGCCCCCACGATGCCACAAACTGATACTTGTTGTCATCAACCTCGGCATCAAGCGTAGTTGCACCTGTCGGTACGCGGCTTGAACGTACAACTATTACACCCTTTTTGCGCGCATTCTCCAATTCGGGAAACACATTCTTGTGGATATTTCCGTTACCCACACCGGCATATACGATTCCTTTATAACCGTTCTTCACCATCATTTTTACCACATCACCCTGCACATTGGAGTAACCGTAAGCAATACCCACCTTCGGCAATGTTGTCAAGCCGGCGATATTGAACATAGCTGCATGAGGTTGTTCGGCAGCCACATTATAACGCACTTTACCATTGTGAACGTAACCTATTGCACCGAAGTTTGGCGACTGGAATGTTTCCACGCTTGTAGTATTCGTTTTTGTTACATCGCGTGCGCCATAAACTTTATCGTTCATACACACAACTACTCCGCGATTCTTTGATTCAGGCGACGAAGCCACCACCACTGCATTGTAGAGGTTAGCCGGCCCATCGGCGCTGATAGCAGTGGAAGGACGCATTGCGCCAACGAGAACCACAGGTTTTGAATTACCTGTCACAAGACTGAGAAAGAAGGCTGTTTCTTCCATAGTATCAGTTCCGTGAGTAACAACTATGCCATCGACATCCTTTTGTGCAAGAAGTTCATTAACCCTTTTTGCAAGAGTAATCCACACATCATCACTCATATCCTGAGAACCGATGTTGACAACCTGTTCTCCCTGCACATTTGCAATATCATTTATAACAGGAACAGCATCGAGCAACGCACCTATCGCCACTTGCCCGGCAGAATAATTTGACTTTGTAGCAGACGAACCCGAACCGGCGATAGTACCTCCGGTAGCAAGAATACGTACATTCGGCTTCTGTTGTGCATAAGCCACGCACACCGTAGCCAACATAATAGTTGCAAGAATACAACATTTAAAATACTTCTTCATAAAACCATTTTTTATACAATAAACAATTTACAAAGAATCAACAACAGACAGCCTTTTTTGTTTTGTCTCTCCCAAAGCAATCCAAGCCGCCAAGCGCAAAAACGCCTCATATAAAATTTTAGGCAACAATATAGCAGTTGACCTACATTCTGAAAAAACGCGTAGATGTCATGTCGACCGTAGTGGAGACATCTCGTATATCGTTTTTAGAGGTCCCTCGTCGCTACGCTCTGCCGGGATGACATTATTGGGTAAACATCTATATTATTGCTAAATTTTATTTGCTATAGAACAATACATTTTATACAAACAATGCGAAGATACGAAAAAAATAGTAACTTTGCGTATAAACAGAATAACAGAAATGCCCATAATAGAGATTGCATCACTCAACCACCCGGGTGTGGAGATTTTCAGCACCCTCACCGAAGCGCAACTACGTAAAGAATATGAGCCGGAGCAAGGCATATTCATCGCCGAAAGCCCCAAAGTTATCAACGTAGCACTCAACGCTGGTTACAAGCCAACAGCTTTACTTTGCGAACGTCGCCACATTGACGGCGATGCCGCAGAGATCATTTCACGATGCGGCGACATACCCGCATATACAGGCGAGCGCGAAATGCTTGCCAAGCTCACAGGCTACACTCTTACACGCGGTGTACTCTGCGCCATGGAACGCCCCAAAGAAAAAAGCGTTGAAGAAATCTGCAAAAACGCCAAACGAATAGTGATTATCGAAGGTGTTGTAGATACCACAAACATTGGAGCGATATTCCGCAGTGCTGCAGCCTTGGGCATCGACGCAGTACTGTTGACACGCAACTCGTGTGACCCGCTGAACCGTCGCGCAGTACGAGTATCGATGGGCAGCGTATTCCTTGTCCCCTGGACATGGATTGACGACGCTGCTCAAGTCAAGGAATTAGGGTTCGAGACTGTAGCCATGGCATTGACAGACAATTCAGTTCCTATAGATTCACCCACCCTCACAACCATACCCAAACTTGCAATAATCATGGGAACAGAAGGAGACGGACTGCCACAAAGCACCATAGACAGAGCCGACCACGTTGCACGCATTCCCATGTCGCACAATGTAGATTCGCTCAATGTGGCAGCCGCCGCAGCTGTTGCATTTTGGGAACTGAGGAAAAGGTAATCCGATTTTGTAAAATCATTAAATATTATTATCTTTGCATTTGGTATTTGTTTGAAAAACAAGAAAAGAACAGGCTTATTGTAACAAAAAGAGAACAAATACCCACTATATTGCAGAAAGCAAAGAATAAACCTTATAAAATAAACCTTAAATGAAAAACAGAGCATTATTTATCATTGCAGCCCTTATGCTTACATTCACTGCAAGCATGAACGCTGCACAAAAGAATGTAAAGCCTTTTGTTGTTCCCGAAATCCGCGAATGGCAAGGCGGTGAAGGAACATTCACAATCACCGGCAAGACAAGAATCGTTTGCCCGAAAGAGGACATTGAGCTTGCCGAGGTTGCCGATTTGTTGGCAAGCGACTACAACAAACTCACCGGCATAACCCTTAAGAGAGGCAAGAATAGCGGCAAAGGCAATATCACAATTGCCATAACAAACGACGCAAGACTCGGTGCAGAAGGTTACACAATCAACATCGGCGACAATGTAGATATTACAGCAACAACCAAGCGCGGAGCAATTTGGGCTACACGCACACTGTTGCAGATTGCCGAGCAAAACAACGGCAACCTGCCCAAAGGCAACATCGTGGATTACCCCGACTATGAGATGCGTAGCTTCATGCTCGACTGCGGACGTAAGTTCATCCCCATCAGCTTTTTGCACGAGTATGTCGATTTTATGGCATACCACAAGATGAACACCTTCCACATTCACCTCAACGACAACGCCTTCAAACAATACTTCAACCACGATTGGGCAAAGACCCCATCGGGATTCCGTCTTGAGAGCGACCTTTTCCCGGGCCTTGCTTCACGCGACGGCTACTACACAAAAGAGGAGTTCATCGAGTTGCAGAAACATGCCGAGAAAGTAGGTATTGAAATCATCCCCGAGTTCGACGTTCCTGCACACTCATTGGCATTCGTACACTACCGCCCCGAACTTGGCAGCAAGGATTATGGTCTTGACCACCTTGATTTGTTCAACCCCGCAACATACACATTCGTGGATTCACTCTTTATGGAGTTCCTTGGTGGTGACGAGCCCGTATTCCGCGGTCCACGTTTCCATGTAGGAACCGACGAATATTCAAACCGCGACTCTGCCGTTGTAGAGAAGTTCCGTTACTTCACCGACTTTTGCATACGCACAGCCGAGAAATACGGCAAGCAAGCATGTGTTTGGGGCGCACTTACACACGCAAAGGGCAACACCCCCGTAAAGGTTGACAATGTACTTATGTATGAGTGGTACAACGGCTATGCCGACCCCACAGATATGATAAACCTTGGCTACGATGTCGTAAGCATCCCCGACGGATACACATACATTGTTCCTGCAGCAGGTTACTACTACGACTATTTGAATTGCAATTTCCTATACAACAGCTGGACACCGGCACAGATAGGTAACCAGAAGTTCGAGGAGAAACACCCGCAGATTAAAGGTGGCTCGTTCGCAGTGTGGAACGACCACGCAGGCAACGGTATCAGTTGTAAGGACATTCACTACCGCGTTTATCCTGCAATGCAGACAATGGCAGTAAAGATGTGGACAGGTGCAAAGCCAGCCGTACCATTCGAAGAGTTCGACAAGGCACGTCTTGCGCTCAGCGATGCCCCGGGCGTAAATATCGCAGGCCGTTTCGGCGGTGACCGCAGAACAATCATCGAGATACCCACTGTAAAGGCATCAACAGACTACGCAAAGAAAACCGGTGTAAGAGAGATTGGTTTTGAATATACAGTATCGTTCGACATCGAATACAACAGCGAGGAAAACGGCACTGTACTATTCTCGTCACGCGATGCAGAGTTCTACCTTGCCGACCCCGTTCAGGGCAAGATAGGTTTCTCACGCGACGGATATCTCAACACATTCAACTACCGTTTCTATCCCGGTGAAAAAGCAACAGTAACCATCAGCGGCAACAAAGAGGTTACCAAGCTGTTCGTAAACGGCAAGCACATCGAGACACTCGACAAGCAGACAATATACCACAACGAGGGCGGAAAGGACAAGATGTACTACGTTCGCACATTGGTATTCCCACTTGAAAAGAGCGGCAAGTTCAACAGCAAAATAAGCAACTTGAAAGTAGAGAACTACTGCAAGTAAATTATATTGTAAACAATAAGTATGGGGATGCAGCCGGCTGCATCCCCATACTTATTAAATATATACCATAAAAAAGGCGGACATCTTTCGACATCCGCTCTATGGGGTGGGTAAGCAATCTGCATCGCGCCGCTACAACCGATTTACCTTTGCTGCGGTCAAGCCCTGGAGGATTCATCAGGAGCTGGCCGTACAGGACTTACCCGTTCTTAAAACACTTATTTACGATGCAAAGGTACTCATTTTTTCTCATTCCGCAAGCATAAATGCAAATTTTATTACATTTTAAATTAGAATAGCAAATCAACGGTAGAACTCTAATTATTGTAACCAAAAGTTAAATTTTAATATTTTGCTATGAGTTTAATTCTATTTTACATATATTTGCCACAAAACAATAAATATTTAATGGACAAATTTTACTTTTATTCAAAATTTTACATACATTTGTAAATGAAAACAGAGATTTGACTATAAAAAAAGACAAAAAAGAGAACTAAATAAATTTATTAACTTAAAATTTCAGCTTATGAAAAAATTTACACTATTCTTAACATTGTTCTTTGCAGCAACAATGACTATTTTCGCTCAGGATGAAGCGTTGACAGCAACAGCCTATCCTTCTGGTACAGTGCCAACCCTTTGGGGCGACGGAAGTGATTTAAAAATCAATTTCAGCAAAGCTGTAAAATACACAGCACCCGAGAACGGATTAAAGATAACAGACAAAGATGGTAATACTGCAAGCGAAGTAGGCAATGTAATGTTCAACGGAGCCGGAACTACTGCATATATTTTGCTAACCAGCTCCATCAATGTTACAGGAACATATTATTTGTATATTCCAGAAGGTACATTTGCAACAGAAGAAGGCGAAGTGCTCCCCGAGACAACTTTCACATTCACAGTTGAGAACAATGTTGTTCTAAACCCCGAATGGTGGACTGATTACGACAACGCATCAACAGTAAACGAGTTCCAAAAGATTACCATCAGCTTCGACAATGTCACAAGCCTCAAACTCAATCTCAATAAAGATACACAACCATACATAGTCACAGCTGCCGGCAATGACGAGGATGGCGAAGTAAAAATCGTTGAGATAGAGGACAAAGACGGTAAGAAAGAAACAAAAATTGAAATTACTTTCAGCAAATATACCGAAGAAGGAAATTATGAAGTATACATTCCCGCAGGCATGTTTACAATGAACGAAAGCGTAAACAACGACAAGAAAGAACTGAAGTTCACAATTGTTAAACCCGCAGAAGTTACTCCTTTGGAGATTGTAAGCCAAGGAATTACTCCTAAAATCAACGAAAACGGAGAATTCGAAGAGATTGCAATCGTTTACAACCAACCTGTATATTGTGGTAATCCAGATAATTTATGGAGCGCTTATGTCGTTTATTTGACAGATTCAAACGGCAACAAATATCCAATGTGGCAGAAAGACCCATACGATCCTGCACAAGGTTGGGCACAGGTAATCCCAAGCAACACTGTAGTCCTTATCCATGTAGAACTTGATGCAACTGGCAATCCCAAGATGAACGAGTTTTGGCAACCTATAGCAGTACCATTTGCAATGGAGGGTGAATACACACTCAACTTGGCAGACGTAACAGTTCGTTATGGAAGAGATGAAAACTACGATTGGCATGCTGGTGGTTCTATAGAGGGCACATACACTTTCGACAAGGACACTACCGCTATCGAAGATGTTGAGGCAGAGGCAGAAGGTACTGTAATCTACGACCTCACAGGCCGTCGCATTAACGAAATCACAAAAGCCGGTATCTACATTGTAAACGGAGTAAAAAAGGTTATTAAGTAACCAAAGTAAACCATAAAATAAAAATATCCGACGCCGCAGGCATGCGCAAGCGTCGGATATTTTTATTTATGGTTATTTTTTCCTATTTTTGCAATCTAAATTATGTAAAATCAACAATTAACGAAAATATGAGAAAAATCTTTACCCTATTACTCCTTGCAGTTATTGCAACAACAATGCATGCACAAGCGACATCTCCATCGTTCACCACTGCAGCAGGTACATACTACAACCCTTTCAGCATTGAGCTGACCGGCAACAACATTTATTACACTCTTGACGGTACAACGCCTACTGAAAACAGCATAAAATACACAGGTGCCATCTCTGTCAGCAAGTTCGGCACAAGCACAACAATCATGGCTGCTTCATACACCAACAATGTATGGAGCGAGGTTGTAAGTGCAACATACGAACTTAAAGTGGCTGCGCCTGTCTTTTCTATCAAAGGTGGTGTGTATGAGAAACTGACAAATAACGATGCCATAACATTCAGCACAGAAACAACCGGTGCAACAATATGGTACAACGCACTTGGCAAGGACCCAAAAACAGAAGGCTCAAAACCATACGGAGCGCTATCAGTCCTTGCAACAAATACAATAAACGCAGTAGCTTTCGTTAAAGATGACAACGGAAACAAAATTTTCAGCGACATCACAAGCGAGCACTATGCAATTTCACCAATAGCACTGTTCCTTTCGGCAAACAAAGTAAACGACAACAAATACACTATGAACTGTGGCAAGATTGTTGCAAGTTCTTTCTTCAAGAATATTGAAAGCGGCAATCTCAACTGTGTTGAAATAGCAAATGCAAAGAACAAATACATTGAAACAAACAATTTCAATGGCTTTACATTTACAGCCGTCGATGGCGGATATACAATACAAGACGCATACAGCCGCTACTTATCCCCCAACAACGACAACGGTTTCAACGCGACAAAGACCAAGCCTGCCACAGGTGCTGTATGGAGCATCAGCATCGACTCAAGAACTTCGCTTGCCACAATAAAAAACACAACAGACGGCAAAGTCATTGCATACGACAAAGAAAACAACGTCTTCGGAGCTTATTCAAGAACAACATCCTCACACACACTACCGGCACTATACGAGGCTATAGAATACAACACAATCACTATAACACCAGCCGATGGTGATACATTGAACGAGCTATCCAAAATAACCATTACATGCGACAGCAAACTTGAATATAACGAAACACTCAAGCTATATGCTTATTATAAAATAGGCAATGACTTCAGTAAAAACGAGTTCGACAATATTGAGAACATCGATGACAACACCATCGAGTTTACACTTGACGAACCTATCAAAAGCAACAACGAATATTCCGTTATATTCCCTGCCGGCACTCTATGCATCGACCCTGACGGTCTTGCAAAGAACAACAAGGAGATTATAATACGTTACACAGTTATCACCAACGATATTCTTGAAGTAACATACGCTAATCCGGGTAACAAAGAATCGCTTGACAGCCTGGAGTATCTCTATTTCGAATTCAACCAGGCCATAGAGAAAAATATAGCAAACGCGGTTATCACCGACAAAGCAGGCAATGAGTACCCGCTTTCAGAATCAAAGTACGACCCTTGGGGAGATGAATGCGGCGAGAATGTTCTTTGCCTAAAGACCAATGAACCGATAGAGACCGACGGCGAATTCACTTTTGTTCTTAAGAAAGAGAATGTATGTGCAAAAGAGAACAACGAGCTGACAATAGACAAAAACATCACCTACACGTTCACCGTAGTCGAGAGATTGAAAATAAAGGATATGACGCCCAACAGCAACGATATTTACGATTCTGTTGACAACATCACAATATCGTTAAACAAAGCGGCATTCCACGAAAACATCACAGAGATAATCGTAAAGGACAGCAACAACAAAGAGTATGTTTTCACAAAGACAACAACTGACGAAGAATCCGAGTCGCTGACATTTACATCGGCTACACCTATCACCGACGCCGGAACATACTCTTTCACCATTGAAAACAATGTCATCTATCGCGAAAATCTAAACAGCGATATCAACGAGATTGATGCTATACCGGAAACTACATTCACATTCATCGTAAAGTATCCGACATCTATCAAAAACATTGATGCCGAAAAAGAGAATATCGCAATATACGATCTCACCGGACGCAGAATGAAGAAGATAACCAATGCCGGCATCTATATTGTAAATGGCAGAAAAACTATTGTGAAGTAAAATATTTGGGCGAACAACCTCTCCCAAACCCCAAAAGCAATGATATGAAATACGGTTTCACAAGAACAGCAACAGCAGTTCCGGCAATCACAGCCGGCGATTGCAGAAAAAATGCAAAGGCTATAATCGACATAATCAAAGAGCTCTCGGATAAAGGAACAGAACTGATACTTTTCCCCGAGCTATCTCTCACATCGAGTAACTGTGGCGACCTATTC
>JAEIGA010003247.1_pt1 | contig 25527 bp, 22 predicted proteins | sample 9270691 | NCBI WGS metagenome assembly JAEIGA01 (sample SAMN17057246, study PRJNA624740) | gut metagenome | biome: biome; isolation source: fecal sample | host: Bos grunniens | place: China: Xizang | collected 2019
CGACGTTAATGCTATCGTTGGCACATACTTGGAAGAAAAGATCATCCCAGCTGACCCATTCAATACATTGGATCAAGAAGGCGTTGGCCAATTAGTTAAGTTAGGCGTAGAACGTGGCCGTTCAACAAGAAATAACTTGAAATGCGGTGTTTGTGGTGAACACGGTGGTGACCCAGCATCAGTAGAATTCTTCTATAACGCAGGTCTCAACTACGTTTCATGTTCTCCATTCCGCGTTCCTGTTGCTAGATTAGCTGCTGCTCAAGCTGCTATCAAAGCTGACAGAAAATAATAAGAAAGAACGTTAGTTCGTAATATAGCGGTGGGCGTTAAGCTCACCGCTTTTTTTTATTCATTTCTGTTACGATAAGTTATAGGTCTATTTGGGAGCAATGTAGTTCCCATTCTTTTTAATTTGATAAATTACTTGTTCTTATTCAAAAAATCCTTCCTGAGACATTATTATCATCATTAAGAAAAATCGATTGCTCTTCTGTTAGAGGGAATTTGTAACATGATATTCGCTGAATAGAATAGGGGATAAATACGCTTTTAAAGCGTTTTAAGAGACTTAAATTTTCAGATGACAATTTGTATTATGACGCTGTAAAAAGTGTCTGAAATCGATTTTTTACATTTTAAAGAATTCAATTTACAAAAGTAATCAATTTACAAAAGTAAAGTAAAATATAATAAATATCAATCAATTACACATTTGTAATACATATTACAAATGTGTAATGTAACAGACTTCTTGTTATTTGTGTAAAAAATGTCTTTGTTTAATAAAAATTAACATAAATCATTATAATTTAATGAAATATGATAAAATATTTTAACAATTACTTTAAAAACATGACTTGAAATATTTAATAAAGATTATTTTGTTAAATTTTGTTTAAATTATTCTAAAATAAAATGTTAACTAATATTATTTATAGTGTTAACTAAACTAAAATTGCTATGCTGTATTTTTTACAAAAATAAAATACCATTTTGTTACATTTGTAAGAAAATATTTTTTACTTTTGTAAAGCTATTCTAGGGGAGATTTAAAAAAAATCATATGTATGGATCCCTTGTTTTTTAGTATGATTGGTTGTATGTTTATTTTATGTGAATTATGGAATTGATAAAAGACAGATTATCTCACATCTTGCGAGCCAAGAATTTGACCGCAACACAATTTGCAGAATTGATGCAGATTCAGCCTTCTAATGTCTCGCATCTTCTAAGTGGAAGAAATAAACCTAGTCTGGATTTTTTAATTAAACTTAAGGAGGTTTTTCCAGAATATAATTATGAATGGATTATTCTTGGAAAAAAGCCGATAACAACTAATGATTCTAATGTTTTCGGAAAAGAAAGTGTTTTTGATAAGGTTGAAATAACACAACATGATGAAAATGTTGAAGATACAGAGAATATTGTTGTGTCAAAATCTCAAGAATTGGATACATATGATAATCCAGTTGATACCATAATCCCTAAAATAACTAATGCAACCTCATCGAATGGTCTTAAACAAATTATTTACGTTTATGAGGATAATACATTTGAGGTGTATAATCTAAGAAAATAACAATATACCTTATTAATTTATATATACTAGACTTGTAAAATCAATTTATTTTGAGTATTTTTGTTACTCCTAAATAAAATGATTTATATATGTGTATTGGATTGATTATTAAGTCGTTAATAGATGTTATTCTTAAATATAAAAAGATAGTTATCGTATCTCATGTTAATCCTGACGGTGATGCGTTGGGTTCTTCTTTAGCATTGTATTTTTTTGCAAAAAAACTGGGAGCAGATCCTAAAGTTATAATTCCTAATGATTATCCTGGATTTCTTGCGTGGATGCCTGGAATTCAAGATGTTATCATATATGATAAGAATGTTGAAGCTGCTAAAAGGATCATGGGTGAGGCTGAGTTGTTTTGTTTTCTTGATTTTAATGTGGTATCTCGTACGGGATTGATGCATAATGATTTGTGTCATTATAATAAAACTCCAAAATTATTGATAGATCATCATTTAGGTGCTGATGCTTCACAATATGTGGCTTGTTATTCTAATACAGAAGTGTCTAGTACTTCTGAAATGGTAGCGGAAGTGATTAAATATCACGGATTTAATGATTATCTGGATAATGACATTGCAACTTGTATCCTAGTGGGTATGATAACAGATACTGGATCTTTTTCACACTCTATATTTAAAAAAACATTTAGTGTTTGCGGTGAAATTCTTTCATTAACTAATGTGAATTATAAGGCAATTCATCAGAATATATATGATAATTCTTCAGAAAATAGATTAAGACTGCTTGGTTTTCTTATTAATGATAGAATGACAATCTTGAATGAGTATAATACCGCTTATATATATGCCTCTAAATCAGATTTGGAAAGATTTAATTATCAAATAGGTGATACTGAGGGTGTTGTGAATTATCCTTTGTCCATTTCTAATATAAAAATGTCAGTTTTCATTACAGAAAAACAAGGCTGTATCCGTCTGTCTTTTAGATCAAAAGGTGATTTTTCGGTCAATGACTTGACAAGAAAGCATTTTAATGGAGGAGGACATCTGAATGCAGCGGGAGGTACACTTGAATGTTCTTTGGAAGATGCAATTAAAAAACTAATATCAGTTTTGCCTGAATATAAAGAATTGTTAAGTAAATGAAAATCATAAATAAACGATATAATTTTATTCTCTGGTTAGTGTTTTTCTTGATTGTAATGACATCATGTTCATTGGAGACATATACAACAAGAAAAAATAATGCTAATCAAGAAATATTATCATATCTTATTGAGAATAAAATAGATGTAAAACCAAATGCATCTGGATTAGTTTATATACCTATTGATGAAGGAGAAGGTGATACACCGCAGTTGGGTGATAAAGTTGCTTTTCATTATAAAGGGTATTATTTAAATGGAGAAGTGTTTGATTCTTCATATGATAAGTCATATCCATTGATAGTGAAGATTGGCAATGGTATGATTATCAATGGGCTAGAAGAATCGCTGTTGATGATGAACAAAGGTGCCAAAGCTAAGGTTATAATTCCGTTTTATTTGGCCTACGATGATATGGATAATGCGCCGGTTCCTCCATATTCTAATCTGATCTTTGAACTGGAAATGATTGATTTTATTAAAATTACACAATGAAAATCCGTTTTGTAGCAATATATATGATTATAGCTTTCTTGTTCTTCTCGTGTGATAATGTTAGGAATAAGAAAGAGAATCAGTTTATTGATGATAAGCAATTAGAATTATCATTAGAGGAAATGAATCGTAAGATGTTGCAATATGAATCAGAACTGATTGATGATTATATAGAAAAGAATAATTTAAAGGTTCAAAGAACAGGAACTGGACTTCGTTATCAAATTGTTAATGAAGGTAATGGTGATTTGATAAAGAAAGGTGATATTGTAACATTAGAATATGAACTCTGCTTATTATCAGGGGAAATATTGTATTCGTCTGAAAATGATGGAAATAAAGTTTTTCTAGTAAGTAGAGGAGGTGTTGAAGCTGGCTTGGAAGAAGCTATTCTTAAACTTAAACATAATAGCGAGGCTATATTGATTTTACCGTCGCATTTAGCTCATGGATTGATAGGTGATGGCGGTAGAATACCACCTAAGGCTATTATCGTATATAAAATAAAAGTTATTGATATTAAATAATTTAAACTTATAACAAAATGAAAAAGATCTTTTTATTATCATTGATTTTGGGTGTATTATTTACATCTTGTCAACAACAAACAAAGACAAAGTCTTATGATGGTTATACTCAATCATCTTCTGGATTGTATTATAAATTTTATCAGCAAAATGAAGGCGAAAATCCTCAAATAATGGATGTATTAGATGTAATGCTTTCATGTTCTATTAATGATACAGCAGTGATAATTCCAGAAAACCGAATGATACTACCAATGATGGAATCTTTGTTTAATGGTGATATCTACGAAGGATTTAAAATGATGCACAAAGGTGATAGTGTTTCCTTTATGGTTAGAGCTGATTCTACATTCATTACATTGTTTGGTACTCCAATGCCAAATGTATTTTCAATTGATGATTTGATGAGATTTGAAATTAGACTTTATGATTTCTATCCTGAATCAGAAATGCAGGCTAAACAAATAGAATATATGAAAGAGAATTATTCTGAAGAAACAGCAAAAGCAGAACAGAAATTGAGTGAATATTTTAAAAATAATAATATAACAGCCAAAGAAACAGCTTCTGGACTCAATTATGTTATTACAAAAGAAGGAAATGGTGAAAAACCAAGCGTAGGAACATTGATTAAAGTTCATTATACTGGAAAGTTATTAGACGGTACCGTATTTGATTCTTCAGTTAATAGAAATGAACCATTTCAATTTGTTCTTGGTATAGGTCAAGTTATACCTGGTTGGGATGAAGGTTTGCAATTGTTGTCTAAAGGTTCTAAAGCAGTATTGTATATTCCATATTATTTAGCTTATGGCGATAGAGGTGCTGGTACAATACCTCCATTTTCAACACTTATTTTTGAAGTTGAATTGATTGATTTTTAAGATAAACGGTGAACAATAATAATCTAGTCTTGTTTATTTTTAAATTTTTTAATTATGAAAGTTAGATTATCAATAGTACTTTTAATCGCGTTGTCAATCTCTCTGTTTTCATGTAAAAATGAATATAGAAGAACTGAAAATGGCGCTTTGATGAAATTTTACGAAGTAAATAAGAATAATGATAAACCAGAAGTGGGTGATTTAGTTCTTGTTGATGTCGTTCAAAAAGTTTCTGATTCTGTGTTGTTTAGTTCTGAAATGTACGGAGAGCCTTTTGAGATAATAGTAGAAGAACCTTCTTTCGTAGGTGATATTATGTCTGCTTTATTGAGTATGCATCTTGATGATCATGCTTCTTTGATTTTTCCAATCGACTCAATGTTTGTTAGCATAGGCGAGATGGTACCTGAATTTATAGCTCCTGGAACTATTACAGAAATGGATATAGTGTTGAAGGAAATAATTAAGAAGCAAGATCTTGAAAATCAGATTCGTGAGGAAATGGCATTAAGAAAAGCGATGGAAGATTCAATGTTGTCATCTTATTATGCTAATGAAGAATATACAATTACCGATGATAGTCTTATTGTTGTTAATTTAAAGAATGTTAACGAAAAATATGCTAAAGCTGGTAATATAATGAAGGTGTATTTCACTTTCCAGACATTAGAAGGTGATACGTTACTTGATTTTAGTAGTGGCAAACCTTATGAATTGGTTTTCGGTGATATGGCTCTGGGTCAGGGCTTTTACGAAGGTTTGAGCCTTGTTTCTAAAGGCGGTGAAGCAGAATTTATTATTCCGTCATCTTTAGCATGGGGTAGTGAAGGATTCCAAGACGTTATCTTGCCTTATACTTCATTTAAATTCAATGTTAAGGTCTTTGATATTATGACTTCTGATGAGTATGAAAAAGAGCAGAAGATGATTCATGAAAAAGAAGAAAAGGAAAATGCTCAGAGACTTAAGGAAGAACCTCAAAGAATTGCAAAGTATTTAAAAGATAATAATATCAATGTTAATCCAACAGCATCAGGTCTGTATTATATTGAAAAAGAAACAGGAAATGGACAGTCACCTCAAGTTGGAAATATGGTTGAGGTTCATTATTCAATTTATGATATAAATAACAATTTGATAGAAAGCAGTTTGGATTATGGTCAGCCTATACCATTCGTATATGGTGAAAATCAAATGATTCAAGGAATTGAAGAAGCTGTTGGATATATGAAAGTGGGAGGTAAGTCAAGAATAATAGTCCCATCACAATTAGGATTCGGTGATATTAAAATTGATGAGAATCTGCCAGCAAATTCAACTCTTGTTATTGATTTAGAGTTTGTTGACCTTTTGGATCTTCAATAGAATCATAATAATTTGTCTTGCCAGAATGATAGATATCAATAACTGTTATGATGGCAAGACAACTCCATACAGGAATCGCTAATTTGTCAGTATCCAAGAAATTGTTTAATACTCCGTGTGTGAAATAGCTTATAATAGCCAGAGTAGCAGCGAGTACCAATATCTTGGATTCTTTATTTTTTGCTCTTTTATAAGTGATAAGACCTCTGTAAACGGAAACTGCAATCAATAAAACCACAATTAAAGAACCTATCACTCCCATTTCAGCTAAGGCTCCGATGTATTCGCTGTGAGCATTGCCACCATCTCCGTAATTTGTTGTAATAATAGTCTTGTTGACTGACAGTTGGTAAGGAGCATAAACGAATTGGTATGTTCCAGGTCCCCATCCGAAGAATGGTCTTTCTTCAAATAGTCTTAATGCAGAACTCCAACGGTTTAGACGTTCAAGGTTAGAGGCATCAGTAGATATATTTGTTATCGATTGAACGTGTTCTAAAAGGTTGTTTGATGAGTCTTGTTCGTTTCTTTCCATAACATCTATAATCTGATGGCGGAAAGCGAAAAACATTGATACTAATACAATTATAACTGTAAGTATATAACGGAATTTTATTTTAAGCAATACGCAGAACAATACACCTATAACGGCAATAATACTTAACCATGCTGCTCTGCATGATGATAAAACCATTGCAACACAAAGTATTGCAAAACATACAATTATCAAAAGTCTCCTTTGTGGTTTGATGTTTGGTATAAATAAAAATGCAGTATTTAGCACAAGATATATTGCCAAGGCTGCACCATATGCGGTATGGTCGTTATAAAATGGAGTCATAACCCAGTGTGCAGAATTTCCCGAGAAACCATTAAGAGCATGGTTTATAGTGGTGTAAACAACAACTATTATGAGTGCAGCAATATAAAGCCATACGAATTTGTTGATGTTGTTAGGGTCTTTGAACAATTTGGCGCATACAAAATAGGCGGGTATTACAAACCATATTCTTGATAACAGATATTTTGCTGAAACTAATGGAAGTTCGCTGGTTATGGTTGTTATCAAAATCCATATTAACATTATATAAATAACAATGGAAATAGGATGACGAGCTATTTTGTTGTCGAAATTCTTTTCGTATAATAATTTTGCGATAAAGAAGAATAAAACACCAAATAACAAAGGTTCTACCGGAACTGATAGAGACAGGCCTATGTTAAGGCCTAGTCCTTCTAAATTTATGGATAATGGCGTTAGAAAAGCAATAAGGAATAATACTTTGTCGTAGGAGAAAAAGTATAACATAAGCACTCCCAATAAGATAGGAAGTGCGTACATTAAATAAATGCTTTTTTCTACGACTAAATAGAGGCTGACTGCAATGAATAATGTTACAATCAGGTATAAGCTTGCTATTTTAATTCCTTTTTGCAAAATTCTTCGAATTATTCTTTAACATCAAATTTTTCAATTGCAGCAACAACGAGGATTGACATAAGGAATGCGCCAATGCCGCATAATGCCACGATAACCCATCTTACAGGATATGCTTTTTTGTCAGCAACAAATGGTCTTGATACGATGTTTGAGTAAGTCATATCGCCTTCTGCTTGACGTAATTCTTCTTCGTAAAAGTGTCTTACGTCTGTATAATCTGCTGTTTCTGTAGCAATTAATTCAACTAATGCGATTGCTGTTGCGATGTTGCCGCTATTTTCTTTTTTGTTTTCATCGCTGAAATATGCGATTGAATTGCCTTTTGAAAGGTAAAGATAATTTAACATTTCACCATCATTGGTTATCTTTGTTAATTCTCTTTTTAAAGAATCGATGAATTCGTATTTTTTTGCTAACTGTTTTTCAAACATTCTAGCATTTTCGTATTTCTTGCCTTTGTGAATTTCACCAAACTTTATATTATATTGATTGATGATTTCGTTAACAATCTCGTATGCGAGTTGAGGGTCTTTGTCTAAAACTTTAATTTTAACAGCGTCGTAAGGGGTTTTTGATATAGAAATTCTATCACGATATTCTCCAACTAATGCTGTTTTTGCATATTTGTAGTTTCTGTCAATTTCATAATGATTCATCAAATCGAATTTCTCAACAACTGAATCCATGATTTCTTGTGAATCCATGATTTGTAACATTTGCTCGGTATATGTTTCATCTGAAAATTCCGACAAGCCATTAGGGTAGAGAACTGCTTCTGATTTGAATTTTGGAGTGATGAACATTGGTCCTGAAAATACAGCGCCTAAAGCTGCTGCAAGGATTGTTACGGCTGCAATATGCCATTTCCACTTGAAAATAACTTTTAAAAGTGTGATGTTGTTGAAATATTTATCCATGTTTTTTTATTTTTTTTGTTCTGAATAATAATCAGTTATGATTGATACGATTAAATAAAAATAATGTAGATTTATTTTCTAAATTTTCTTCAAAGATAAGAAATAAATCAACTTATTAACTTATTTTTTTCAGTTTTATTATTTTTTAATATGACTAATTGATGACATTATTAGGCTTTTTAGTTCTTTATAGTCTAACATTTTGGTAATGAATGCAATAAAGAGTCCTCCGGCCATTGTTGATATAAATGAATAAAACCAATTCATTGAAGTTGATTTTAAAATGACAGCGGATAACACCAATAATGTGATAAATGAGAATATGCTAATCCAAAATGATGAGCCTAACTTTAATCTGAAGATTCTTTTTGCTATGAAAAATTGAATTGCGCATGTCGCAAACTGAACACAAAGACTTGTGAATGCTGCGCCTTGTGCTTTAAATATAGGTATGAAAATAAAGTTAAGTGTAAGATTTATGATTACACCTGTTGCCGCTACTATATTGAGTTGTCTGAGGTTGCCGTTTGCTGTTAATAATGTGCCGAAAATGTATGTCACAGAAATGGATACGAAACTTCCCATAAGTATCTGTAATATTTTAGAAGATTCGTGTATTCTGTGGTTGTATGCTTCAAAAGATTCGTTTTCTTGGATATTATAAAGCAGTTCCATCAAGTTTTCACTATAGAAAATACATGCGACGGCAATGATGCAGGTCATTGTAAGCATCAAACTGAATGATTGTTTTACTAGTGATTGCAAATCTTCACCATTTTTGATGACTGATGCAAAAAGAGGAAGTAAAATTACTGAAAATAAATACGATATATTATTTCCGGCATCAAAAAGTCGATACGCTCTTGCATATATTCCAGCTTGTACTGCGGAAATGTCTTTTGGTAGAATTCTTTCAATCAATACAGGTTCAAGACGATTGTAAAAGCTCATTAACAAAACTAGTAAGGCATATGGAAGGCTTTTCTTTATTATCATTAAAATAAATGGAAAGTTGAACTTTATTGTTAATTTTCCTGTGTGCTTTAATACTATGTAAATAGCTATTATTAGCGTAATTATGTACGAGATTGTTTGTGAATATACAAACCAGTATATGTTGAAACTGCTCTTAGGGAATAATCCTGACCATAATAAAAAACTGCAAATCAATATCATAAGCACTCTGTCCAGCACAGATAATATACTGTCTGTTTTAAACATTAGTAATGCAGCTATATTGGAACGTACATATAATATGAAAGAAAGAAGTACTTGGTTTAAACCTACTATGCCTAATAGCTTTAACTGTTCGCTGTTGTATCCTATTATCCAGCCTATAAGGAAAATTACGATGAAATAACCAATACTTAAAAATATTTTAGCTTGGGTTATTCCTACAAAATACTTCGAAAGCAACTGGTTGTTTTGCGCGATGTTTTTACTGTTAAAATTTGTTAAGCCAATATCGAGTAATATATAGAATAGATATGAGAAATTAAAGATTGCCAGATATGTTCCGTAAGATGCATCGCCAACAAGATTTTGCACGCTTCTGTCAACACCTAAAATCCAAAATGGTTTTATTAATAGGTTGATAAACAATAAGAAAATAATATTTTTTAAAAAGCGGCTGTTCATTATAATTGATAATAATATCTCGAAAAATTAAAATGTAAAGATACGTCTTTTTCTTTTTTGTTTGCCCGGAATTGAGAATATTTTCTTTTTTGTTTGTTTATAACAATAAAATGCTCAAAAACACGATTTAACAATAGATTATAAAAATATTAATCGTAGATTTGCAGAAGAAATATGATAAATATGAACCAAGAAAAACATATATATAGCGAAGATACGGTTGAATTGTTAGAAGAAGAAAAAACTTTGTTATTACTTAATGATGATGTCAATACTTTTGATTATGTAATTGAGGTTTTGATGAAGGTTTGTGAACATACGCTTGAACAAGCGGAAACCTGTGCTATGATAACTCACTACAAAGGCAAATGTGCAGTCAAATATGGTACTTACGAGGAATTGGAACCTTATTATATAAGTTTGTTGAATCATCATTTGTATGCTAAGATTCAGTAGATATGGCAAGATATACAGAAAAAGAGAAGAAGATAATAGAAGTTGCGTATGATGTTTTTGTTCAGTCTGTCAGCAAAGTTATGGATGCTGAACAGATGGGATATATTGACAAGGCGTACAGACTTGCTTTGGAGAAATATGATGGAAGAAAGACATTGTCGGGAGGTTTGTATATTCTGACTCTTATAGAAATGGCTGATATTGCTGCCAATGAGGTTGGTCTTAGAAGTAAGACTGTTGTTGGAATCTTTCTCCATAATATCACTCAAGAAACAGATGTGTCTATCGAATATATCAAAGAGCATTTCGGCGATAGAATAGCTTTGATAGTAGATGGTTATGATAAAATAACTAATATTCAGATTAGTAAAGTATCTTTTCAATCGGAACAGTTTAGACGATTATATCTTTCTCTGATTGATGATATTAGAGTCGTTTTGATTAAAATCATACATCGTCTTTATGATATGCGTCATAGGGAAGATGTTGAACCTAAAGCATTTAAAAATTATCTCAAAGAAGTAAAGTATCTCTCAATTCCAATCGTACATCGTTTGGGTTTGTATGAAATTAAAAAGGAATTGGAAGAAAAGGTGATGATATATGAATTCCCTGAAGACTTTGAAGATATAAAGAATAAAATCAGGGTGTCTTCTACTGAACAGGAGCGTCTGATGGAGAATTTCCTTGCTCCTATACGCAAAGCTTTGGAAGAGGAACATATTGAGCATTATATTAAATGGAGAACCAAGTCAATTCCGTCGATTTATGAAAAAATGAAGACCAATAATCTTCCATTTGAACAGATCTTCGATATTTTTGCTGTTAGAATCATCATTAAAAACAGTAAGCCAAGTGATGAAAAAACAGATTGTTGGCGCGTATATTCTATAGTGACAAATATTTACCAGCCTAATCCCAAGAGATTGAGAGACTGGATTACTACACCTAAAGTTTCTGGTTATGAGTCACTTCATACAACTGTTCAGGCAGAAAAGAACTGGATTGAAGTTCAGATTAGAACAGAAAGGATGGATGAAATTGCAGAAAAGGGTAGTGCCGCTCACTGGCAATATAAAGGTAGGAATAAGAAGCAAACTACAGATGAATGGCTGAATCAAGTAAGAGAGATACTCGAAAGTCCACAATATGGAGTTTTAGATGAAAGATTGTCAAGTAGTTGTAAGTCTGATAAGATATATGTGTTTACGCCTAATGGTGATTTGAAACAGCTTCCTGTTGGTGCTACTGTTTTGGATTTTGCATTCGATATTCATACTCAGGTTGGAAGTCGTTGTTCAGGCGCAAATGTAAATGGTAAATTACAACCAATTCGTTATGAACTGCATAGCGGTGATAAAGTGGAGATACTTACCAACAAGAAACAAGTCCCAAAATCTGACTGGTTGAATGTTGTTACTACCGACAAGGCAAAAAACAGGATAAAGCGTTATCTCAAGGATCAGGAGATGAAGGAAGCTGAACTTGGTAGCGCATTGTTTTATAGACGTCTTAAAAATTGGAAGATTCCATACACTGATAGACTTTTGACAGAAATTCTCAAGGAATATGATTTGTCATCAGGAATAGAATTCTATCATCAAATTGCAACAGAAAAGATTGATGTGATTCGTTTGAAGGAGTTTATATTATCTTTGAATAATGAAGATAAAGATAATAAAGAAAGGCCTGAAAATGAATTTGTTAAGGATAAGAATTACGGCTCTAAGCCTGCAGAGGTTTGTATAGGTAATAATCTTAATGACCTTGCATTTAAAGTAGCTAAATGCTGTAATCCTATACCTGGTGATGACGTGATTGGTTTCATATCAATAAATGGAGGAGTTACAATTCATAGAAACGACTGCAGTAATGTAAGAGCATTAAAGAAGAATTATCCATATAGAATTATTGATGTTAGATGGGGTGGGGAAACAGCTAATGTGCCTTCAGAGATTGCAATAAACATTATAGCTAATAATGAACTAGGTTTGTTGGGCTCCATTTCGAATGTCATCAAAGACTTAAATATCAATATATTAAGTGCTAATTTTGAGACAAAAGAAAGCAGATCCGTGGGTAATCTTGTTGTGCAAGTTAGCAACACGAATCTGCTTGAACAATTACTTATGAGATTAGAATCCTTAACTGGTGTTATAGAAGTTAAAAGGGTTAAATAATCTTATTTTTAATTTTGTTCTGTCATAATCTTGATAATAACATTGTCGGTTTCTCTCATACCTTGACTTGCGAGAGTGCCGACATTTTTAATTGTATTTTCTACTCCATATCCGATGATGCCATCGCCGTCGCAGAAGTTTTTACGGTTTTTGCACATATTGTAACCTATAATTCCGCTTTCAACAGCCATAGCAATTTTTGCTGCACATGATGCTTTTGCGCCATCGCAAATTACACCAGATGTGATTGCCAATGAATTGGTTAATGTCTTGGATATAGTTTCAAGGTCTTCTCCTAAAAGGAATGCTATACCACATGCAGCAGCGCAGCCCGCACTGATTGCTCCGCAATATGCAGATAATCGGCCTATTGAAGTTTTTTGGTGAATAGCAATGAGGTTAGAAACTACCAATGCGCGATATATTCTATCTTCTTCGATATTATATTCTTTGGCGTATGCTAATACTGGCATAGAAACGGTAATACCTTGATTTCCACTGCCTGAGTTAATGATTACAGGCATTTCGCAACCATTCATTCTTGCATCTGAACCGGCAGCAGCCCATGCTTTAGCTTTGATTTTGACGTCATCGCCATAATTGCTTAAAAGAAGACTTCCGATGTTGGCGCCCCAGTCATTTTTCAAACCTTCGTCAGAGATTGCCTTGTTGTATTTTAATTGACGTTCGAGGAGCTCTTTAACATCTTCTATTTCAACGCTATTTGCGAAATCGTATATTCCTTCAAGGCTTAATATTGAGCGGTCGGTAAGTTCTGCTGAAGGTTTGCTTATTGTGCTGCTTTCAAATAAGACTTCGTTATCTTTTTGAATATGAACTATATTTGTATGGAATCCTGAGATTCTTACAGATGCAGAATGTTCTTCTTTATATAATTTGATTGTGACATCAAGTTGCTCTTGACAATTGATATGTGTAATTGTCATTGGAACACTGTCCAGGAATTCTTGTGTTTTTTGCTTTTGCTCAGGTGTTACGTTTGCTATAACCTCAAGCTCTTTGTTTGGATCACCACCAACTATGCCAATAGCAACGGATGATTTTAAACCTTTCATACCATTGGTGTTAGGTACGATAACGCTTTTAACATTTTTTATGATGTTACCACTTGCCAAAATATCAACTTTGTCTGGCATTGTGCCTAAAACTTCTCTAGCTTTGGCGGCGGCATAAGCTAAGCAAATTGGTTCTGTACAACCCATTGCTGGGACTAGTTCTTCTTTTAAAATGTTGATATACAAATTGTAGCGATTGTCGGTTTTTATCATTTCTTTGTGATTTTTTATTTGTGCAAATATACGTTTTTTATAATAAAAGCAAATGGTTTACTTGCCTTTTGTTATTTCCATTAATTCTATTTCAATATTTCCCCCTTCAGGTGTGAGTTCTATCCAGGTATTGTCTTCGCTGAACCATTTGTATTGGGTTCCAATTTTAATGATAAAGCTGTTGGTGTCTTGATTGTTAGGTATTCTGACGATTAAACTTCCGCTATTGCCTTTGGGGCTTCCATAAGAGATAAACATTGTGTAGCTTCTATCAGAAAGGTTCTTGGCTTTGATTAAGATGTAGTTGCCTTTTCTTGTTGTTACGTCAACTGGTTCAAAGTTGAATTTTTTCGTCTCATTTGAATTTATAGTGGTATTTTCATCAATCAAAATTGCAAGTTTGTTTTCTTGAAGCATAATGCTTATTTTATCAATCATTTCTGCAGGGTAGGAGTTGCCGGTATTTAACGCTAATGCTTTGGAATAAAACTCAATTGCTTTGTCTAAATTATTAGTGTTGTATTGGTTGTCTGCATTATATATGTATTGTTCATATTCCTTCATCAATGTCGCTAATCTGGCATCGTTTAATTGGGTGGCATTTTTCAAGGCTTGAGAGGCTGTTGGGTCGTTCTCTTTGAATCTCAATGCTTTGTTGTATTCTTTTATCGCTTCGGGATAATTGCTTTCGTTCATGAAGGCTTGTGCAGCGTTCATGGCTTCTTTGTAATACTCATCCCATTTTTGTTTTTCCAATGCTAGTTGAGCTTCTATTTCGTTTATGCGTTTTTGGGTGCTCTCTTTCTTGTCTTTTGCTTCATTTCTATTAGGAATCAAATTATATGCTTGGGTATAATAATCCAGTGCAGTGTAAAAATCTTCTACTGATGCGCAGGAGTCGCCTTTGCTTAAAAGTGCTGTATATTGTGCATTTAATTCGATTTCCTTATTTTTGTTGCTAATTAAATTTGTCAGATAATCAATCTTTTGCGATGTGAATTCGTCGCTAGGGTTTTGCCTTAATGCTGATTTGTACTTTGCTAAAGATTCATCATATTTGTTGTTGGTTTCTAATTCTTTAGCTTCTTCGAGAAGATTTAAAAAATTCTTCAATGATTTATATTCATCGCTGTTTAATGTTTCATCGATTCTGGCAATCATGTCAGATGAATAGGAATCTTCAGGAATAATCACGAGTGCTTCGTTGTATGCAGCTTTTGCTTTTTCGTATGATTTTTCTAGATATAAACTGTCGGCTTCGTTGATTCTAGAGTTATATCTATCGGATATGTCTTTTTGTGTTGCTAATGAAGTAATTAATGTTTTTAAATCGGAATCGTTAGGGAAAATGCTTAAAGCTTGTTGGTATTTTTCAATGGCTTCAGCATATTTTTTTCTAAGGACAAGGTCGCTGGCTTCTCTCTTAAGTTGTTCAAAATCAGCTGATAGTTTGTCATAGTTTTCTTTTAATGATTTGGCATTGTTGTATTTGTCTTTTGCTGTATTGTTGTTAGGGTATAAGTTGAGAGCTGCCTTGTATTGAAGCGTTGCTTCTGTATATTTGTTTTCTCTCATGAATCTGTCACCGTTATTTATGAATTCGTTAAATGCGGCGATGTTTTCCTTTTCATCTGTGATTTTTTGTGTGACGATTCTTATCTGTCCAAGAGTGTATTCGTCTTTTGGAAACAGTTTTATTGCTTTATTGTATGATGCCAAAGCTTTTTCGTAGTCACCATTATCGTAATGATTGTCAGCTTCATCTATGTGTTGGAAGAAGATTTCTTCTTTTTCGCTTTGTTCTCTGATTTTCTGCAAAGTCTTGTTGAGTTTGCTTTTGGCAGTAGGGTCGTCTTTTTTAATTCTTAAAGCTTCTTGGTAGTATGATTTGGCCTTGATGTATTCTGCATTGTTGAATTCCTTGTCGCCCATCGTTATTAAAGATTGATATGTAGGAGCTGTATTCTGCGCTGTGAGTTCGCTGTTAGATATTGTTAAAATGCTGAATACTAATGATATAATGAAAAATATTTTTCTCATGGATTTAATTTTTAACATCAACGTGTTTTGGGATTTTTTATTGTAATTATCAAACTATAAGACCATCTTTCATAGTGAAAGTTCTGTCTGCCATTTCTGCTAATTGAGGGTTGTGTGTTACGATTATAAAGGTTTGGCCAGTCTTGTCTCTTAGGTCGAAAAACAAGTTGTGAAGGTCTTTTGCAGATTGAGAATCAAGGTTTCCAGATGGTTCATCGGCAAGTATTATTGCAGGATTGTTTATAAGAGCTCTTGCTACGGCAATGCGTTGTTGTTCGCCGCCTGAAAGCATAGATGGTTTGTGATCTTTTCTATTGGTAAGGTTTAAATAATCAAGTAGTTGCATTGCCTTTTCATTTGCTTCTTTTTTTGAAATGCCTGCAATGTAAGCTGGTATGCATATGTTTTCAAGAGCAGTGAATTCAGGTAATAAATGGTGGAATTGGAATACGAATCCAATTCTTTTATTCCTAAAAGCAGCTAATTTTCTTTGGTTTAATGATGAGATGTCTTGATTGTCAATAGTTATACTGCCTTTATCTGCTTTGTCTAATGTTCCTATAATTTGTAAAAGTGTAGATTTGCCTGCACCTGAGGCTCCGACAATACAAGCGATTTCACCTTTGTTTATTGTCAAATCAACGCCTTTCAACACTTCTACATTACCAAATGATTTATATATATTGCTAGCTTTAATCATTCTTGATTTTTTTGCAAATTTAATAAATCTTTTGATACTTTTCTAGACTTATTTTAATAAAAAAAGAGGTGTTATTACACCTCTGATATTGAAATTATTAAGTTAATGTTTTACTTTAATTAAAGTATGTTATTATTTGTTTTTCTGTAATTTGGCTCTTGTAAATGGTTTGTCTCTGTCGAATAGGTAGCGGTAAGTGATATGTGTTTTATATACAGATGCCCCTGCACTTTCTGCGATTTTCATCATTGGTGGATTGAAATCTCCAATCCAGTTGAGTTGAAGGTCTTTGTAGTTGAATCTTTTTTTAAGAAGTTGTGATTCTAATGAGCATACCAATCCTGCTTCAAGGCCTTTGCCTCTTTGTTCTGGAACGATGCCGAAAACTAACGATATGGCTCTGTCACATTTTTTAATAACCTTGACTCTCCATAGAACTCTTAGTTTATTTAATAAGTTCATCTTTCCGTTGAGACCTTTGTATATTTGGTTCAAATCTATCATCATCAAGAAAAAGCCAATGGGTTCTTTTTTGCCGTTTTCGTCAATGTGGTAAGCAAAGTGCATTAGACGAGGGTCTATAATTGGTTTCATGCTGTTTAACAAGCTAATGGCATGTTGTCTGGTCAGTTTCGTTGAACCAGGAATTGCTCCCCATGATTTGTTGTAGATTATTAAGAAATCATCGGCATATTTGTCGATTTGTCGTTTGTCAAGTATTTCGAAGCTGTAATTTGTGTTGCCGTAAAAGCGTTTTGCTTTTTCTCTGAGGATAGGGTCGATGCCTCCAGGCTGAAAAACTCTGCGATAAGTTAGTTGCTTGAAGAATGTCTGGAATCCGTAGTTTTCAAATAATTTGCTATAATATGGGTAGTTGTAAGGCATGTTATATACAGGATCTGTAAATCCTTCGTTAAGACATCCCCAGAAAAAGTCTCTGTCTCCAAAGTTTATAGGACCATCCATTGCTTCTTGTCCGTGTGCTATATTCCATTCTTTAGCCGCGTCAAAAAGTATGTTTGCTGCTTCTTGGTCGTCTATGCAATCGAAAAATCCGCAGCCTCCAGTTGGTTGTCCGTTTTCTTCTTTGTTGTATGTATTTGATGTTTTTTCGTCGTAAAATGCTGCTATTCTGCCAACTATATTGCCTTTTTCATCTTTAAGGATGAATCTTATGGCATCTCCATGACGAAATAATTTGTTTTGTGATCTGTCGAAAACATTTTCTACTTCGTTGTCTAAAGGCCTTACGTAATAAGGGTCCTTTTTGTATAACTTAGATGGGAAATCAAGCCATTGCTTGATTTCTTTTTTAGTCTTGACCTCTGATAAATTGTATTTACCCATTTTTAATATTTTATGCAAAAATCTGAAAAAAATGACTTTATTTTCAAATTTTGTCTTGTATTTTTATAAAAAAATCACTGAAAGGCATTATAAACATAATGAACATCTTGTTTGTTATGCTTTTTGACCTGTTATTCAGATGATTTTGTTTTAAGGTATTCGCTGATAATGCTTCTCGCTTTTTCTGCATCGTATATATCTACGCGTATAACGCTGCTGTTATAAGCGGAACCGTTTACCCAACCTGCAGAAAGGCTGCCTTCCAACTGGTTTTGAACAAAGCATTGTATTTGATTTTCAATTAGTAATGATGCAATGTAGTTCGTTTCAATGTCTGAGCCGACAAATATTTCAATTAGGTTGCTTCTCATAGTTGTTGTAATTTTTTATGCAATATTAACAAAAATAATCTTAATTTTGTTCAAAATAAATATAAATTTTGTTCAAAATAAATATAAAATGGTTGTTGAGGATAAATATAGCGAATTGATATCATATTTCGAAGAGCATATGCCGGTTGCGGAATCAGAGTTGAACTTTGAAAATCCGTATCAACTTATTGTAGCCGTGATACTTTCGGCTCAGTGTACGGATAAAAGAGTTAATATGACAACGCCTGCGCTTTTTGAACGATTCCCAGATGCACAATCTCTTTCTGAAGCCACGGTAGAGGAGGTCTATTCTTTGATTAAATCTATATCGTATCCGAATAATAAGGCAAGGAATCTTGTAGGAATGGCGAGAACTTTGGTGTCTATATATAAAGGTGTGGTCCCGGATAATGTTGATGACTTGCAGACTCTGCCTGGTGTTGGCAGAAAAACGGCTAATGTGGTGGCGTCTGTAGCGTTTAATAAGCCGGCAATGGCGGTCGATACTCACGTGTTCAGAGTGTCGGCAAGAATAGGCCTGACTAAAAATGCAAAGAATCCTTTGGAGACGGAAAAACAATTAGTAAAACATTTTCCTGAAAGTATCATACCTAAAGCACATCATTGGCTGATTTTGCATGGCAGATATGTATGCAAAGCACGTAAGCCGGAATGTGAAAAATGTGGCATAACATCAATATGTGATTATTTTTTAACTAAAGTTAAAAATAGTTAAAATCCTTGACAATAAAATATAAATCGCGTATATTTGTAACCTCATTGATTGTTTGTGAATATATGGAAAATCTATATTTTTACAATTAAATTAATGCTCGAAGTAAATAAAGTATGTAGTTGGAATTTAATTATTTAAGTGTATGGAAAAGAACATTACAGCAGAGGAAGTAGAAAAAATCAGAAAAGAAAAATTAAAAGCATTAGAAGCAACAATAGGTAATATCGAAAAGGCATGTGGTAAAGGTAGCATTATGCGTTTGGGAGAATCGGCAGCAGAGAAAGTCGAGAGTATTCCAACAGGTTCTTTGGGACTTGATTATGCATTAGGAATCGGTGGTTTGCCTAAGGGAAGAATAGTTGAAATCTTCGGACCAGAAAGTTCAGGTAAAACGACTTTAGCGTTGCATGTTATAGCAGAGTCTCAAAAGCAAGGTGGCATTGCTGCATTTATTGATGCAGAGCATGCTTTTGACCGTTTTTATGCAAAAAAACTTGGCGTTGACGTAGAAAATCTTCTTATCTCTCAGCCGGACTGTGGTGAACAAGCCTTGGAAATTGCAGAAAATCTTATTCGTTCAGGTGCTATTGATGTTATCGTTATAGACTCTGTAGCAGCCTTGACACCTAAGAGTGAAATCGAAGGTGAGATGGGTGACAGCAAAATGGGTTTGCAAGCTCGTTTGATGTCGCAGGCAATGCGTAAACTTACAGCAACAATCAGCAAAACAGGTTGCGTATGTATTTTTATCAATCAGTTACGTGAAAAATTGGGCGTTATGTTCGGTAATCCTGAAACGACAACTGGTGGTAATGCGTTGAAATTCTATAGCTCTGTAAGACTAGATATTAGAAAAGTCAGCCAAATTAAAGATGGTGAAAATATCAGTGGTAACAGAGTGAAAGTAAAAGTCGTTAAGAATAAAGTTGCCCCTCCATTTAAAAAGGCTGAATTTGATATTCTTTATGGTGAAGGTATTTCGTTAACAGGCGAAATCATTGACCTTGGCGTTGAAACTGGTGTTATCAAGAAAGCCGGTTCTTGGTTTAGCTATAATGAGACTAAATTAGGACAGGGTAGGGATGCATTGAAACGTCTTCTTGATGAAAATCCGGAATTGAGCGAGGAATTGTTCGATAAGATTATGGAAGCATTAAAAAATAGTGATCAAGATTTATAATTAGTAGACAATGAATAAAATGATAATGGTTCTCATGAGCATCTTGCTTTTCGCAAGTTGCTCTGAGAATGTTTCGAAAAATAAGGTAAAAGAGGACTCTGTTTCTCAAGAAGTGACAAATGTTGCAAAATCAGAAGTTGAAAATATTACAGAATCAATTATATCAGATTCTTTGAATGTTGATCTTTATATTCAAAGAGCTCGTGTTAATTTAACAAATGAACAAATCAGTTCAGCTATCAAAGATATTAATACTGCTTTGTCTATTGATAGGAAGAATGTGGATGCACACTTGGTCTTGGCTGATATTTATTATGCACTTGGTGATGATGACAATATTTTGCTGACATTAAATAAGGCCTGTGAATATGCTCCATTGGATTCGAGACCTATAGTTAAATTGTCAGAACTTAGTTTCTTGCAAGGAAATGCTAATTTGGCTAATGCGTATATAGACAAGGCTTTAGAACTCGATAGATTTAATCCTAGAGCTTATTTTATGCGTGCAATGATTGCTCTTTCTGTTAATGATACAGCAGCGGCGATGAAGAATTTCCTTACAGCTCGTGTACAAGATGATAATTTTATCGAACCTAAAGTACAGATAGCTCATATTTATGCAGCTAAGAATGATACAATAGCAAAGTCATTTTTCGAAGAGGCTATCGCTGTTGATCCTGATGATTTGTCTTTGCAATACGACTATGCATTATATTTGCAAGATAACGGTTTCCCAGAACAAGCTTTATCATATTATGATGCTTTGTTGAATGTTGTTCCAAATCATCCTGATTGTATCTACAATAAAGGATATATATATTTGGTGTATTTTGGAGATAATGACAAAGCTTTAGAATGTTTTGACCAGGTGTTGCAAATAAATCCAAATTCTGTTAATGCTTTGTTTAACAAAGGTCGTACATATGAACAGATGGGCGATTTTATTAATGCAAAAAGCATCTACCTCCAAATTTTAAGGAATTATCCTGATTATCAATTGGCGATAGATGCTGTTAATCGTATCAGTGAATAAATTATTCTTCTGAGAAAAGTTTTATCAGAGCGTTTATCTTGTTGTTTAATTCACTATTTACTACTTCGAAATCGGCAATGTCGTTTAACTTTGCTTTGATTCCGAAGTAGAATTTTATTTTAGGTTCTGTACCGGAAGGGCGGATGCTGATTTTTGTTCCGTCTTCAGTGAAGAACTGCAATACGTCTGATTTTGGAAGATCAATTACAGTCTCTGTTCCTGAAACAACATCCTTGCAAATACTTGTCTTGTAGTCTTTTATTTCAACAATTTTTGAGCCGAGTATTTCTTTTGGAGCGTCATTTCTGAATCTGTACATCATGTTTTTGATTTCTTCACTGCCACTGATGCCTTTCTTGGTCAGTGAAAGAAGTCCTTCTTTGTAGAAACCGAACTCTTTGTAAATTTCCTTTAAAATTTGATAAAGTGTCTTGTTTTGTTCTGCTGCCCATGCCGCAATTTCTGCAATCATGAAACAAGCGCTATTGGCGTCCTTGTCTCTGACAAAATCTCCGATTAAGAAGCCGTAGCTTTCTTCGCCACCGCCGATGAATGTCATTTCAGGATTGTTTAATATTTTGTCAGCAATAAACTTGAAACCTGTCAAAACATCAAATTTCTCTACATTGTATTTGTTTGCCATGTCGAACAAAAGTTCTGTTGTGACGATGGTTTTAACGATGTATTCTTTGCCGGTTAGTTTTCCTAATTCGTTCCATCGTGTTAGGAGGTAATATGTTAAGAGGGCTGCTGTTTGGTTGCCGTTCAATAATACAAATTCTCCGTTTTCGTCTTTAACAGCAATGCCAACTCTGTCTGCATCAGGGTCTGTCGCTAAAACAACGTCAGCGTTGACTTTCTTTGCCTTTTCAATTGCCAATGTCAATGCTGCTTTTTCTTCTGGGTTAGGTGATACTACAGTAGGGAAGTTGCCATCAACAATCATTTGTTCTTCAACGCAATGAACATTTTTGAAACCTGCTTTGCTGAATAACTTTGGAATGATTTGTCCGCCTGTACCATGAATTGGGGTATAAACGAAAACCAAATCTTGTTTGTTTTCTATTGATTTCGGTGAAAGAGAAAGTCCTAAAATTTTATCGATGTAAATTTCATCGAATTTTTCATCGAGATACTCTATTAAATCGTTGTTGGCGTTGAAATTGACCATTGAGAAATCTGTGATTTTCTCAACTTCGCCTATTACATTTTTGTCATGAGGACTTACCAGTTGTCCGCCGTCTTCCCAATATGCCTTATATCCATTATATTCTTTTGGATTGTGAGAGGCTGTTATGACGATACCTGCTTGGCATTTTAATTCTCTAATTGCGAAAGAAAGTTCTGGTGTTGGTCTTAATGAATTGAAAATAAATACTTTAATTCCGTTTGCAGACATAACTTCGGCAGCGGTCTTTGCAAATTCTTGACTATTGTTTCTGCAGTCGTAAGCAATTGCTATCTGTGGTTGCTCAATGTTAGGGAGCATCAATTTTATATAATTTGCAAAACCTTGTGTTGCCATTGCAACGGTGTAGGTGTTCATCCTGTTGGTCCCAATTCCCATTATGCCTCTCAAACCACCTGTACCAAATTCTAGGTTCTTGTAGAAGCTTTCCAGTAATTCTTCAGGATTGTTGTCGATTAATTCTTGAACTTTGCTTCTGGTTTCAGCATCATATTTGTCTGATAACCATACTTTGGCTCTTTCTATGATTTCTGGACTGATACTTTTCATAATTAATGTTTTTATTAGTTTTTATTTCTTATTTCTTCTATGCATTTAATCAGGCTTTCTCTCCAAAATGGAATTTTAATTCCTGTGTAGGCTTTTATTTTGCTTTTGTCCAATGCGCTGAAAGCTGGACGGTTTGCCTTGCTTCCGTATTCTTTTGTAGAGATTGGTCTTACTTCGCAGTTTTTGTTGCCGATATAAAAAATAGCTTCAGCAAAATTGCTCCATGGTATAGTGCCTTCATTGGAATAGTTGAAGATTTCTTTGACATCCGTGTTTCCAAATCTTCTTATAAGCAATAATATTGCATTTGCTAAATCGTATGCCCATGTTGGATTGCCATTCTGATCATCAACAACATTCACGAATTTCCTCTCGGAACCTAAGCGTAACATTGTTTTAACGAAGTTGTTTCCGAAAGAGGAATATAACCACGATGTTCTGACGATTATATATGAACAACCTGATGACATTATGTATTGTTCACCTTCTGCTTTTGTTTTTCCATAAACGCTATTGGGTGATACGGCGTCATTTTCCAAATAAGGACGTATGGAAGTGCCGTCAAAAACATAATCTGTGGATATGTGTATCAAAAGCGAATTGTTTGATTGGCAAACATTGGCGATTTTTTTTACTGCTAAAGAGTTTATTTCTCTTGCCTTTTCTTCTTCATCTTCGGCTTTATCAACAGCTGTATATGCTGCGCAATTGATACATGCCTCGATTTTATTTGCCTTAAAAAAATGGTCGACAGAATCTTCGTCGCATATATCCAATGTATCAACGTCTGTAAACAGCCAATTGTGTTCAATGTCAAATCTCGCAATCTTTTGAAATTCATTGCCTAACTGACCGTTACAACCTGTTACAAGTATATTCATCTTTAATTTCTTATTTTAGTCTGTCGCAAATTTATATAAAAAAGTGATACCAAGCGACTCTTTAAATTGTAATATTGGACTTTGTTTTGTAACTTCAACACCATCAATTACTTCTGTTATTGTAAACTTGATGTTGTCGTCGTATATTAGGTGAACGTTGACTATTGCTGAAATTCTTTTGTTAATAACGAATTTGACACCTGTTTCCCAGTCGACATCGATATTCCACCTGTTTGCTTTGTTGGGATCCATATAATTATTATATAAGTTCAAGGTTGAAAAAACGGAAATGTCATCTTTAAAATCTTGCTTATATTTAATTAATACATTTATGCCCAACTCGCTAAGTATGTTTTTACCCTTTACCCATGTGCTGTCGTTGTTGTAAATGTTCCAATAACCTGCTTCAACACCATAAGAGCCGATGTCGGCAAGACGTTGGTCGGTCACTATTGTCATTTTTCCAGCAATGGGACTTATATAAACGGATAGATTATCTTTTAATTTGTAGTTATAACCAGCTGATACGTTGACGTAAGCAGGTGCAAAGAATCCGGAAATTGCAACAGAGTCGTTAGGGTAGGCGAAACCGTCTGTAAATTGCGTCTTTAATGATGCGATACTGGTGAAAGAAAGGTTGTTTGTATTGTTGTTTGACATTGTCATCGAGATTTCACAGCGGTCTTCGCTTTTCTCATATCTCTTGTTTTTAGGATAACTAGACATGCCGTATGCAAATATTCCGTTTAATTCATAATTGAAAACTGCTCTGTTATATTTATATGTCATATTTGAAGATACTTTGCCGCTTCCGTTGCTTTCACCACCGGCAGCCCAATGAGTGATGGCTAATTGGTTCAAAGTGACTCTGATATCGCCTTCAAATTTATGGTAGTAATCTTTTTTTTCAATTAATGAATCTTCGGTGTTTGTCTCGAATATGGTGTCAGTTACAATATATGTGCTTTTGCTAATGATTGTATCGATTATGTATGTGGTATCAATTCTGGTTATGGTGTCGATTTTTATGGTATAGGGAAGAGCACGGAAAATAGAATCCTGTCCCTTTGTAGTTGATGGATTCGAGAAGAATAGCATCATAAAAGGGAATATGTTGAAAATCAATCGCTTCAAAGTTGATTTGAATGTTGACATTTGTTAAAATGCTGCTCGTTATATTTCTGCAAAAATAATAAAAATTATCGTGATAGAAATAACTTTTTTTGGTGTGGATGAATATCATTGAAGAAATAATATGCTGCAATGTGTCGTGTTTTTTTGTCTTTATTTTTACACTTTAGACTTGTTTTGACGACAAAAAAGTGAAATAAATATTAAAAATATGGCTGTAATAGCTAAAAAATATCACGGATTTGGAATTGTTTTGAAATTTAAAAATAGCATATCTGGTTCAGAATTGCTATAAAACAAAAACAGCGACTTATTTTAAGTCGCTGTTTTTCAAAGGGTTTTACTTGTAGCGAGGATGAGAATTGAACTCATGACCTCCGGGTTATGAATCCGACGCTCTAACCAACTGAGCTACCTCGCCATTTGCGGTGCAAAGATAGAAATAATTTTGATACAAAAAACATTTTTTTCAAAAAAAATAAAAA
>JAEIGA010003248.1_pt1 | contig 25524 bp, 22 predicted proteins | sample 9270691 | NCBI WGS metagenome assembly JAEIGA01 (sample SAMN17057246, study PRJNA624740) | gut metagenome | biome: biome; isolation source: fecal sample | host: Bos grunniens | place: China: Xizang | collected 2019
AACTCCTGGATGAAGGTGAAGATACCACCAAAGGCAGGATTGTCCAGGAAGGGAGCCACCACCGTGGCAATCACGGCGCAGACCAGCACGCCCACCTTACCCACAGCCACCAGCTGGGTGCCGGAGGCCGACTTGCCGGTGATAACCTCCTTGGACTTGTTGTACAGGTCCATGGTGAAGAGGGTGGAAGCGGAGTTCAGCATGGAAGCCAGGGAGCTCACCACAGCGCCGAACAGGGCAGCCAGCACGAACCATGCCCAACCAGTGCCGGGCAGCAGTTTGCGCAGCAGGGTGGCGAAAGCGTAGTCATACTGGTAGGCAGCCAGCGTAGTGGTCACGGTGTATTCCGTCACATTGGCGCGAGCGGCACCAGTAGCAGCCTTATCGATAGCCAGAATCTCCCGGGCCTTAGCTTCGCGGGCAGCAATATCCTTGGCAGGAATAGCGGTCAGTTCGGCGGACTTGGCTTCCAGAGCGGGCACCTGGTCCGCAGCACCCACAGCGGCGAGGTTCTTCTTGATGAAGTCCACAGAGGAGGCAGCGGAGTCTTCGCGCACCAGACGGCTGGCGGCGATATCGTAAATCACCTTCTTACCGGTGTTTTCAGCAGCCTGCACGATAGCGGCAGTGTTGGAGTCAGCCTTGGCAGCCAGATCCTCGCGGAACAGGTTGTAAGCCAGAATGCCGGGGATAATCACCACGAAGGGAATGAGAAGCTTCAGGAAAGCAGCGAACACGATACCCAGCTGGCCTTCTTCCAGGCTCTTGGAAGCCAGGGTGCGCTGCATGATGTACTGGTTGAGGCCCCAGTAGAAGAAGTTGGGAATCCACAGACCCAGCAGGTACACCGTCCAGGGCATGACGGGGTCGGAGGTCTCGCGCATCATGTGCAGCTTGCCGCCGATGCCGTTGGTTGCGCCTTCCACAGCGCCGTCGTTCAGGTTCATCATGCGGCTCAGACCGTCGCAGAACTGGGAACCGGTGGAGGCCAGAGCATCAGCGCTGGTGTTGGCGGTAGTCACAGCCGTGGCAACAATGTTTTCCGGCAGTTCAGTGTAGACACCCAGAGCCATGATGGCGAAGTAAGCCACAACGCCACCGCCCACGATGAGGGCAGCACCCCAGATAAGGTCGGTCCAGGCGCAGGCCTTCAGACCACCCACATACACATATACCGTGGCAGCACCGGCGATGATGAGGCAACCGGTGGTTACAGACAGGTCAAAGTACACGGATACCACACTGGCACCGGCGTAAATCACCGCTGCGGTGGGCACACCCACCAGAATAAGCAGGTTCACCAGAGCCATGATGACGCGAGCCACACCATTGTAGCGTTCCTCCAGGAACTGGGGAATAGTGAACACGCCGCGCTTGAGCAGCATGGGCAGGAAGGTGAAAGCCACAATCACCAGCACGATGGCGGCGAGCCATTCGTAACCGGCAATGGCAAGCCCCAGCCAGTCGGCGGACTGACCGCTCATGCCCACGAACTGTTCGGTGGAGATATTGGCTGCCAGCAGGGAGAAGCCCACGAGCCACCAGCTCAGACCACGACCAGCCAGGAAGTAATCGGCTGCTCCTTTTTCTTCCTTTTCTTCAGTGCTTTCGCCAGAGTCGCTGGATTTCCAGATACCCAGGGCGATAACACCTACTACTACTACGCAGAATACAATCATTTCCCACAGGGGAAGTGCATCCTGCGCCGGGGCGGCAGCAGCGGCCTCCTGGGCCAGTGCGGTGCCGCTCATGAGCGCAAGGGCGCCCAGCATTGTCAGCATTTGTTTCATAAGATGGTTCAGTTAATTCAGGCTTGATAAAGCACTCGGGCACCTTCGCCCGGGCGGGTGATGAGGTAATCGGTCTCAATGCCCAGGGCATTGCGGTAGGCTTCAATCATTTCTTCTGCAACCTGCTGCACGGCTTCGCTCTTGACGAGAGCTACGATGCAGCCGCCAAAGCCGCCGCCAGTCATGCGGGCACCGTATACGGATGCTGCAGAGGGAATGGTGTCGGCCAGGGAAACGAGGGTATCCACTTCACCGCAGGAGACTTCAAAATCATCCTTCAGGGAGGCGTGGGAGGCGCGCATGGCAACACCGGCGGAATCCCAGTCGGCCTTGCCCACGGCTTCTGCAAAGGCTGATACGCGCAGGTTCTCGCCGATGACGTGGCGGGCACGGCGGTAGCAGAGGTCGCCCAGGGCGTCTTTCTTTTCCTCGAGCATTTCAAGGGTGGCTTCGCGCAGGGAGGGAACACCCAGAATGGCGCAGGCATCTTCGCAGTTCTTGCGGCGGGCTGCATAGCCGCCGTCTGCCAGGGAGTGCTTCACGGCAGAGTCGATGACGAGCACGCTCACGGCGGGGTCCGTCATGGGGATAAGCTTGTAGGAAAGGTCCTTGCAGTCGAGCATGAGGGCATGGTCCTTGCGGCCGTTGGCGGAAATGAACTGGTCCATGATACCGCAGGGTACGTTCACGAATTCGTGCTCGGTGGCCTGGCCGATGAGGGCGCGTTCGGTGGGCGTTACATCTGCTCCGCAAAGGGCTGCCAGCGCTGTGCATGCAGACACTTCGAAAGCGGCACTGGAGGAAAGACCACCGCCGCGGGGTACGTTGGAGTCAATCAGCATATCAACGGCGGGCACATGAATGCCGCGGCGTTCCAGCATGCAGATGACACCACGCACATAATTGCTCCAGAAGGGGTCGCCGGGTTTGGTGACATCTGCCGGGTCAATCTCAATCATGGCTTCACCCAGGGCACCAATCCAGCGGTGTTTGCCGGTGGGGGAGGGGGCTACTGCAATGACATTGATGTTGTTGAGGGCCATCGGCAGCACAAAGCCGTTGTTGTAGTCGGTGTGTTCACCGATGAGGTTCACGCGGCCGGGAGAGGCGGCAATCACCGTGGGCTTGTGTCCGAAGTACTGTTCGAAGTACGGGGAAATCGTTTCTGCACTTATTTCGCGTTGCTCTAAGTCCATAGCGCAGTATGTTTACCATATTGCGGGTGTAATGTAAATCATAAAGTCCGGGACAGTATGATTATATGGATGATTTTTTCAACTTTAAGCGTAGGCCGGTAAAAAATCCCCGCAGGCGGTAGAACCTGCGGGGATGAAAGAGGAAGGGTGATTATCGGATGTTTCAGCCCTGAATGAGCAGCGGCATGGTGCCAAGGTAGATGAGAGCCAGGGCGCACAGGGTGAGGACGATGCCCGTGCAGAGAGGAATCTGCAGTGCTTTGGCTCCATCCTGGGGCTTCTCCCAGTACATGGCGCGGATAATCTTGAAGTAGTAGTAGAAGCCGGAGGTTGCGGTGATAACCATGATGGGCAGCAGCCACACCAGGCCGCACCAGGATTCCATCACCTTGATGGCGGCAATGAAGGAGTACATCTTCACCAGAAAGCCCAGGGTAAGGGGTACACCCGCCAGTGAGGCGAAGCAAACGGTGATGAGGAAGGCGGTGCGGGGATTGCTCTTGCCCAGTCCGCGGAAGGCTGCGATTTCTTCGCTGCCGCGCTGGGTGCGCACCATGGCTACGGCAAAGAATGCTGCAATGGTGGCAAGGGCGTATGCCAGCAGGTACTGGCTGACCATGTACACCACCGGGCTGTTCAGGTTCACGAAGAAGACCATGATGAAACCAGCCTGGCCGATGGAGGAGTAACCCAGCAGACGCTTGACGTTGGTCTGGCGCAGGGCACCGAGGTTGCCGATAATCAGGGTGGCGGCGGCTACCACGGCAAAGCTCCAGATAACCAGATTGCCGATGAGGCTGCCCGGCACGGCAAAGGGTGCGAAGGGCAGAGCCAGTGCGCAGAGTACCACAAAGCCTGCGGTCTTCGAGGCTACCGCCAGGAAGCTCGTGGTCGGGGTGGGGGCACCCTGGTATACATCAGGAATCCACACGTGCATGGGGGCTGCACCAATCTTGAAGAATGCACCGGTGAACAGCAGGGCCGTGGCCATGAGGAAACCTATGGCAAGCGTGGGAGAACCGGCTACGCCTCCCTTGATGGCTGAAATCACCACATCTGTGCCGACGTTGAAGGTGCCGACCATGCCGAAGTACCAGGCAACGCCGTATACGAGGATGCCGGTGCTCATGGCGCCGAGCACAAGATACTTGATGCCGGCTTCGATGGAGCCCTGGTTGCGGCGGAAATAGCCGGCCAGTACGTAGGAGGTGAGGGTGATGACCTCGAGGCTGACGAAGAGCATGACCAGGTCACGTGCCTGGGTGAGGCAGAGAATGCCTGCGCAGGCTACCAGCGGCAGTGCGTAGAATTCGCCTGTGCCTTCTTCATTGCCGGCTCCGGCAATGGATTCGCAGCATATCTTGGTGTAGTCAAACGCCAGCAGCAGGGAAAGACCCGTGGCCATGGCGGCAATGAAGCCGAACACGTCGGAGTTTTCCCCGGTGAAGAGGAAGTAGGAGGTAATGAAGCAGCCCATGGCACCAATGAAAGCATAGGCGCGTTTGGGTACTTTCGGCAGGAATGCGTCTGCCAGAATGAGCAGTGCAGCCAGACCCACCAGGGCAAATGCCGGTGTGAACTGACACCAGGTGTAGGTTGATACGATGTTCATATGTTGCTCAATGTTGGGGTGTCAGAATTAAAGGCAGGTGGGGGGCACGATGCCGAAGAGTACGATGAAGGCTGCCAGGAAGCAGGCTGCCACGATGTCGAGCACGGTGAGCTTGGTAGCTCGCTCAGAAGCGGCACCCACCGGGCCTTCGAAGATGCGGAAGAAGGCGCGCAGCATGTAAATGGCGCTGATAACCAGCCCCCACAGCGCACCAAGAGTGGCAAGCTGCACCGGGCCGAGTCCGCCAAAGAAGTTTGCTACGCCGGCCAGCCAGCAATCGCAGGTTACAACAGAGGGCTTCCAGCCGGCAAAGCAGGATACGAAGATGCTGAATTCGCCCACGAAGTTTGCCAGCAGCGGCAGACCAATGGAGGCCATGCCCGCCAGCCCGAAGAGGAAGCCGAGCGCCGGCAGCTTGGTGGCAAGCCCGCCCATGGAGTCGAGCTCCAGCGTGCGTGTCTGGGATTCAATCTGCCCGGTGAGCAGGAAGAGCATGGCAATGGTGAGACCGTGAGCCAGCATGAGCAGCGCTGCGCCCTGGAAGGCGAGTTCGTTGTTGCCATTGCAGGCGATGTAGGCGGCAAATGCCAGGAAGATGTAGCCCATGTGCATGACGCTGGAGTTACCCAGCATGGTGTCAAGACGGCGCTGGGAGATGGTTACATAACCTACCCAGAGAACGTTGCCCAGCAGCATGACGAGCAGCCAGTTGTTCCAGCAGCCGAACAGTGCCTGGCACTTGGAGCCGAATACCCAGGCCAGGGTGAAGAGACCGTACAGACCGAACTTCTTGAGCACACCTGCGTGCAGCATAGCCACCGGGGTGGGGGCGCTGGCGTAGGCCGGGGCTGCCCAGGTGTGGAAGGGGAACAGGGAAACCAGTGCACCGAAACCGACCAGCAGCAGGGCTGCGATGATGCAGGTGCTGGTGGGCATGAGCCCTGCCTGTACAGAGGCAGCAAGACCGCTGAAGCTCCAGGCGTGCATTTCTGCGCAGAGAAGCAGCAGACCTGCCAGCAGCACCATGGAGGCAAGCCCCAGGTAGATGGTGGCGGTCCAGGCAATGTGGCGGCGATCCCCGCGGCCGTAACAGCCAATCATGATGAAGGTGGGGATGAGGGCAAGTTCATGGAACCCGTAGAAGGCTACGATGTTGTCAGACATGAACGCACCGATGGCGCCGGTGGAGATGAGCAGGGCAGAAATGGCCCAGCTGCGCTCGGCATCGGCATTCGGGGCTTTCAGCCCCACAATGGCGGCAAAGGTGACCAGTATGGCCAGCAGAACCATGATGCGGCTGAGCGGAAGCGCCAGAGTCAGCTGCACCGGGGTGCCGCAGAATGAGGACAGGCACTCGCTGCAGCATTCCGGTGCAAGCACGGCATACATGCCCAGCACCAGCGAGAATGCCGCACTGATAAGGGCCGTGAGGCGTCCCGGAGTCTTGAGCAGACCAATGCAGGCTGCTGCAATCACAGGTACAAGAATAAGCCAGATAAGCATGATGGTGAAAAATGTTTAGAATTGGTAGGCAAGGAGGAGAAGGATGATGAGCAGACCAATGCCCGTCACCAGCGTGTAGGCCCGCAGGGAACCGCACTGAATCCAGCTGCAGAGCCAGCTGAAGCGAACGGTGAACCAGATAAGGCCCTGGCAGATGATGCCGCGGATGACGTAGGAATCCAGGAACTGCATGATGTGGGCAAAGCCCTGCTGAATGCCGCCGATGAGCACCTTGTCATACAGGGCGTCAATGTAGAGGCGGTTGCGGAGTGCCTTGGAGATGCAGTTGCCGGCCAGCGGGTCTTTGGTGCGGCCACCCAGGCCGTAGATGGCCAGGGCCAGCACAATGCCGATGGCAAGGGAACCCATGCTGACGTAGAAGGGCAGCCCGAGCTCAAAGCCGTGGGCGTGGAAGCCGTTGAAGGGAACCAGCTCATTGGCTACGAAGCCGTAGCCGGAGATAATGGCCATGACCGCCAGTACCAGCAGGGGCAGAGCCATGGTGAAGCCTGCTTCCTTGGCGTGTTCAGCACCGTGGTCGCGGGCAGGTCCCATGAATGCCACAATGCACAGGCGCAGCATGTAGAAGGTGGTGAGGGCTGCTACACCGGCACCCACCCAGAAGAAGACCGGGTTCTTGGCCAGTGCTGCATCCAGGATGGCTTCCTTGGAGAAGAAACCAGAGAAACCGGGAATGGCGATGAGGGCGCAGGTGCCCATCATGAAGCAGAGCACAGTGAGGGGCATGCGCTTGGAAAGGCCGCCCATTTTCCAGATGTCCTGCTCGTGGTGGCAGCACACGATGATGGCACCGGCACCCAGGAAGAGCAGGGCCTTGAACCATGCGTGGGTGTACAGGTGGAACATGGCGGCTTCACCAGCCAGCAGACCTACGGCCATGACCATGTAGCCCAGCTGGGAGAGGGTGGAGTAGGCCAGTACGCGCTTGATGTCGTCCTGCTGCACAGCCATGATGGCGGCAATGACTGCCGTGATGGCACCCACCGTGGCAATAATGGTGCAGGCTGTGTCAGTAAAGGCTTCGGTGCCCATGCTCACCTGCAGGCGTACCATCATGTACACACCTGCTGCCACCATGGTGGCGGCGTGGATGAGGGCGGAAACCGGCGTGGGGCCTTCCATGGCATCCGGCAGCCACACGTGCAGCGGGAACTGGGCGGATTTACCCACAGCGCCGCAGAAGAGGCACACGATGATGACGGTGAGCACGGCCGGGGCAATGCCGGCTGCCTTGCCGCCCATGTCGGCGAAGTTCATGGTGCCGAACAGACCAAGGGTGAGCAGGATGCCCAGCAGGAAGCCGAAGTCGCCCACGCGGTTGGTGATGAAGGCTTTCTTGGCTGCCTCTGCGGCGCTGGTCTTGTTGAACCAGTGACCGATGAGCAGGTAGGAGGAGAAACCTACCATTTCCCAGCCGATGAAGGTCATGGCCAGGTTATCTGCCAGAACGATGGTGCTCATGCTGAACATGAAGATGCTCAGGCCGGCATAGTAGCGGCTCAGGTTGGATGAGTCGCCCTTCATGTAGCCGATGGAGAAGAAATGCACCAGCAGACCAATGCCGGTGACCACCAGCATCATGCGCATGGCAAGCGGATCCATGACCAGGCCGAGGTGCAGGCAGAGCTGCTCCAGAGAGCAGGGCATCCAGGTGTAGATACCGGGGGTACCGGTCTGCAGACCGTTGAGGTAGGCAACGCAGAGCCCGAAGGTGCCGGCTGCAGAAAGCAGCGAAAGCGTGGCGGCCATGCGCGGGTGCTTGTGGAGGCATACCCAGTCAATGGCGGCAACAACCAGGGGCAGCAGCAGGAACAACCAGGGGAGATTCTGAATCATATTCATGCCGGTGATTTAGTCTTTAAGTGAGTTGAGAGCCGTGCTTTCCACCGTGCGACGCGCACGGAACATGGCTACGATGAGGGCAAGGCCAATGGCTACTTCAGCCGCGGCAATGCCGGTGATAAACAGTGAGAGTACCTGGGCATCATACACAGGAACTCCGGCGGTACCTTGCGCACGGGAGAATGCTACCAGTGCCACGTTGGCTGCGGTGAGCATCATTTCCAGGCACATGAACACCACGATGATGTTCTTGCGGATGAGCACTCCGGCAAGACCGATGGAGAACAGGAGTCCTGACAGAATCAGGTAATGTGCTAACGGAATCATGGTTGGGGAAGGGGATTAGTCTTTACGAATCTTGCGGGCGAGGGCCACAGCACCAACCGTGCCGGAAAGCAGGGCGAAGCTGAGGATGACGAAGGGGATGTTGTAGTGCGTGTAGAGGCACTTGCCAAGCAGTTTCACATCGGAGATGGAGGTGACCTTGGCGGCATCAGCATCACTGATGGCGGGGTTTTCCATGCGGGCAGCCGCTGCGGCGTTCAACTTGGGCAGGCTGCCGCCGTATTGGGCGGGTGCTGCAGGCGTTTCGCTGGCGGTGCGAGCCTCGCCGATGAGGAGTTCACCCACGCTGTCGCACAGGGAGTGCACCGGGCAGGCATTGTCGGTAGCGCCGGGGAGGCGCAGGGCTGTGATGATGATGAGCCCGGCAAAGAAACCTGCAACGAGCACACCCACTGCGGCGTGAATGTAGCTGCCGCGGCTCTGGCCTTCGTCGTGGATGTCAAGCATCATGACCACGAAGAGGAAGAGCACCAGAATGGCACCTGCGTATACGATAAGCTGCACAATGCCCAGGAACTGAGCCCCCATGCCGAAGAAGATGGCAGCCACCATGGCAAAGCAGACAGCCATGCACATAGCGGAGTTTACGGGGTTGCGGTATGCTACCACACCTACAGCGCAGAGCACGGCAAGTGCTGCCAGCAGGTAGAACAGAATCTGACAAAGAGATGTTTCAAACATAACGGTAATTTATTTGTACTGGTTCCACTTGTTGACAAGACCCTTGCGAGTGCCGCCCAGTCGGTACAGGGTTTCCTTGTCGCGGATAGCCTGTTTGCGGTCGGTGAGGGTAATGAGGTATTCCTTGGAAAGGAAGATGGCTTGCTCCGGGCAGGCTTCCTGGCACATGCCGCAGTAAATGCAGCGCAGCATGTCGATTTCGAACTTGGCCGGGGCTTTTTCCTGTTTCTGGCAGTTGCTGGTGGCATCTACCTCACCGGGGGTGATGGTGATGGCACGTGCCGGGCAGATGAATTCGCAGAGCTGGCAGGAGACGCAGCGTTCGCGGCCGTCTTCGCCGCGCACGAGGGTGGGCGCGCCGCGGTAGTATTCCGGCAGGCGGGCATCCCAGCGTTCATCGGGGAACTGCATGCAGACGCCTACACCCTTGGTGCTGAAATCCTGTTTGCCGCGGCTCTTGCCGAGCAGGGAGAGCACCATGTGGCGCAGGGTGATGGCAAGCCCCTTCACGAGCTCGACCACGTACACCTTGTCCAGGATGCTGAACTTGGGGCGTTTGATTTTGATATAAGCCATATGAGGTAAAGTGTAAGGGGTTACTTGGTGAAGTAGAGAACGGCTGCGGTCAGGAAGATGTTGACCACGGTAATCTCCAGGAAATAGAGCCAGCCGAGCTTCATCACCTGGTCCCAGCGGAAGCGCGGCAGTGTCCAGCGCACCCACACGAAGAAGAAGATGAAGGCCAGCAGTTTGACGATGAACATGCAGAACTGGCAGAGCACAGCCAGCCAGTCGCAATAGGCGGACAGGGCGGCATCTGCACCGAAGCCGATGGACCAGCCACCCAGGAACAGGGTGACCACCACGGCGGAGCCGATGACCATGGCGGCGTATTCGCCCATGAAGAAGGAAGCAAACTTCATGGAGGAGTATTCGGCGTGGTAACCGGCCACGAGGTCGGTCTCACATTCGGCCATGTCGAACGGGGTACGGTTAGCTTCTGCAAATACGCAGGTTACGAAGATGATGAAGCTGATACCCAGCGGCAGCATCATGATCCAGCGCTGCAGGCTCAGACCCTCGCCCCAGAGGGGCAGGAGTGTCCAGCCGTTGTCAGCCTGGAACTGCACAATCTGCTGCAGGTTCAGCGTGCCGAACATCATGAGCAGCGGAATGATGGAAAGCCCCATGGCTACTTCGTAGGAAATGAGCTGGGCTGTGGCGCGCAGACCACCCAGGAACGGGAACTTGGAGTTGGAGGACCAGCCAGCCAGGGTCAGACCGTACACGGAAAGCCCGGAGATGGCGAAAATCCACAGCGGACCGATGTCGAGGTTGGCAACACACATGGAGATGTGGCCGAACTCGGTGTTCACCTCAGAGGCGAAGGGAACCACGGCGGCTGCCACCAGGGGCGGACCCAGTACCAGCATGGGAGCGAGGATGAAGTAGAACTTGCGCACATAGGAGGGCGTGGTCTCCTGCTTCAGGAAGAGCTTGCCGCCGTCCAGACAGGGCTGAATGAGGCCGAAAATCGGGATTTCGCGGTCAAGACGCAGCCAGGTGCAGAGCTTGGCAATCCAGCTTGTTTCCGGAATGCCGAAGAAGTGCAGCCAGTTCTTAAGCGGCTGCTTCTCCTTGCTGCCGAAGCGCTCCAGCAGGAAGAGCGGCAGACCTGCGCGGTTGGGACCGGGGCGGTCCTGAATCCAGCCGGCCACGCGGCGCTCAATCCACACGGAGAGCACCACAAAAGCCAGAATAACGGCAAACATGAGTACCAGCTTAATCAGCGTATGAATCAGGTAGAACCAGATTTCATTGCTCATGAGGCTGTTATACCAATCGATGATAGCGTCCATTTGAGGTATGAGGTGTTAGCGGTTTATTTCTTGGCTTTTTCGCGTTCGATGAGGGGGATGGTAACGCCGGTCTCGAGCACTACCTTGCCTTCGTTGCCGATGTTGCCCCAGGTGATGCCGTTGAGCTCTTCGAACTCCTGGGCCATTTCGTCCAGCACGGACATGGGGGTGGGGCAGGCGATGACGCGTACGCAATCGCAGCCGAGACCCTCAGAGAGGTTGCGGCAGATTTCCCAGTCGGAGCGGGACTCGCCGATGGGCTCGATGGCTGTGTTGAGGCGCTGGATGCGACCGGTCACATTAATCATGGTGCCGTATTTTTCAGCGAAGGTGACACCGGGCAGCACAACGTCTGCAGCTTTGGTGGTGGCGTTTTCGCTGTGGTTGACAACCAGGAGGTATTCGAGACCTGCGAGGTCTTCTGCGGTGAAGCCGGCTTCCTCGGTCAGGTCTTCGCCCAGCACAATCATGAAGCGGATGCTGTTGTTGCGCACGCCGCGGCGGATGTTGGCAAGACCGGCACCGGTCTTGCCCAGAATGAGCTTGGCGCCGTTGGAGTTGGGGTTGCGGTCATCGCTTACCAGCATGCCGTCGTTCTCACCCTTGCGGGGGACGATGTCCATCTTGGTGATGCCGAGCTGCTTGGAAAGGGCTCGCACCATGTAGAGCTCCTCGTTGGTCATGCGGGCAGAGCAGATGAGGGCTGTTTCGGAGGGGGCCATGCGGTGCAGCTGTTCCACCACCATGTTGAGGGTGGCATCCCAGGTGGAGGGGCGCTGGTCTGCTCCGGCATCCGTCTTCACCAGCGGGGTGGTGATTCGGGTGACGGCGTTGATGAACTTGTAGTTGAGGCGGTGGTCATCGGGCATCCAGCAGCTGTTCACGGCGTCGTTCTGGCGCGGGGTGATGCGGTATACCTGCTGCTCGCGGGTCCAGATGTTGATGTTGGTGCCGGTGCCGCAGTTGACGTCGATGGTGGGTGTGCTCTTGAGGAACCACACGCGCATCTTGAATCGGAAATCCTTGCTGGTCATGGCACCTACGGGGCAGATGTCCACCACGTTCATGGAGTAGTTGCTGTCCAGCTGGGTGCCGGGGTAGCAGGCAATGGCATTGTGCGTGCCGCGGCCTACAACGCCCAGAACGTCCTGACCGGCAATTTCCTTCATGAAACGCACGCAGCGGCGGCAGAGCACGCAGCGTTCCTGGTCCAGGTTCACGCGCGGACCAATGGAGAGGTTCTTGCCTTTCTTGGTCTTTTCTTCGGTGAAGCGGTGGGTGCCGCTGCCGTAGTCGGTGGTGTATTCCTGAAGTTTGCATTCGCCGGCCTGGTCGCAGATGGGGCAGTCCAGCGGATGGTTGGAAAGCAGGAATTCCAGCACGCCGCGGCGGGCTTCTTCGGTGAGTTTGCCTGTGGTGCGGATACCCATGTTCTCGGCCACGGTGTTGGCGCAGGCAATGATGGCGCGGGGCATCCAGCTGATGGGCAGGTAGCCGTCATCACCATATTGCGGGGTGGCGCCGGGGGCGAGGCGGGCGGGCATGCCTTGCTCCACCAGGCACATGCGGCAGGAGCCTGCCACGGAAAGCTTGGGGTGGTAGCAGAAGCAGGGTACGTGCGCGCCCACGGAGTTGCAGGCGTCGGCTATGCGGGTGCCCTTCGGGAAGCGGTACCACTTGCCGTTGATCTGGACGTTCACCTTGCCTTCGGCGGCGGCGGCGTCTTTCGGCAGAATTGCGGGGGGTGTACTCATCTTGGTTCAGTAAAAGGTTTTAGTCTTCGCGGGTGAGGAACTTGCGGGCCTCCTTGGCCTCGGCGGAGTGCGGCTTGAGTGCGTTGATGGGCTTGGTAAGCGCCAGGAACTCCTCACGGAACTTGGTGACAAATGCCTGGGTGGGCCAGGAGCAGGCTTCGCCGAAGGCACAGACGGTGCGCCCGCAGATGTTGTCGGCCACGCTCTTGAGCAGGTCTACATCTTCCGGAGAGCCTTTGCCCTCGCAGATGCGGGTGGAGAGTTTGAGCATCCAGGGGTTGCCTTCGCGGCAGGGTGAGCACTGGCCGCAGGATTCCCAGGCGTAGAAACGGTTAAGGTTGTTGAGCATCTTGGGCATGCTGCGGCTGTCGTCCATGACGATGATGCCGCCGGAGCCGCTCATGGAGCCGTGCTGGGCGATGCTGTCCAGATCCAGCGGTACATCAAAGATGCTCATAGCGCGTACGGAGCCGTCGCTGTTGCGGCCTTTGAGCACTTCGTCGCAGCGCATCACCTTGGCAGATGCACCACCGGGGATGATGGCTTTGAACTTGCGGCCGCGCTTGGGCCCACCGCATACATCATACAGCAGCTCGCCAAAGGTCATGGAGCCGGAGATGATTTCGTAATAACCCGGGCGCTTCACGTCGCCGGAGACGCCGATGATGCGGGTGCCGGGGGAGCGCTGCGCTCCTTCAGCGGCGTAGGCTTCGCCACCGCGCATGAGCACCTGGCGCACCTGGCAGAGGGACTCCACGTTGTTCACAATGGTGGGGCACCCATACAGACCGATGGCGGCGGGGAAGAAAGGCGGCTTGATGCGCGGATACGGGCGCACGCCTTCAATGGAGTTGATGAGGCCGGTTTCCTCACCGCAGATGTAGGCGCCGGCACCGCGGTGCAGGATAATTTTGAGGTCATACCCCTTGCCCAGGATGTTTTCGCCCAGGAAGCCGGCTTCTTCGGCCTCCTTGAGTGCCTTCTGCATAATCCTGGCAGCCTCGGGGAATTCTTCGCGCATGTAAATCACGCCGAAGTGGGCCTGCACGGCATAGCAGGCAATAATCATGCCTTCGATGAGCTGGTGCGGGTCCTGGTGCACCACAAAACGGTCCTTGAAGGTGCCGGGTTCAGATTCGTCGCAGTTGCAGACCACGTAGACGGGCTTGGTGTTGCCCTTGGGAATGAAAGTCCACTTGACACCGGTGGGGAAACCTGCACCGCCACGGCCGCGCAGCCCGCTCTTCTTCACCTCCTCGGTAACGGCGGCGGGTTCCATTTCCATGGCTTTCTTGAGGGTTTCGTAACCACCATCCTTCATGAAGCATTTGATGGAGGGGTCGTAGCCCTTGCGGTCGATGTTGCGGAAAATGCGGCGGGTTTCGCGCGGATGCGGTTCCTTGCCGGGTTTGTATGTGATTTCGCTCATGGTTCGCTAAGGGGGTTACTTCTTGGGCTGGTGCTTGGCGATAATCTCGTCAATCTTCTTGGTGGTCACCTCGGAGTAGAGAACGTCGTTCACCATGACATTGGGGCCGAAACCGCAGTTCGCCAGGCATTCCACCGGTTCTACGCTGAAGAGACCATCCGGGCTTACCAGCATGGGTTCTTCGTCACTCATGTCGGCGTAGTTCACGCCAATCTTCTCGCAGATGTAGGGGATGAGTTCCTCGCCACCGGAGAGGGAGCAGGCGATGGTGCGGCAGACACGGAAGTGGTATTTGCCCGGGCACATGGTGTGGATACCGGGGTAGAATGTGACGATGCCGGCCACGTGGATGGGTGTGCTGTTGCACATTTCAGCAATCCAGGGCATGGCATCGGCGCAGATGAAGCCGAATTTTTCCTGCACCAGGTGAATGATGGGGAGCACGGCGGATTGCTCTTTGCCTTCCGGGTACATGGCAACTATTGCCTTGGCTTCCTTGACCAGGGCGGGGGTTACCTTGAACTTGGGGAAGTACTGCTCACCGGGAGACGGCTTGGCTGCCGTAATGGCGTCAATCGCGTTAGGGGTATCAGACATGGTAAGTGGTTTCGTTGTCAGAGAGTTTTTAAATTCGGGTTAGCGGTCGCATTCGCCCTGCACGAAGTCGAAGGAACCGAGAATGGCGCCTACGTCGCTCACCAGGTGACCGGGCAGCAGCTCGGGCAGGATGGAAAGGGTGCAGTAGGAGGGGCTGCGCATCTTGAGTCGGTTGGCTATGCCGCCGCCCTGCGAATCCAGGAAGAAGCCCAGTTCGCCCTTCGGGTTTTCTGCTGCAAAGTATACCTGGCCGGCCGGGGCGTTCACGCATTCGGTGGTCACCATAAACTGGCGGATAAGTTCTTCTATGCCCTGCATGGCGTCTGCCTTCCGGGGCAGGATGCCTTTGTCCAGCTGCACCCAGATGGGGCCGCCCGGCATGGTGGCAATCACCTGGCGGATGATGCGGACTGACTGGCGGATTTCCTCCATGCGCACCTGGAATCGGGCGTAGCAGTCGCCTTCTTCTGCCACGGGCACATCGAATTCGTACTTCTCGTAGCCCAGGTAGGGGTTGGTCTTGCGCAGGTCGCGGTTCACGCCGCTGGCGCGCAGGTTGTTGCCGGTCATGCCGTTCTGCAGGGCCATTTCCTTGGTGATGACACCCACGCCAACGAGACGGTCGATGAAAATCTTGTTGTGCAGCAGGAGTTTCTCCATTTCATCTACGGTGCGCAGGGCGCTGTCGCAGAAGTCGAGAATCTGTTTTTCGATGCCTTTGGGCAGGTCTCGCGTCATGCCGCCGATGCGTGTGTAGCTGGAGGTGAAGCGGGCGCCGCAAATCTGCTCGTAGAGGTTATGCACGCGTTCTTTTTCTTCGAAGGCGTAAAGGAAGGCGGTCATGGCGCCGGTGTCCATGGCGTACACGCCTGTGCCCAGGAAGCAGGAGGATATGCGGGAAAGTTCGCAGCAGAGTACGCGAATAGCCTGGCCGCGCTCCGGCAGCTCCCAGCCCAGCAACTTTTCTACGGCGCATGCGTAGGCTATGTTGTTGCTCATGGGGGCCAGGTAGTCCATGCGGTCTGTGTAGGTCACAAACTGGTTGTAGTGGCAGTTCTCGGCAATCTTCTCCATGCCGCGGTGCAGGTAGCCGATAACCGGGTCACAGGATACAATCTCCTCACCGTCAATCACCAGCTTCAGGCGCAATACACCGTGGGTTGCCGGGTGCGAGGGGCCTACATTCAGTGTTACCAGCTCGCCGCGGTCATCTGCGTCGTTCTTCAGATAATCCATCGCAGCACTTGCTACATCAGGCACTTGTATAAATTTTGTCGTGTTCATAACCTGGGTATACGGGGCCTCCTGCGGCCACACTTACGCGCAGATATTAAACACCTTTCCTGTGTAAAGTGCAAGCCTAAAGTCGCCCCCGTTTACTGAATTGTGGGGCTTTATTTGTGTTAGTCAGGACAAACAGTTGGATAAAAATGGGATTAAGTCACGCTTGCTTCTTGTAAATGGCAGGGGAGAGAGTATGATGAGGGCATGAGTCAGGTAACAGCAGAGCAGCTTGAAATGGTGCGCCGGTGGGCGGCAGAAGGTGTGGATTTGAACGGTATTCAGAAACGCCTGGCAAGCGAATGCGGGGTGCATATGATGTATATGGATGTGCGCTTTCTGCTGCTGGACCATGGTATTGAGATTGCCACGGCGGCAGCACCTGCTCCGGTGAAGAAGGAAGAGCCTGCAGCGGAGACCGTGGTTCCGGAGCCTGTTCCTGCGCCAGCGGCGGGTAAGCCTGTGGTAACCCTGGATGAGCTGATGCTGCCCGGGGCCCTCATTTCGGGTAAGGTGACTTTCCCCTCTGGTACGCACGGAGCGTGGCAGATTGATCAGTTCGGGCGTTTTGCCTGGAGCGATTTGAGCGGTCAGCCTACACCTGAGGAATTGCAGGCGTTCCAGATGGAGTTGCAGATGCTGCTCAGCCGCGCTTGAGGCCTCTCAGTCCCTCTTATTTGCAACAACAGTACTGAAGCCCTGTGTCTCGACAATAAAGATTCCCATGTGCCGGGTTTGATTTATTGAAGTTCTTGTAAACAAAACCCCGGTCTGTATGTTAACAGACCGGGGTTTTTCTAAAATGGGAGAGGAGAAGTTAATTAGTCTTCAGACAGACGGCTGTATTCGCCGTACTTGCTTTCGAAGCCGATTTCCTCAGGGAATTCGGAGAAACCGCCCCATACATTGTATTCCTTCAGACCGCTGCGACCGCAGGAATCCTGATAGGGGGGCTTGTAGGTGCACTTGTAGGTGGGAGCCCAGAATGTCACCAGCTCGTAGAAGCCGTAACCAATGCGGGCGAAAGAACGGCCGAAACCATCTACCACACCGACGGAGTAGCCGCCGTAGTTGCCTTCGCGTGTGTTCCAGCGGATGATGGAGGTGGGAACTTCTTCCAGGGCGTAAACGATATTGCCGAGAGCGCGCCCGAGTTTACGGGTAGCGGTGTACTCAGAGGCGGGCGGCGCCTGGAAGTCGGCGTAGGCTGTGCCGGCAAGAGCTAAGAGAATTGTAGAAAGGAGTAAGCGCTTCATGACAGAATCACAAATATCACATCGTTCCATTTGTTGCAAGCAAAAAAGTCAGTTTTTGCCCGTTCAGGAATGAAAAATTATCACAAAATGTCTGAAATGGACGTCTGGGTTTCTTCATCCGTGAGGTAACAACCGGGGTCAGAGCCATACCAGTGGCCGTTGGCAAAGGCTGCGCGGGTGCGGAAGCCGCCGCCGCAGAGCGCGAAATGCCTGCAGGTGGCGCAACGGCCGCTGAGCTTTTTCTGGCGCTCCAGCGGGTCATCACTGCCACGCAGTTCCTGGAGTACTTGAGCGCTGGGTTCCTGGGCGGCTTCCCACACATCGGAGAATTTCTGGTTTTTTACATTGCCCAGGGTTACGCCTTGCCAGAACTGGTCGGGGTGAATGTTGCCCTGCGTGTCGATATTGGCGATGCCCCGGCCGGAGCTGTTGGCTCCGCCTCCGTTCCAGGTAAGCAGCCGCAGCGTCTCCGCTGCCTGGGGATGCCTCTCGCGCAGCTGGCGCAGCAGCAGGTACACGCCATCCGCAGGTTGGGTTACGGTGAGCAGTTCGCGAGTCTGTCCTGCGGCATGCCAGGCTTCCGCGCGTGCGATAAGCATATCGAGTGCGGCGCGGGCTTCCTCCGGCTTCAGGCTCGCGACATCCACCCCGCGGCCAGTGGGCACAAGGTGGTAGAAGCAGACGCGCTGAATTCCCTCCTGCTCGATGAAGTTGAGAATCTGCTCCATGCTCTGCACATTGTTGCGGGTGAGGGTGAGGCGCAGGCCGGTTTTCTGGCCGACTTCCTCGCAGAGTTTGAAGCCGCGGATAGCACCGTCGAATGCGCCCTTAACACCGCGGAACTTATCATGCACGGCGCCGATGCCATCCAGCGAAATACCAACGTAGGCCACCCCCAGGTCCTTGAACATGCGGGCATATTCGGGGGTGATGCGGGTTCCGTTGGTGGAGATGGTGACCTTGAGCCCCTTTTCCGTGGCGCGCTGCAGAATCTGCGGCAGCTGCGGGTGTAGCAGCGGTTCGCCGCCGGAGAGGAGCAGGGCATTCACCTTGTAGTCGGCAAGGTCGTCAATCACGGCGCAGCATTGCTCCCAGCTCAGCTCGCCCGCGTAGCGCTCGGCGTGCGAATCGGCATAGCAATGCACGCAGCGCAGGTTGCAGGTGCGGGTGATATTCCACACCACAATGGGTTTGCGCACGCGGGAAGAGGTCGGCATGCAGGCGGCAGTGCTGCTGTGGGGGGCGTTGCTGCCGTGGCCCAGACCGTAGCGGATGTGGTCGGCGGGCTGGGCGGCACCCGTCCAGAGTTTGGTGATGTTAATCATGGCTGGGGAGAAGCGCCGCGCAGGACGGCAGGAATATAGTTGCAAAGGGGTTCGGCGGCCATCATATCGCTGCAGCTGCCGTAAGAGCGGGCGCGGGAGCCACCGCACACGCGGCGGTACTCGCATTTGCCGCACTTGCCGCCCAGCGCATCGTCGTTGCGCAGCTGCACAAAGAGCGGGTGGTTGCGGTAGATATCGGCCAGGTTGTCGGTGCGCACATTACCGGCGGTGATGGGCAGGAAGCCGCTGGGCTGGATTTCGCCCACGTGCGAGATGAATACCACGCCCTTGCCATCGCGCGTGGGCACCATGTGGCGTGGGGCGGGGGCGCCCTGTCCGCGGGCGGCCTGCATCATGGCACGGCGGTAGTGGTGCCCCTCAGTGGTCTTGATGGCGAAGGGTAGCTCGCTGCGTAGCTCCAGCAGCCGCTGCCAGAGGGCTTCCAGCTCATCGGCGGTGGGCAGTTCATCCAGCGTGGCGCGCCCGGTGGGTACCAGCAGGAATACGCTCCACACATCCGGCTGAATCTGCTTGAGAAGTTTCACGAATTCCTCCAGTTCCGGCAGCGTGGTGCGGGAGATAGTGGTGTTAATCTGCAGCTGGATGCCTGCTTCCTTGGCCATGCGGGCAGCCTGCAGTGTGCGTTCGAATGTGTGCGGCACGCGGCGGAAGGTATCGTGCGTCTCCTGCGTAGCACCGTCCAGACTCAGGCTCATGCTCACCACGCCTGCCTGGCGAAGTTTGTGAAAATCGGCGTTGATGAGTCGGTTGGTCGCTGCCGGGCTCAGAGCCACGCGCAGACCTTTACCTGCTGCACGCTCGATAATCTCGAAAATATCGCGCCGCATCATCGGGTCGCCACCGGTGAGTACCAGCATGGGCGGTGCCAGCTCGGCTATGGTATCCACCAGCGCCAGTGCTTCCTCGTGGGTCAGCTCCTGCGGGTGCGCCTGGGGCTGGGCAATGGCACGGCAGTGTCGGCATGCCAGGGCACACGCCCGCGTCACCTCCCAGAAGAGAATGAACGGGCGTTCAGCAAAATCGCACATCGGTGGGTGATTCGGCTCGGTCACGCGCGCATTGTACACGCTCGCGCCCGCCTTGGCAAGCCCGTTGTGTGTTTGTTCTTTGTCTTGTAATTTCCGGGTTTATCAGAAGTCTCCTGAAAATGATTGAGGCGTGGAACTATAATCCCGTGTTTCTTTAACTAGTTAAACTGTCTTCCTCGCTGCGACAGCCGGAATGCTGCGAGGAACTTCGATTTAACGGGCTTTTACGCGAAAACTTTGGTTTGCTTGTGGGAAAAATTTAGAAATCTGCGACAAAAAACTTGACAGGAACCTGCAATTGCTGTATCTTGCCTGCCCGTTCCCGGACAATTTATCAACAACGAAAGAAATATCATGCGTTCCGTATCTGTACGTAAAGGTGAACCGATCGATCGCGCTCTGAAGCGCCTTAAGACCAAGCTCGACACCGAGGGTATCCTCGAGGAGATGCGCCGTCGTCGCGCTTTTGAGAGCCCCATGGATGAGAAGCGCCGCAAGGCTCGTTCCGCCAGCAAGCGCAACAAGGTGAAGTGGCACTTCACCAACAAGGAGGAGATTCCGGCTGCTGCCGTGACCCCCGCTGTTGAAGCCTAAACCTTAGTGTTCGGGAAACTTTCTGAAAAGGACAAGCTGTTCGGCTTGTCCTTTTTTTGTCAGTATAATGCGCGCGCTTGCAGCATTGCGGCGAATTTGTTATGCTTGGCGGCATGGCTGAAGTAAAGTCAGGATTGAGATTGACGGATAGTGTGCCAGGACGTCTGGCAGGGTGGGCGCTGGCTGTGCTGTGGGTGTATGCCATGGCTGCTGTAGATGCTCATTCGTTTACGGCGTATCCGGCATGTGTGGCGCTGGCTGTGGTGGTGTTTCTGGTGTTGCTGGGGGTGTTAATGGGTCGCCGTGTGGTGCGTATGAGGTGGCTCAGCTGGTTTTCTCTTGCTGCCGGTGGGTATTTTCTGCTGCGTTGTGTGAACAGCTATGCCTTGACGGATTCATGGGGGGATGAAGCCATTATTCTGGCGGCTATGGTATATTATGTTGCGGGTGTCTATGTGGCCCAGAATCAGAGATATGCGTCATTGTTTATCGTGCTGGCGGCGGCGTTGGTAATCAATGGGGCGGCTTTCTGGGCGACGCGCCAGCCGTGGTTCTGTTTTGAGTGGACCGGGCGCGCTCAGTTTACCCCGGAGGGCGGGAATCGGGTGCCTGTCTCGTTGTTTGTCTACAAGAACTTTGCCGGTTTTTTCTTTGTTGTCGGGGGTATGGCGCTGGGTGCCTGGGCAAACTGGACTTTAAAGGGGTGGCGGAAGGCTCTTGCCCTGGCTCTGGCTGCGGGGAGTGTTGCCATTTCATTTTGTTGCCATACGCGTGTCCCCTGGTGTATTCTGCCTGTGGGATTGGTGATTCTGTGGGTGGGGGATGTACTGCAGCAGGTGTTTGCTGGTAAAAAAATCAGCACGGTGAGTTATGGAATAGGCTTTCTGTTTCTGGTTGTGTCAGTGGCTGCTGTGTGGGATTTGCTGGCCGGAAATCATGTGGGGCAGCTTTTCAGTGATGCTGACTCTCATTTTCGTTATGAAATGTGGGCGGCGGTATGTGAAACGCTTCCGCAAGCTCCCTTGTGGGGATATGGCGCAGGTGCAACGGAGTGGGAGACTGTGCCGTACCTGAATTCGTGGGCTATTCTGAATTACGCGCATAACGATTATTTGCAGCTTTGGGCGGATTATGGCCTTATAGGTGTTGGTCTTGCGGTGGTTATGCTGTTTATGCATGCTGCACAGGCTATACGCTGTGTGAGCTCCAGTGTGGTGAACGAAAAACGCAGGGCATTGGTTGCAGTTGCAGTTGTAGTGTTGATTTGTATGGCTGCGTATGCGGCTGCGGATTTTCCGTGCCACTCTTTTGCGCTTATCTGCATGTCGGCTTTTGCATGCGGGGTGTTGGCGTCTCCGTTCCCTTATGAACGGGATGTGATGGCAGCGTCTCGGAAAAATGTCGCGCCTGATATTGTTCAGGTAAAAGCCCAGCGCTGGCCCGGTAAAATAGTTCTGGTTGTTCTGGCTTTATGTGTGGCAGGTATGAGTGTGCAGCTGGGGAACAGACTCCAGCCTGTATGGATGAAACAATGGGAGTATAATGCCCTGAGTAAATCCGGGGAGGATGAGAAGGGGACAGCCCGCCGCTCGATGATTGCTGAGCTGCTTCATGTGTATCCGGCTCCTGCTCTGATGGATACGTATTACATGCTGCCGCCTCCCTATGCAGCTCTGGAGGAGCAGGAAAAAATGTTACGCACTGTGCTGGCTGCTAATCCGCGCCAGCGTTTCACTGCTCTTATGTTGGTAGATGTCCTTGACAAGCTGCAGCGCTATGAGGAATCTGAACGTATGTATCGGAATATGTACGTCGGTGATGGTATGGGTAACACCTGCCTTGCGCGTTGGCACTCGTATTACGCGCACCATTTGTTGCTATGGGGATGCCATGAGCTGCGCACCGGGCATCCTGAACGTGCTTTGTCATTGCTGGATTATGCGCTCATCATGCATAAAAAAAATTATATTCATTTCCGGATGCCGTATCGCGGTGGTGAGCAGCCGTGGATGCAGCATGGGGGAATTAAGTCTTATGTTCCGAAGCTTATCAAAGATGTGCAGAAGGATGTGCAATTTATGAAAAAGCTGGGTATTCAGCCAGATGATGCCTGGCAGTTGCCTCTGGAACCAGGCGGAAAGCCCGCGCTGTACCGGAGGCTTCTGGATAAAACATCCCGCTGAACGTTTTGGCAGAATTGGAAAAAGTAAAAAAATATCCGCTTGCGAGTGTTTTCCGCTTGCAAAAGCAGAAAAAAAATGCAATATAAAAGGAAATCCGCGCTAGCGGCGCAAGACTTACTGACGTTATGAGTACTCCTCCTCTTCCTCCGACCCCTCCTCGCCCGGTTCCTCCCACGGCTCCTGTGCCCCCTGTAGCCCCACGTCCTGTGCCGCCCACGGCTCCGCGTCCAGCTATGCCTGCAGCTCCTACTGCGCCTATAGCTCCGCGTTCGGTCGCTGTCCCTCCTTCTGCGCCTCGTGCTGCGGCTACTGTGCCGTTAGCTCCGGCAGCTCCTGCCCGCCCGGTAGCTCCTGTGCCTCCCTCGGCTCCTGCCACTCCGGCTCGTCCGGCCGCTCCGGTTCCGCCTACGGCTCCGCGCATGACGCCGACCATGCCCTTGCAGGTGCCTACACGTCCCATCATGCCGTCTGCTCCTGCCGCTCCGGTTCCACCTACGGCGCCTGTTGCTCCTGCAGCCCCTGCCGCTCCGGCAGCTCCGGCTGTTCCTACGGCAGCCCCGGTTCCTCCGTCCTCTCCTGTGGCCCCCACGGCAATGCCAACGGCCACTACAGCCATGCCCACGGCTACGGCTCCGCTGCCTGCCAAGTCTGCCAAGCCGGCTAAGCCTGGTGTCAAGTCCGGTGCCAGCAAGCCTGGAGCCGGTGCCAGTAAGCCTGGTTCCAAAAAGAAGAAGCAGGTGGAGGTTGTCGAAGAAGAGGAAGAGGAGAAGAAGCCCACGCACCCCACAGTGCTGATTGTTTCAATCATTGCACTGCTGGCTGCTCTCTACTTCGCTTTCCAGCAGTACACCATTGACGGCACGTATGGCCGCGCCAGTGAACCCACCTTCGGTTGGCCCGCTGATGGCTCTGGTGATGCTGCAGATGCCTCTGCTGAGGAAGAATCCGCTTCTTCCGAGGAAGAGGAAGCTCCTGCTGAGGAGGAAGAAGCCGAAGAGGAATCCGAAGAGGAAGAAGAATAATTTTTCAACGGATTCGGCATTCTCTGCATCTCATCCCTCATCATGGCATTACAGATTACAGACAGCAATTTCGCATCGGAGGTCCTCGAAAGTCCCGTGCCAGTGCTGGTGGATTTCTGGGCTCCCTGGTGTGGTCCCTGCAAGATGATTTCTCCCATTGTGGATCAGATTGCGGTGGAGCTGGCCGGGCAGGCCAAAGTCTGCAAGGTGAATGTGGATGAGGATACCACCCAGGAACTCTGCAACCATTACAACATCCGCTCTATTCCCACGCTCATGTTTTTCCGCGGCGGGGAGCTGGTGGATACCGTGGTGGGTGCCACCTCCAAGGAAAATCTGGTGGCTCGTCTGCGAGCCTGCATGTAACGCAACCGCCACCGCATGAAAGTCTAAAAAATGCAGCACCGCCGGTGGCCGAGCCTCTGGCGGTGCTTTGATTATCAAAACAACAATACACCAAAAAACACATATGGCACTCAAAGAAGTAACTGAGAGCACGTTTGAGGCAGAAGTCCTCAAGTCCCCCGTACCCGTCCTGGTGGATTTCTGGGCCACCTGGTGCGGCACTTGCAAAATGATGATGCCCGCCGTAGAACAGGTAGGCACAGCCCTGGGCGCAGAGGCAAAGGTGGTCAAGGTAGACGCTGGTCAGCCTGCCGGTCAGGCTATCGCCGTACGCTACGGCGTGCGCTCCCTGCCTACCTTTATCATCTTCAAGGGAGGCGAGGTGGTCAACACCATTACCGGCATGACCACTAAGGACAAGCTTATCGCCGCCATTAAGGCTGCCTGATTCAACTTTAAAAGAATGCAGCACCTTGTCGCTTAGGTGACAAGGTGCTTTTTCTTGCTTTTTGTGCGGAATCTGGTAGAATCCCGCGCATGAAAACAACGACATTGATTGCCGCTGTAAGCATGCTGCTTCCGCTGGTGCAGGCTGCTGTACCTTCCCATTTCTCCGACCGGGCCAAGGAAATCCTGTCCGATTCTGTGGCGGTGCAGCCAGGAGAACATCCGCTCAATATCGTCTATTTCCTTGGAAATGACAACGAGCCGGTTGCAGATTATGAACGCCGCCTGAGCGAAATTATGCACTATGTGCAGCAGTTCTATGCTAAGGAGATGACCCGCAATGGATTCCCTGGTCGCAGCTTTGGTATGCAGATGCTGGAGAACGGCAATGTGAAGTTCCACCTGGTGCGCGGGAAACACCCGCACCGCGAATACGCCTACGCCACTGGCCATGGTAAGTGCCTCGAGGATATTCGCGAGTATGCCGCAGCTCATGCCAATACCATCTGCAGCGACCACATTCTGGTCATCATGCCTACTTTCCATGATGAGGAATACAACGATCTGCAGCCTGGCGGTGTGCCGTTCTATGGTCTGGGGCGCAACTGCTTTGCCCTTGACTACGCTCATTTCGACCTGCGCCACCTGGGGCAGAACACCCACGAAGGCCGCCTCCTTACCAAGTGGCTCGGCGGGCTGGCACACGAGCTGGGCCATGGTCTTAACCTGCCGCATAACGAAGGTACGGTGAGTGAGAAAGCAGCCCTGGGTACACCGCTCATGGGTGCTGGTAACTACACACTGGGCATGAAACCAACCTACCTCACGCTCAATTCTGCGCGTCTGCTGGACCGCTGCCAGGTGTTTGCCCCCGCCGGGGATAAGACCGAGTTCTATTCTGAGTGCCCCGCTCCACAGGTGCAGGCCTCCAGCCTCAAATGGGAGGGCGATACCCTGAAGCTTGCTGTGACCTGCAGCAACTGCGAGTATGTGAACGTGCTGGTACAGGACCCTCCTTATCAGGTGAACCAGGACTATGATGCCGTGGCGTTCTGCACCGAGGCTCAGCCCGCGGCAGATGGCTTCTGCACCTACACGCTCACCATCCCCGTGGCTGAACTCGCTGCCCGCAGGAATACCGGCAAGGCCGAGCAGGGTATCGATATCCTGCTGGTGCAGAAAAACGGCAACCGCTACCGCTGGCGCACTGTGTTCGACTGGTCCACGCTGAAGAAGGACGACGTCATCCCCCTGACGAATCCCGGACAGATGTGGCAGGGATATTAACAAACAGAAAGGGCTCCATTCGGAGCCCTTTCTGTGTACGACCGACGCGATATGCGCACTGCGGTGAAAGTCCGCGAGGAGCCGCGATGATGCGGAATCCCAGACC
>JAEIGA010003249.1_pt1 | contig 25517 bp, 21 predicted proteins | sample 9270691 | NCBI WGS metagenome assembly JAEIGA01 (sample SAMN17057246, study PRJNA624740) | gut metagenome | biome: biome; isolation source: fecal sample | host: Bos grunniens | place: China: Xizang | collected 2019
ATAAAGAAGTCGAAGATCCGTGGTGTAGAGTCTTTCGGTATGATCTGCGCTGAGGATGAACTCGGAATAGGAGAGTCGCATGACGGAATCATGGTTCTCGAACCGGAAACACCTGTCGGAATGGCTGCAAAGGATTATCTTGGTCTTGCAACAGATGCAATCATCGAGATCGGGCTTACTGCTAATCGAGTGGATGCGGCTTCGCATATAGGTGTAGCAAGAGATCTTTATGCATATCTCAAGCACAACAATATCCCTTGCCGCTTAAACCTTCCTGATGTTTCAGCTTTTGTCGAGGGTGAAGGCGATGCTATTCCTTTTGAGGTTGCTGCAACTGACGGTGCACCACGTTATACCGGTACGACTATCAAGGGTGTTAAGGTGGCTGCTTCTCCGGAGTGGCTTCAGAAGAAGCTTCTTGCCATCGGCCTTCGTCCGATCAACAATGTTGTGGATATAACTAACTTCGTTTTGCACGAGGTAGGCCAGCCTCTCCATGCATTTGATGCTGCAAAGATTGCAGGAGGCAAGGTTATCGTTCGTAGGGCTGAAGAAGGCGAGAAGTTCGTGACTCTTGATGGAGTCGAGCGTACATTGAGCTCAGCTGACCTTATGATAGCAAATGTGGAGAAGCCGATGTGCCTTGCTGGCGTATTCGGAGGAGAGGAGTCAGGAGTCACTGAGAATACAGTGGATGTATTCCTTGAGAGTGCATATTTCAATCCTGTATCAATCAGAAAGAGCTCGAAGAGACATGGACTCAAGACAGATGCATCGTTCCGTTATGAGAGAGGAGCTGATCCGCTCATATGCGAATATGCAGCAAAGCGTGCCGCACTCCTTATCCAGGAACTTGCTGGTGGACAGGTCGTAGGTAAGATGCAGGTGGCTTCTTCAGAAGGCATCGGCAAGAAGATAGTAGACCTTGACTATAACCGTATTGAAGCATTTGTAGGCAAGAAGATAGGTCACGATGTGATTGAGAATATTCTTGAAAGCCTGGCATATGAGTTTGTTGATAAGACCGAAACCGGTGCAAAGGTTGCAGTCCCTTCATATATGATCGACGTATATCGTGAGTGCGACATAGTAGAGGAAATCCTCCGAATCTACGGCTACAACAATATCGAGCTCCCACAGGCAATGAGAATGTCAGTGAACGCTCCTCAGAAGCCTGAACCTGAGCAGGTGAGGACATCTGTTTCAAACTTCCTTGCTGCAAACGGTTTCGTTGAGACAATGAACAACTCGCTTACAAAGTCAGAATACTATTCAAAACTCAAGACATATCCGGAGGAGAAGTGCGTAAGGATCATGAATCCACTCAGCTCTGACCTCAATGTGATGAGACAGACCCTCATCCTCAACGGTCTTGAGGTGATCGCATACAACATCAACCGTCAGGTTACAAACATCAAGACATTCGAGTACGGTTCGGTTTATTCGTTCAATCCAGAGATGGACGGAAAGACACTCGAGTCATACGAGGAGCACACATGCTTCGCACTCTTCATGAGCGGTCAGCCGGAGAAGACATGGAGAACAGACCCAGGCAAGGGAAGCTACTTCCAGCTCAAGGGTTATCTTGAACTCCTTCTGAAGCGTTTCGGATGCGATATCTACTCTCTTGAGACAGAGGCTGCACCAGCAGACCTTTTCTCTGAGGGACTTTCATACAGCCTCCCGGGCACCCGTCAGCCACTTGCAGTGATGGGTACGGTTTCTCCTGCAAGACTCAAGCAGTTCGGCATCAAGCAGCCTGTATTCGCGGCTGAGATCAACTGGCCTGCACTCTTTGCGCTTGTGAAGAGAAACAAGATCAAGTACAAGGAACTTCCTAAGTTCCCTGAGGTAAGAAGAGACCTTGCCCTCCTTCTCGATGAGTCTGTATCATACGCAGACCTCAGGAAGAGCGCGTTCCGCGTAGGAAAGAAGCTCCTCAAGCAGGTAGGACTCTTCGATGTGTACAGAGGCGACAAGATCGCGGAAGGCAAGAAGCAGTATGCACTCAGCTTCGTTCTCCAGGATCTTGATAAGACTCTGACAGACAATGATGTAGAGAGAATCATGAGCAAGCTCCTTTCTACATTCCAGAACGAATTCGGAGCGACTTTGAGATAATCATGAAGAGAAGTTTCAGATATGTCGTGGCCGTATCGGCGGTCCTTGTCCTGTTCCTGTCCTCATGTGGCAGAGGCAGGGTAAGGGTGATACCGCGTGATGAACTGGCTGAGATATATGCTGAGATGATGATGACGGACCAGTGGATCCTCAATACGCCGAACGTGAGGCTGATTGCGGATACTTCCCTGGTCTATGAACCTATCCTGGAAAAATACGGATACGATTCCGACGACTATCGCAAGTCCATCGACGTCTACATGGATGATCCCGAAAGATTTGCCAAGATCCTGAAGGTGACCGGTGAAATCCTCGAGGGAAGACTCAAGGACCTTGAGTTGAAGAAGGAGGAGATGGAACGTCTTGAGATGCTGAGGAAGGAAGCGGAGAAGTTCCGCCCTGACCTTGATTTTGATGAGATGTTCCCGTATTTCAAGGATGAACCTTATGTCCACTATCATGACAGCCTTGCCTTTGAGATGGACAGCATCACGAGGATATACAGGATGAGTCCTGTCGAACTGGCGGATACCGTCTATGACGGAGTGAGGATGGTCATAAGGTCAGTGGAACCGGATACGCTTGCGGTCGTGGATTCGACGGTGGTTCCGGAGCTAGTGCAGGAGCCAGAACCGGAACCTGTACTTATGCAGGAACCGGAACCGATAAGGGAATTCAGACCGAAGACCATACGTGACATCGACAACAAGGTCGATGAAAGCGTGGAGCCAATCAAGATAAACAGACAGTTATAATGACAAAGAGGATAGCGGCATCCTATGTATATACCCTGGATGCTGAAGAGCCGATCAGAAACGGCTATGTTGAATATGAGGAGGACGGCACTGTGACAGGTGTCGGTGCATGCGATGACGTCGCGTCAGAGGAGCATTTCCTTGACGGTGCCCTGGTGCCTGGCTTTGTGAATGCCCACTGTCATGTGGAACTGTCCCACCTTCACGGAAAGTTCCGTAAGGGAACAGGAATGGCAGGATTCATCGATCAGATCAACGAACTCCGTGACTGGGCCGGAAGAGAGGTCAAGACAGCTCTCGTGAAGGATTGGATGGACAAGATGTGGAAGGACGGTGTGTCTGCAATGGCTGACATCAGCAATGACGATTCTTCGTTTGAGGTCAAGGCTGGTCATCCTATGTACACCAGGACATTCCTTGAGGTCTTCGGCAGCGAACCGGAGATGTGCGAAGGAGTGATGAAGGATGTCACCGAGCTGAACGAAATCGCTGACAAGGCGGGAATCGATGCTGCTCCGACTCCTCATTCATGCTACACCATGAGCCCGAAGCTTCTGAGTGAATCGGCTGCTGCCGGACTTGCAAGAGGATATGTTTCATACCATTCGCAGGAGAGCCAGGAAGAGGAGGACCTTCTCAGGACAGGTTCAGGAGCGATGTATGAGAACAGGAAGAGGTCGGGCATGAGCACGCCTCCTGTAACGGGAGAGTCGTCTCTGAAGTATTTCCTTGACAGGCTTGCTGCGGTAAAGGCTGCTCCGTACGACGAGCGCATCCTTCTTGTCCACAATATCTGCCTCAGCCAGGACGACATCGATGCGGCAAAGAAGGCCATGAACAATGTGTTCTGGGCAGTCTGTCCGTTATCGAACATATTCATTCATAATGCATTGCCTCCGATTCCTCTGATGAGGAAGAACGGACTCGACATAATGGTGGGAACCGACTCCCTGTCAAGCAACGATGACCTTGACATGGTGAAGGAGCTTACCTGCCTCCATGAGAACTTCCCGGAAGTTCCTATGAACGAACTTCTCACATGGGCATGTTCGAACGGAGCAAGATTCCTTGCAAAGGATGATGTGATGGGTACCATCGCTCCCGGAAAGAAGCCGGGACTGGTATTTATCGGTAAACTTGATGAGAATGGCGGACTTACAAAGGAAAGCCGTTCGGAAAGGATTGCCTGATGCTGCACTTTGACGAAATAGTGTTCGGGCCTATATTCAGCCGCAGGCTTGGTTCTTCCTTGGGGGTGAACCTGTTGCCTTCCAAGGGAAAATTATGTAACTTTGATTGCATATACTGCGAGTGCGGCTGGAACAAGGATGGGGTAGAGGACAGAAGGTTTCCCGAATATCCGGAAATAGAAGCGGCTCTGGAAGAGAAGATGGCGAAGGCGGCGGAAGATGGCACCGGAGTGGATTCGATCACGTTTTCCGGCAATGGCGAGCCGACCATGCACCCCGACTTTCAGAAGGTGATAGACCTGACCCTCCGATTGAGGGACAAGTACTTCCCGCATGCAAAGGTTTCGGTTCTTTCGAATGCTACGCTCATCGGTAGGGAAGAGGTTGCACAGGCTTTGATGCGTGTGGACAATCCGATACTGAAGATCGATGCTTCGTCGGATGCACTTATAGGAAAGATAAACAAGCCGGTCGGCACTTACAGCCTTGACGCAGTGGTCAGGAACCTGAAGAAGTTTGACGGCAGGTTCATCCTCCAGACGATGTTCCTAAAGTCTCCGGACTTCGATACTGCGGCTCCGGAAGCCTTGGGAAGGTGGATGGACATAGTGAGGGAACTCAGGCCGAGGGAAGTGATGGTATATACCATCGACAGGGAAACCCCTGACAAGACTCTCGGGAAATATACGGTGGAAGAGATGACGGAAATGGTGTGTCCTCTCGTTGAGGAAGGATTTGCCATACAGATCAGAGGATAATGAGGACAGTGGTACAGAGAGTCACCCATGCATCGGTGGCTGTTCCCGAGGAGGGATATGAGTCTTCGATCGGAAAGGGATTGCTGCTGCTTGCGGCGTTCATCGATGAAGACACGGATGAGGACATACAGTGGTCGGCGAGGAAGATTGCTGCGATGCGCATCTTTGACGATGAGGCAGGTGTAATGAACCTTTCGGTAAAGGATGTCGATGGCGAGATTCTGGCAATCAGCCAGTTCACGCTCTATGCGTCGACGGTGAAGGGAAACAGGCCTTCCTACATAAAGGCGGCAAAGCCGGATGTGGCAATACCTTTGTATGAGAAGTTCCTTGCTGCGCTTGAGGCGGAACTTGGTCGTCCGGTAGGTAGAGGAATATTCGGTGCGGACATGAAGGTGTCCCTTTTGAATGACGGTCCCGTGACCATAATAGTAGATTCTAAATTGAAATTTTAAAAAAGATATATTCATATGGACTTTTTGACTAAATACGGCTATACTCCAGATCAGGAGGCTATTGCCAGAGCATTGGAAATCATTGCTGCAAATCTTGAAAGCATTGCTTCAGAGCAGGTTTACAAGGATTGTTTCTCAATGATGGATCTTACAACACTCAAGACAGATGACACTCCAGCATCGGTCACAAAGCTCGTTAACAAGGTCAATGCATTCAATGGCCTTTATCCGGAGTGGCCGCTTCCTGCATCAGTATGTGTCTATTCGAACTTTGCAAAGACAGTCGATGAGGCAAGAAAGTGCGACTTCAACATTACTGTAGTGTCTGCATGCTTCCCTTCATCGCAGAGCTTCCTCGAGGTAAAGCTCAAGGAGTGCGAGATGGCTGTGGAGCAGGGTGCTGACGAGGTGGATATCGTACTTGCACTCAATTCGTTCCTTGCAGGAGATTATGAGCAGGCAGCCGAGGAGATCCGCCAGATCCGTCGTTGCATCGACGCTGTGGCAGAGAAGCAGGGCCGTAAGGTACACCTCAAGGTCATCCTCGAGACAGGTCTTCTCAGGACTCCGGAGAACATCGCTCAGGCCTCTTTCCTTGCAATGGAGGCAGGCGCGGACTTCATCAAGACATCTACAGGTAAGGTTGACGTGAACGCTACCCCTGTTGCCGCTTACGTGATGTGCGAGTGCATCGCGAAGTACCATGCAATGACAGGAAAGAAGATCGGCTTCAAGCCTGCAGGCGGAATCTCATCTGCAGCTGACGCTCTGTGCTACTACTCTATCGTTTCATCTGTACTCGGCAAGGAGTGGCTCAACAAGGAGTTCTTCCGCTTCGGTGTAAGCCGCGTTGCCAACAGCATTCTTTCTGCAGTAGAACAGAAGACAGTATCATACTACTAGGAAATTACTTCGATTTTTTATAAAAATCAAAGTAATTTCAGAGCATGAATCGCCATTCTAGATGTCTGGGATGGCGATTTTTTTCGTTATCCGCATACTTTTTCGGTATGCGGATAATTGTATGGAACTTTGCCTCCGTAATAAATGAACAATGTTATGAGAGGTAAAATCAGACTGATGCTCATGGCTCTTGTGTTGGTGTCATGCAGCGGTAGCGGGATCGATCCTGACGATGTTCCGGGCAGCCAGTCCGGCAGGAATCTTTCCCATGAGAAGATCGTCTTGGGTGCTCGTCTGGAGAATCCTTACAAGACCGAAAACATTACACGGGCAGTTCAGTCCCTGTATCCGACAAAGGCTGACAGGGTGCCTGTAAAGACCACAGACCTGTATGTGCGCTTCCTTCCGAAGAGCGAGGAGGAACTCGAAGTGCTCAAGGCTTTGGGACTGAGGCTGACCGACCATCCCCTGGATTATGAGATAGTGGAAGAAGGTGACTGGTATCACGATCCGGAGGTGCCGGACGACATGATAACATGGCAGTATGCCGTCGTTCCCCATGGATTCGACTTTCCCGAAATGGAATATGAGATCATAGATGAATGCCATATTTCGGAGAACGATCCGGATACCCGTGCGATTGACGGTGTGGACTGGGAAGCTGTTGAGCGTCAGGCATATGTGATTACCGGCAACGAATCCTTCCTTGTGCCGGAAACTAAGGCTGAAAAGGTATATCCTTCTGGAAGGATCACCATTGTGGACCCTGAATTCGACAATGGTGAGGAGTTCGGTGTGAAGGGAGTGCGCGTGTCCTGCAATACGTTCGTGAAGTTCGCCCATGCCTATACCGATGAAGACGGCTACTACAAGATGGACAAGGTCTTCTCTTCCGAACTGCGGTACAGGATTGTCTTTGACAATGTCAAGGGATTCTCCATAGGATTCAACATGATTCTCGTGCCTGCATCCGTATCGACATTGGGCAAGGCTGATCCGGAAGGAGTGAACCTTAAGGTGACTGAGGATTCGGAAGTAAAGCTCTTCAAGAGGAGCGTAGTGAACAATGCTGCCTACGACTACTATGAACGTTGTTCTCCGGAAGATCTCAACCTGCTCCCTCCGCCTTCGGGCCTTAGGATCTGGCTCTTCCATAAGCTTCAGTCCAGCAGCACGATGATGCTCCACCATGGGGCAATCCTTGATATGGACCTGGTGTCGTCGTTTCTCGGTGATTTTGCACCTCTGGTGAAGGTCTTCGTGCCGGATGTGACGATCGGAGTGAAAGGCAAGGACGACTACAGTTCCATCTATTCGGAAGTCTGCCATGAACTGGCCCACGCAAGCCATTTCAGGAAGGTCGGTACCGACTACTGGAACAACTACCTTCTGTATGTGCTCGGCTCATATATATCGACTGGAGGAATGACATACGGAGACGGAAACGGAGTGAATGCCGGTTATTGCGAGGTCGGAGAAATGTGGGCATATCATCTGTCGTCATGGATGTGGCATGACAGATACGGTGGTACATATCCTTCCTTCGGAACATCGTTCTGGTTCTATCCGCAGATCCTGCGCTATATCGAGGAGAAAGGCATAGAGAATTGGGAGATATTCTCTCTTCTTGAACCATCCGTGACCTCTCGTGATGCCCTGAAACGTGCCCTGATGGCATACAGCCCTGACAAGGCAGACCATATCGAACTGATATTCAACAGATACATGTAGTATGAAGAAGTATGTATGGATCATTGCGTCTGCCTTAATGGTGCTTTCCTCCCGTACTTCCGAAGCTCAGACCTTCAGTGTTTCAACAGACCTGTTGGGATATGCCCGGCTTGGAACGATGAATCTGGATGCATCCTATGCGGTGTCCCGTCGATGGAGCCTTACAGCAGGAGTCAGATACAATCCGTTCACATTCCGTAAGGGCGACCCGGAAAGGCAGTTTCAGAGTCGTCAGCAGTCCTATGCGGTCGGAATGCGCGTGTGGCCGTGGCATACATGGTCGGGCTGGTGGTTTGCCGGAAAGCTTCGCTATCAGGAATACAACGTGGGTGGCATAGTGTCCCGCAAGACCGAAGAGGGAGACCGATTCGGAGCCGGACTATATGCGGGATATACCCATATGCTGTCATCTCATTTCAACATCGAATTCGGTATGGGACTATGGAGCGGCTTGGCCTGGTACCGGCAGTATTCATGTCCAGTATGCGGCCTGACCACGGATTCGGGCAGAAAGTTCTTCATGCTTCCGGACGATGTAATGATATCTCTTGCCTATGTATTCTGAGAAGGGTATTATATTGATTGTCATAGTCTTCCTGGCCTTGTCCTGCTCTTCGGCCAAGGTGATGCGACGGATAGTGTCGGGAGAAATCAGGATGGACATATCTGTGCCGGAAGACGAGCCTGAGGAGGTAGAGGAACCGGAGGTGAAGATAGACAGCATCCGAAGCGACCTGACAGATGGCCCCATAATCATGAACGCAATCAGAGACAGTGAAACGGGAGAAATGGTTGCGACTGACGTGATTTCGGCGTCGACCGTGGTCGCCAGGTTCCGTAACGTTGCCGAACGTGCAGGATATGTGTCCATAGGCTTCGATGTCACCGTCCCTTCTGAGATGCTGGATTCGGACTGGCAGCTGAAACTGATGCCGCGCATGATGATTCAGGAGGATACCCTGGGTCTTGAGCCTCTGTACATAACCGGCGAGGGCTATCGCAAGGGACAGCTGAGAGGGTATCAGCGCTACAGGGACTTCCTTGCGTCGATCATAACCGATACCACAGACCTGGTCCGTGTCGGACAGCTGGAGATATTCATCCAGAGGCATTATCCCGAGACCTATGCCATGAAGAACGACACCTCCCTGGTTCCCGATCCTGTGGCCGAGAATCTTTTCGGAGTGACCCAGGCTGATGCCCTGCGGCACTATACGAGGCATCTGAGGGTGCGTTTCAATGAGAGGAGGAAGTCAAGGATAGGGCTTATGTACGAAAGGTATGTAAAGGATCCGATTGTTCGCGAGGGCATAAGGCTGGATACCGTCCTGACATCGTCTGCAGGAGACTTCATCTACCGCTATACCCATACCTTCAAGTCCCGTCCGGGGCTGAGGAAGGTTGTCGTCGGTCTGAATGGTGAAATGTATGAAGACGGAACATGCATCCATGAACTGCCGTTTCCGGAGAATCTGACCTACTACATCAGTTCGCTGTCAACCCTTGCCGACTTCGCTCCGAAATACAGGATGAGGATACTTGAGAGGTATGTATATGACAATACCAAGGCCCTGATCGATTTCGCTTCCGGCAGCCATGTGATCGACACGTCCTTATCGGATAACGCATCTGAACTGCGACGGGTCGTGCGATGTATCGATGATGTGGTGTCCCGAAGCGAATATGTGCTGGATTCATTGATAGTCAGGGCTTCATGCTCTCCGGAAGGATCGTATGGACTGAATGCCCGTCTTGCTGCTTCCCGTTCCGAATCCGTGATCGGATATATCGGAGACTACATCCCGGCTGAATGGAAGGACAGCGTGAAGGCCTCGTCCGTACCTGAAAACTGGGATCAGCTCAGGGTGATGGTCGAACATGATACCGTGATGACGCCGGCCGCCCGGAAAAGGATATTGAAGCTGTCGGAAGACCTTTCCCACCCTGACGAGGTGGATAGGAAACTTTCCCGACTTCCCGAATACCGCTATCTGAGGGAGAAGATATATCCAAGGCTGAGAAGCGTGAGCTTCGACTTTCATCTTCACAGGGTGGGAATGCAGAAGGATACGATACATACGACGGAACTTGATACCGCATATATGGCTGGACTGGATGCGTTGAGGGATATGGACTATCGGAAGGCGGTGGAGAACCTGAGGCCATACAGGGACCTCAATTCGGCTGTGGCATTCGTGGCTGCGGATTACAACCATTCCGCCCTGGACATACTTGACGGATTGGATGACGGTGATGCCAAGGTGTGTTACATGAAGGCTCTTGTCCTTGCCCGACTTGGGCAGATGGATGAAGCACGGAAGTATTTCGATCTTTGTCTGATATATGATCCGTCGATGCAGTTCAGAGCCAACCTGGACCCGGAAATGCATGAATTCATTAAAATAAATGAACCTGATTAAAAACAAAAAAAGTATGAAAAAGAAGATTTTTTATGTGATGGCAGCAGTAGCTTTGCTGTCTGCGTGTGAAGGAAAGGATGCATTGGAACAGCGTCCTGATGAGAGCAGGAAGGTGTCGTTGGAAGTGGTGATGTCTTCTTCGGAAACTACAAAGGTCACCGGAGCCGGAGGCGACGAGGAAAAGTCGGTTTCGGACTATCAGGTGTTTGTGTATGACAGGTCGAGCGGAAAGCTGGAGGCTTATGACACCCCAGATCCTTCGGCCGAAAGCGTGACTCTCAAGTGTACGACTGGCGATAAGGATATCGTGGTCCTGGCCAATGCTCCGGACATGAGCTCTAAGACTTCATATGCCGAGTTCCTTGCCGCAACTTCATATCTGTCAGACAATTCGGTCGGCAACCTTGTGATGGAAGGACATGCGGCCTGCACCATAACTTCAGCTGTCAACAGCGTCACTGTCAATGTGCGAAGAGTGGTTGCCAAGGTGGTGCTTGAGGAGATCAAGGTCGATTTTGAGTCTGATGTCTATGATGGAATGGACTTCGTCCTCAAGAATGCCTACCTTACCAATGTGGCGGCAGACAAGAAGTACCTTGCAGATGGCAAGGCTGCACCGACTACATGGTACAACAAGGTCTTCAGGACATCAGATGCTGCTGTCGATGCCCTCGTCTTCGACAGCCTCGGAAATACGGAACTTGACAATCCGGATGAATATACAGACAAGCATCATTTCTACTGCTATCCCAACCCGCATGTGGAGGATACGTTCTCTACTGAATGGAGCCCGAGACCTACACGACTTGTGGTGGAGGCTCAGCTTGGAGATGATCTGTATTACTACCCGGTATCTCTGCCTGTGCTGAAACAGAATACGAGATATCATGTTTCGCTCAAGATCGTACGTCCGGGTGCGACAAGCCCGGAACAGGATATGGATAGGTATGCCGCTTCATTCACGATAAAGGTTGAGGAATGGGAAGGACCGGAAAACATAGAAGAAATCATCTAGCGTCCCTGTTTGTTTCAGTTGCTTTCGTGCTGATTCCGGCCTGCTCCGTAAAGGAGGACAGGGGCTTGTGCCCATGTGTCCTTGAACTGGAGTTTGCCGGGTCAGACACGGTCAGCATGAGGTCTGTTGAACTGATGGTGACATCCGGCAGCGGGTATGCTCTTTCAGATACAGTCGATGTCATCATGTCCGGGAACAGGTATTCTGCCCCTGTTCCCAGGGCAGACCTTCATGTCCGTGCCTGGGCCGGAACCGGAGGCATGGCATCGGAATACGGCCTGCTGATACCTCTCGGCAGCGCATGCCCGCAAGTGTACATGCACGATTCCGACGTGCGTGCGGAAGGAGAGACGGTAAGGGAATCCGTGTCCCTGAGAAAGAACCATTGTGTAGTGACCCTTAAGACGGAGGGCGATGTAAGATTGCCGTCAGATGTGTATGTAAAGGGCAATGTCGCCGGATATGACGATAAGGGCGCGCCTCTTCCAGGCAGGTTCGAAGTCCTTCTTGAAGATGGTTCAGGAGATGGCGTGTATGAGTTTGTCCTTCCTCGTCAGATGGATGCGTCCCTCATGATGGAACTGGAAGACGGACAAGGAGGGTACAAGGCGTTCGCCCTGGGACATTATATCGTATCGAGCGGTTATGACTGGAATTCTCCCGATCTGGATGATGTGACCGTAGTCATGGATTATGCCCTGACAGAGGTCAGACTGACGATAAGCGGATGGGAAGGAGTCTACAGGTATGAGATTGAGATTTGAGAAATCTGGAATAAAATTTGCTCGGATTTTCAAAAACATTTTGTATCTTTGCATCCACTTTTGACGCGGATGTGGTGAAATGGTAGACACGCTCGTTTCAGGTGCGAGTGCTTCACGGCATGTAGGTTCGAGTCCTATCATCCGCACATAATAAAGCTCAGCTTCGGCTGAGCTTTTTCTGTTATGGGATATCCTGTTTTCTCCGGAGAATTTATTAACTTTACGGACACAACAGTAAAGTGATGAGTATGAAGATAGTCTTTTTGGATGCGGCTACAATGGGCGACGTGTCGTTCGAGCCGTTTATGGAATTCGGAGAGTTCGTGAGCTATGGCACATCCACTCCTGAGGAAGCCCGTGAAAGGGTAAAGGATGCCGATGTGCTCATGATCAACAAGGTCGTGGTGAACAAGGAACTGATCGACTCTGCTCCATCATTGAAACTCGTATGCGTGGCGGCGACCGGAGTGAACAACATCGATGTGGAATATGCCGCTTCGAAGGGCATACCGGTCAGAAATGTGGCCGGATATTCGACCGATTCCGTTGCACAGACCACATTCATGCACATTCTCTCGCTCGCAGGAGGGGCACCGTATTTCGATGAAAGCGTCAAGTCGGGCGGTTATTCCCGCAGCGGAATGTTCACGGATCCGAACTGGAACTGGTGGGAACTCGCCGGCAAGACCATCGGAATCATCGGCATGGGCAACATCGGAAGGAAGGTGGCCCGCATAGCCGATGCCTTCGGCATGAAGGTGTGCTATTTCTCGACATCGGGTACAGGTCATTGCAAGGACTATCCGTGCGTGTCTCTTGAGGATCTCCTCCGTCAGTCTGACATCGTCTCGGTTCATGCGCCGTTGAATGAAAGGACTCTCAACCTGTTGGGAGCCAGTGAGTTCGCTATGATGAAGCCGACCGCGTTCGTGGTGAATATGGGCAGGGGAGCCATCATAGTCGAGGCAGATCTCGCCGAGGCCGTGGACAATGGAGTGATTGCAGGTGCTGGAATCGATGTGTTCGTGCAGGAACCTATTCCTGAGGACCATCCATACATGAAGATGAAGCATCCGGAGCGCATGCGCCTGACTCCTCATATCGCGTGGGCGAGCGTTGAGGCCCGCGAGCGTCTCGTCGGCATGATGGCCGACAATGTAAGGAAAGGCTGGTAATGTAATACTAATACTGATAACCATGATATATAACAAATTAGGAAAGACTGGAATGACCGTGTCAAATCTTGGATTTGGAGCGTCATCCCTTGGCGGTGTATTTCACAGCATAAAGGAGACGGAAGCGATAGAGGCTGTCTTTACTGCTGTCGATAACGGAATCAATTTCATTGATGTGTCACCGTATTATGGCCATCTCAAGGCTGAAACCGTACTTGGAAAGGCTTTGAAGGATATTCCGCGCGACAGATACTATCTGTCGACGAAGGTCGGACGCTATGGAAAGGATGGCGTGAATACATGGGATTATTCAGCAGAACGTGCCCAGGCAAGCGTCTATGAGAGCATGGAAAGGCTGAATGTCGATTACATCGACCTTATCAATGTCCACGATGTCGAGTTCACCGAGCTTCAGAAAGTGGCCGAGGAGACATTGCCGGCACTTGTGGAACTTAGGGACAAGGGAGTCGTAGGTCATGTGGGAATCACTGACCTTCAGCCGGAAAATCTTAAATGGCTTGTGGAAAATACACCGGAAGGCACTGTTGAGACAATCCTGAATTTCTGTCATTATTGCCTGAATGATGACCTTCTCCTGGACTATATGGACTTCTTTGAGGAAAAGGGAGTAGGCATCATCAATGCATCACCGTTGTCGATGGGACTTCTCTCCCAGAGGGGTACCCCTGACTGGCACCCTGCACCTGAGTCTCTGAAAGAGGCTTGTGCAAGGGCTGCTGAATATTGCAATGAGAAAGGATATCCGATTGAAAAACTGGCTGTCCAGTATTCTACAAGCCTGAATCCTCGAATTGCCACGACGCTTTTCAGCAGCGCAAATCCAGTGAATGTCCTCAAGAACATCTCATATGTCAATGAGCCTGTCGATATGGAGCTTGTGGCAAAAGTACGTGATATCATCGGCGATCAGATGAGAGTCAGATGGAAAAACAGTTGATGCGATGAAGATAATTGACACCCATAGCCATCTTTGGCTCAGTCAGGATACGTCCTGGAATGGCCTGCCTATCCGTTCGCTCAAGAATGGCCGTTCCATATTTCTTGGTGAGGAAGTGCAGATGATTCCGCCGTTCATGATAGATGGCGTGAACTCTGCTGAAGTCTTCCTGTCGAATATGAATTATGCACAGGTTGCAGCTGCTGTCGTGGTGCAGGAACTTATAGATGGCTGCCAGAATGATTATCTTCTTCAGGTGGCGGAGCGTTATCCTGACCGCTTCATTACCTGCGGAATGTGCGATTATTTTGTCGATGACCTTTCCGGTCAGGCTCAGTCACTTATATCCAAGGGGTTCAAAGGCATTGCTATCCCTGGTCACCGTCTGATCCTCGACGATATGCGGGTGATGCTGGATTCCCCTCAGATGATTGAAATGTTCAAGATAATGGAAAAGGAAGGTGTCTTTCTGTCCATAACTCTTGCAGATGGAGATGCTCAGGTCGGTGAAATGAAGACTGTCATACAGGAATGTCCGGACCTTAAGATTGCCATCGGCCATTTTGGAATGCCTACGAGAGCAGGCTGGATGGAGCAGATAAAGCTTGCGGAAAACAGAAATGTATATGTGGAGTCCGGTGGAATAACATGGCTTTACAACAGCGAGTTCTATCCGTTCAAGGGGGCTGTACGTGCCATCTGTGAGGCTGCGGATGCTGTGGGTATGGATAAGCTGATGTGGGGAAGTGACTATCCGCGTACGATAACTGCAATTACGTACAGGATGTCATATGACTTCATATTGAAGAGTACTGAACTGACTGATGAACAGAAGTCTCTTTTCCTTGGCGAAAATGCCTGCCGATTCTATGGACTCAAGAATATCGTGGATTTACCATACATTAAAAACATGTCAGAATAATGAAACGTAAACAATTGTTACCCTTAATCCTTGTCTTCTGCCTCTTCTTTTTATGGGCTATAAGCAGCAATCTTCTGCCTACTATGATCAGGCAGCTGATGAAGACATGCGAACTCAATACATTTGAGGCTTCATTCACTGAAACCGCATATTGGCTGGCATATTTCATCTGTCCTATTCCGATTGCAATGTTCATGAAGAGGTTCTCGTATAAGTCGGGAATCATATTCGGACTCTTGCTGGCTGCCTTGGGTGGACTTCTTTTCTTCCCGGCTGCAATCATAAAGGAATACTGGGCTTATTTGTGCATTTTCTTTATAATCGCTGCCGGTATGTGCTTTCTTGAGACTGCGGCAAACCCATATGTAACTGCATTGGGTGATGAGGCTTCAGCTCCTCGCAGACTCAATCTGGCTCAGTCTTTCAATGGCTTGGGCGCGTTCGTGGCAGCCATGTTCCTCAGCAAGCTTGTCCTCAGCGGCAATACATACACAAGGGAAACCCTGCCTGCTGGATTCGAAGGTGGCTGGGAAGGATATATCCAGATGGAGACCGATGCGATGAAACTTCCGTATCTGATCCTGGCGGCAATCCTGATAATCATAGCCATTTCCTTCATATTTGTCAAGTTGCCTAAGATCAAGGAAGAGGAAGTTAATGACGCAGACGATGCAAAGCTGATTGATTTCAGCGTGCTGAAGAAGTCCCATCTCAGATGGGGTGTCATTGCTCAGTTCTTCTACAATGGTGGCCAGACTGCTGTAAACAGTCTTTTCCTCGTTTATTGCTGCAATTATGCCGGTTTGCCGGAAAGTACCGCTACGACATTCTTTGGCCTGTATATGCTTGCGTTCCTCCTCGGAAGATGGATCGGTACTGCACTGATGATAAGATTCAAGCCTCAGAACATGCTTGCCGTCTATGCTGTGGTCAATGTCCTGCTTTGCGGAGTGATAATGTGCTTTGGAGGTATGACAGGACTTTATGCGATGCTTGGTGTTTCGTTCTTCATGTCCATCATGTATCCGACACAGTTCTCGCTGGCCATTACCGGTCTCGGCAGCCAGACCAAGAGCGGTTCTGCGTTCCTTGTCATGGCCATTGTCGGAAATGCCTGCCTGCCGCAGCTGACTGCATACATCATGCATCACAATCCGCAGATATATCAGGTGGCGTACATAGTTCCGCTGATCTGTTTCATTTTCTGCGCATATTACGGATGGAAGGGATATAAGATCAAATAAGTATGAAAGCGATAAACATAAATGGAATAAGGAACATTGGAGTCGTAGATGTGGAGGAGCCTAAGCTGGCTCCGGACGAAGTCCTCATACGTATGGAGTATGTCGGTTTCTGCGGTTCGGATCTCAATACTTATCTTGGACGCAATCCAATGGTGAAGCTCCCTGTAGTTCCGGGACATGAAATAGGTGCCGTCGTGGAAAAGGTCGGTGAGGCAGTTCCGGATATCATCAAGCCAGGGATGGTTGTAACTGTCAATCCATATACAAATTGCGGCAAATGCCCGTCATGTAGAAACGGAAGAGTCAATGCATGCCAGTTCAATGAGACATTGGGTGTGCAGAGGAATGGTGCCATGAGGGCCAGGATGGCGCTTCCTTGGACAAAGATAATTCCGGCTGAAGGCCTTGATACGCTCACCTGCGCTCTTGTAGAACCGATGAGTGTTGGCTTCCATGCAGTTTCAAGGGGTGCTGTGACAGATGTGGATACTGTCATGGTAATCGGTTGCGGCATGGTCGGACTTGGTGCTGTGGTGCGTTCGGCTCTTCGTGGCGCCACTGTGATAGCGGCTGACATAGATGATGAAAAGCTTGCTTTGGCCAGACAGCTTGGTGCTTCACATGTGGTGAATACCATGACAGAGGATGTCCATGCGAGACTGCAGGAGATTACTTCCGGAACAGGACCGGATGTGGTGATAGAGGCCGTAGGCAACCCACATACATATAGGATGGCGGTGGATGAGGTGGCTTTCACCGGCAGAGTCGTATGTATAGGCTATGCAAATTCCGAAGTGTCCTTCCAGACAAAATATTTTGTTCAGAAAGAACTTGACATAAGAGGGTCCCGTAATGCGATGCCGGAGGACTTCCGTGCCGTCATCAGATATATGCAGAATGGAAACTGCCCTGTTGACAGGCTTGTGAGCATGACTGTGGTTCCTGAAGAATCCGAATCTGCAATGAATCGCTGGGCGGAATCGCCTGGCAGCATTTTCCGTATATTGGTGAAATTTTGAACGAAAGAGTATGGAAAAATTGAATAGAACAACTGCAAAAGTCAATCAGTATCCGACAAAGGTCATTCAGTTTGGAGAAGGCAATTTCCTTCGTGCATTTGTTGACTGGATCATATGGAATACAAACAAGGCTACTGACTTCAATGCCGGAGTCGTGGTTGTGCAGCCTATCGAAAGAGGTATGGTCGATGTGCTTAATGCGCAGGATGGTCTGTATCATGTGAATCTTCAGGGAATTGACAAGGGACAATCGGTGGATTCCATGGACTTGGTTGATGTCATCAACTATGGACTTAACCCATATTCCCAGAATGATGAATTTCTGGCTCTTGCTGAAGATCCGAACATACGTTTTGTGATTTCAAATACCACAGAGGCGGGAATCGCCTTTGATCCGGCCTGCAGACTGGAGGATAAGCCGGCATCTTCTTATCCGGGAAAACTTACTCAGCTCCTTTATCGAAGATATCAGCATTTCAACGGCGATCCTGCCAAGGGCTTCATCATCCTTCCGTGTGAACTTATCTTCCTTAACGGAAAGGAACTTAAGAAATGCATATATCAGTACATGGAACTCTGGAATCTTGGTGACGGTTTCAAATGTTGGTTCGAGCAGGCCTGTGGAGTGTATTGCACGCTAGTGGACCGTATCGTGCCAGGATATCCGAAGGACAATATCGGCCAGATCCATGAACGTATAGGCTATAGTGACAACCTTGTTGTGAAAGGCGAAATCTTCCATCTATGGGTTATAGAGGCTCCGGAATCTGTGGCTGCGGAATTCCCTGCAGACAAGGCTGGTCTGAATGTCCTTTTTGTCCCAAGTGAAGCTCCATATCATGAGAGGAAGGTGACTCTTCTCAATGGCCCGCATACGGTGCTGTCTCCGGTTGGCTACCTTTCCGGACTTGATACCGTCAGGGAGTGTGTTGAGGATCCTGAGGTCGGCAAGTTTGTCCATAAGGTGATGTATGAGGAACTTCTTGAGACTCTCAATCTTCCGAAGTCGGAATTGCAGGAATACGCTGCTTCTGTAGTCGAGCGTTTCGTCAATCCGTTTGTGAAGCATTTTGTGACCAGCATCATGCTGAACTCTTTTCCAAAGTACAAGACCCGTGACCTTCCAGGCTTGAAGGCATATCTTGAACGCAAGGGTGAGCTTCCTAAGGGACTCGTCCTTGGTCTTGCTGCAATCATAACCTATTACAAGGGTGGCAAGAGGGGTGATGTTGAAATCGTTCCGAACGACGATGCAGCCATCATGAGCCTTCTCAAGGAACTCTGGGCGAGCGGTGATGTACGCAAGGTTGCTGAAGGAGTTCTTGCTGCTGATTTCATATGGGGAGAGGATCTCAATGACGTCCCTGGCCTGACGGATCTGGTTGCTGCCGATCTTGAAATCATTCAGAACGAGGGCATGCGTGCGGCAGTTAAAACCGTAATCGGATAATTATGGATTTCGTAAAGATAAATGCTGCGGATAATGTAGCTGTAGCCATACATGATATTGAAGCCGGAAAGGACTTTGATATCGATGGAGTTGCCATCCGTACCTTGAGTCAGGTTCCTGCGGGCCATAAGGTGGCTCTGGTGGACCTTGAGGAGGGGGCCGACGTGGTGAAGTATGGTTTCCCGATCGGCCATCTTGTCGAGCCGGTGAGACAGGGAGATGTGATAGATCACACAAATCTGAAGACCAATCTTGAAGGACTTCTGGAATATGCTTATGAACCCGAACTTTCTGAAATCCCGTCAGCAGCAGTTCCTGCATCATTTAAGGGCTACAGAAGACAGGATGGGCGCGCTGGCATAAGGAATGAACTTTGGATCATCCCTACTGTGGGATGTGTCAATGGCGTGGTTCAGAATATCCAGAAGATATTTGAAAAGGAACTTTCAGCTTATCCTGCCATTGAGAAAGTGATTGCCTTTCCTCATAATTACGGCTGTTCCCAGCTCGGTGATGACCATGAAAATACAAGACGTATTCTGGCGGATATGGTGCATCACCCTAATGCGGCAGGTGTCCTTGTCGTGGCGCTTGGATGCGAGAACAATCAGTTGAGTGCATTCCGGGAACTGGTCGGAAAGGTTGACGAGACTAGAGTGAAGTTCATGGAATCCCAGAAGGTTGAGGGGGATGAGGTTGAATATGCTTTGGGACTTCTTCGTGAGATTGCGGAAGCGGCAAAGGATGACAGACGTGAGGATATACCTGTCAGTGAACTCAAGGTGGGCCTGAAGTGTGGTGGTTCGGATGGATTCTCGGGAATAACTGCAAATCCACTGCTTGGCCGTTTTTCAGACTGGATCGTCTCTCAAGGAGGAACCACGGTCCTGACAGAAGTCCCTGAAATGTTCGGCGCTGAAACCATTCTTATGTCCCGTTGTCAGGATGAAGCAACTTTTGACAAGACTGTCCATCTTATAAATGATTTCAAAGACTATTTCATGAAGAATGATCAGCCGGTCTATGAGAACCCTTCTCCGGGAAACAAGGCGGGTGGAATATCGACTCTTGAGGAAAAGTCTTTGGGATGTACCCAGAAATCAGGAACCTCCATTGTGCGTGACGTCCTTCAATATGGAGAAAGGCTTAATGCCAAGGGACTTAATCTGCTCAGTGCCCCGGGAAACGATCTGGTGGCATCGACCGCATTGGCTGCAGCAGGATGTCAGGTGGTCCTTTTTACTACGGGAAGGGGAACTCCATTCGGAACATTCGTGCCGACAGCCAAGATTTCAACTAACAGCACACTCGCTTCCAGGAAGCCGTCGTGGATTGATTTCAATGCAGGTGCCATTGTTGACGGCATCCCGGCAGAGCAGGTGGATAAAAGCTTCATCGACTTTGTGTTGAGGCTCGCTTCAGGTGAGCCGACCAATAACGAGAAGTCCGGTTACAGTGAAATAGCAATATTTAAATCAGGAGTCACACTTTAGCATTATTTCCAAGTAAATATCCTTATGTCTCCCTCGTCGATGATGTATGATGCCTCCACGGGACTCTCCGTTCCGTCCTTGGCTACATGAGCGGCGTCTGAGTCAAATTTGATTTCAAGCGTCGTCTTTGATGTGCAGCTTCTGTTCACAAAGGCGACGTATTGCTTTCCGTTGTTTGTGAAGAACGACACGACTGTACCCTCGTCTCCTGTCTCAATTCTTGAGATGCCTGCAGGGAAAGATTCCAGTCTTCTGGTTCCTCTTGGAATATCGGTTCCGGTATGTCTGATGTCACTGAAGTCGGCACCAAGGAATATGTCTTCCATCATCTTAAGTTCCTCGTTTACCTGCTTGATGTATGGATAGATATCGCTGACTTCATCTTCGCGGACAATGCTCCAGGTTGTGAAATACTGGAATGCCACTGCACCATACACGAGATTGCTGAAATGCTGCAGACGCAGGTCTCCGAGCGTTGGGACCGGGTGCGGATTAAGAGGCTTGGCAAGTGCGAAGCTCCAGATAGGGATATTGGCTTCCTCGGCAGCTGTGCGTATGTCTTCAAGATTATGATACCATCCCTCTCATCTTCCTTTCTCCGTTTTCAAGGACTATCGGATAGAAATCAAACGAAAGGAAGGACACGGGAACAGTCTTGAGGAAATGCCTTACTGTCTGCAGGTATTTGTCCTCTACCCAGTCGTCCCATCCGTAATTTGGGAACAGGTTGACGCTGCATGGGCGAACTTTGTCATATTTGTAGATTTCCTTGATTCTTCTGATGACTTCCGGATATTCAGCTACTTCAGGCTCGTCCCAGACGTTGTACGCGTAAAGCGAAGGATGCTCAGACATTGCCTTGACCGCCATCTCTGTCGTCGAGGCCTCATGGAGTTCCGGACATTCCACGATTATCTTCATTCCAACCTTGTCGCCCAGGTCCAGCAGGGCCTCCGCCTCCTCAAGGGACTTTAGACGATAGTCGAAGTATGCATTGAAGCCAGCCTCCGCCAGTTTCCTCATTCTCCATTCCGCACTCGGATCCATGAATTCTTCAAGCATGGATTCCGCGTGGATGTCAATGAGTTCATACCATGACAGGATGATGAACTCGTCTGGGGTACTTATCGGCACGCATGTGCCTGCTCCTTCTTTCTCACTTGTTTCAGACGGCCTCTCGCATGCACTGAATAATGACAATATGGCGATGCTGATCAGCAAGTATGTTTTGGTATAATTGACATTTTTGGTTGGTAATTATGACAAAAGTGGTTGGTGGGAAAGTGTCCTCACCAACCACTTTTGCTTATTCTTTAGATTTCTTTTCATCATTAAAAAAGAGATACCATTTGATGAAGTTATCCACACGTGTCTCGGCTAACCCTCTATGTAATCTTAGTTGGTCTTTGATGTGTCCAAAGAAGGCCTCCAATGCATTTGTACTCCTTGGCAACCCAGGATGTTCAATATACATGAATAGATTAGGTATAGCCCTCCTGAGATGCACATAAGCTTTCCTTAGTTCGTCTCTGACATAGTATGTTCTTGCCGAGTTAGGATAGTGAGCCTTCTCGCATACATATTCCTTATTCTCTTCCACCCAATTCTCAAAAGCCCCTATCCACCACATCTTCTCATTGTGCGTGTTGATTTCTCCCAGTTTCATTACAAGATATTTGAGCATCCTTCCTTCGGGTGATCGTGGATGTAGGGTTATTTTTGAAAGGCACTCTCGTTGGACATGCACCATGCATCGCTGCCTTGGTACATTGGGGTATGCATATTCTACTGCGCGTATAATATTGTCCCCACCGTCGGTAGTGATCCCTACAATATCATAACCCATTGATCTTATGTTTATCAAATCTGATGCGATCTCATCGTCATCTTCAGTCTTGCAAAATCTGTAAAATATTGTTCGTTTGAGGTTTGCTGCGCGATAGACAATCAAACAATGATCATTTGAATAATACGTACCATCAATTAGAAGATAAATCGGTACTGTTGTTTTGATAATCCATGTTGGATATTCATCAAGATACTCATCAAACCACCGATGCAGTTGTCGAGAACTGTAACCGCTGGTTGCAGCTATGTCTTCTACTGTCATCTTGCCCAAGATCCACTTCCTGAACCATGGGAATCTGTTTGATTTTGAAATATCCTTTCTTCTGGCGGAGAATAGAGACTGGCAAGACCTGCATTTGTGCCGCTGAATGCCATTGCGGATGCCCCATTTAATCACATCTAAAGACCCGCAATTAGGACAGCGTAAACGTCTCCTTATTTTTTGATTATCACTCATTAGATGAAACTGTTTTCATCTAATTTATGTAAACTAATGAGAATTAATAGATTGCAAGGGTTTTACCAACCAGTTTTGTCAATTATATCGGAAAATGTGGGGAAAGGCTTAACAAAAACGCCATCCTAGCTATCTAGGATGGCGTTTAGCGTGATTCGGTTGGAAAGGGCAAGACTGAATTGGGCTAAAACTATCTGAAAGTAAATGAATTAACTCTTTGAAAATGAACGTCTTTTATGGGCGTTCATTTTCGTTTGTTTTTAATAATTCAAAGTTGAGTTTAGCCCATGTAGTAAAAATGTCGTAAAATTTTGAGGTTCGAAAAAAACTTTATAAGTTTGCAAAACCTCCGTGAAAAACGGGGAAGTATATCACATATTTAGCGGCAGAAAGCCGCAGTTCTCTCTCCCATTTCCATCTGCAATAGAGGATAAGTTTCTATATGGGATTTCAGCAAGGTTAATGTGATATAAACTATACTGATAATGATGTGTGACAACTCATTTCAAGGTGTGTTGTGGTGATGACAGGGCGAAATGCCGTCGGAGTAAGTAAAGTAAGGTTTATATTGAATTAATTAACTGAAACTCATATGAATATTAATTTCGTATTGCGGAATCTCTCCGCTACCAAGACAAAAGACAATCCTGAAGGTAAGGTTCGTATTTATGTTCGAGCCCAGGACGGCCGTCAGTTTGACCAGACGGCTAGAACAGCAGTACTCGTTAACCCTAAATGGTGGGATGCGAAGAATCAGACAATCAAGACCCGAGTTGTCTGCCAAGACGATGAAAGGAAAGAACTGGACGACAGTCTTGCTGCAATCCGTAAGTTCCTCAGTGACGAGTACTATAAGGATAAAGCCAAATCCAAGGTTGGTAAGAAGTGGCTGGCTAATGCGCTGAGCCGTTACGCATTGTCCGAGGCTGAGCGCAAGTCGAACTTGCCGGTAGAGACCAAGGATATCTCTACTAGTTCTAAGGTGGTTGAAAAGAAGAAAGAAGGTCCATACAATACATTCGACCATATCTTTGACCAGTTTATCGCTGACAAGAAATTTGAGCCTGTCCGATTGAACCAGTATGAGGTGATCCGTCGTGTGATACATCGATTTACCGCATTCATGAAGGTGGTCAGGAGAAAGAAAAGCTTCGTCTTCAATGTTGAAGATGTAGACGAGAATATCTTGGAGGATCTATATAATTTCCTTCGTGATGAGCATGAACTTGTCAAGAAACATTCCGAATTCTATAAGGATTTCCCTGAGAAGACCCAATCAAGACCGAGGTGTGCCAATACCTTGTGTGACTATTGCAAGAGATTGAAGGCGTTTTTCAATTGGTGTGTAAAGGAAAGGATTATCATGAGCTCCCCGTTTTGTCGTTTCACATATACTGGTGAATTATATGGGGATCCGTTCCAATTGACTGAGCTGGAAGTGCGTCAGCTGATTTTTGCTGATCTTTCTGAAACGCCCGAGTATGAACGTCAGAGGGATGTGTTTGTCTTTCAATGTTGCATCGGATGCAGAGTCGGAGACTTGATGGCTATGACTCGTGCCAATATTGTCGGCAACAGGGTAGAATATATTCCAAGGAAGACAAAGAAACGGAAGGCAAATACAATAGTTGTCCCCCTGAATCAGACAGCCCAAGGCATACTTCACAAGTACAGGGAACTTCCGGGAGGAAAGATACTGCCTCTTATCTCCCGTCAGAAGTATAATAACTATATCAAGATCATATTCAAGACGGTCGGTCTGACGCGTACCATAACTAAGCTTGATCCTCATTCAAGGGAGGAAGTCCACATTCCGGTGTACGAAGTATCGACCAGTCATCTTGCCCGCAGAACATTTGCCTCATCCATCATGAACAAGGTCAAGGATGCCTATATGGTCTCCTCGCTTACGGGACACGCACCGGGTAGTCGTGCCCTGCATAGATATCTGGGAGTTTCGGATAAGTCCAAGCAGGATATGATTGATTCATTAGATTATTAAAAGCTATGGGAAAGTTCATAAATTTCTTGGTGCCCGATTATATCTATAAGGCCGATGATGATGAGAGCAAGGTAATAAAGTTGCTTATAGTTAGCGTCAGCCTCTATGGGACTATGTTGGTCTTCTTTAAGGTGATAAACTTGATGACAGGAGGAGAAGAGGTCATGAAATGGCAATTATGGATTCCAATCATACTAATGGCCTTGTTATGCTCTGGTATTACGTATATCGCTGTGTTATCATTCGCTCACTTAATTGTCAGGTACACTCTTCTGTTTCTTCTGAAGGTCGTATTGCCCGGAGTGCGTTGTTTGTATGAGCGATTCTGGGAAAAGTCTCATTTGGAAGAAAAGGAAAGTCACAGTCAGATACAGGAGGAAATCGAGGAAAGTGAAGAAACCATAGATCCGGATGAAACTGATGGCATCATGACAAAAGATGACTGTCAAACGACTCCAGAATCAAAAGAGAGTCCCTCATTCAGAAGTCTGTTAAAATGTGAGGAGCCGGACTCTCTATTGAATACTATCAATGAGATGATAAAAGTCGATGATGACAAGATGTACTTCTTGACAATTATTCTTTTGCTCATACAACATGACAAACTGTCATTCAAGGCACTGAACGTAAAGGAAATACATGAGTGTCTTGTCAAAGAATTCGGCGAATTCCTGAGCTATACCTTCTTCTCAGCGCAGTGGAAGAGGTTGAAACAGCATGATTTCAACCCTAAGACAATAGCAGAATACAAGAATGAGAGGAAAACATTTTATAATGATCGTGACAAAGATTATGACAGATATTGTAAGGCCGGAAAGAAACTGATTGAATCTGGAT
>JAEIGA010003250.1_pt1 | contig 25514 bp, 20 predicted proteins | sample 9270691 | NCBI WGS metagenome assembly JAEIGA01 (sample SAMN17057246, study PRJNA624740) | gut metagenome | biome: biome; isolation source: fecal sample | host: Bos grunniens | place: China: Xizang | collected 2019
CTTAATAAAAAAAGCCGGTAATAGGAATCGAACCTACAACCTACGGTTTACAAAACCGTTGCTCTACCGTTGAGCTATACCGGCAACACAATTAATTCTATAAGAAACAAATTTCATTGTCAATATTTTTATTATTCTTTAAGGCAAATATGCCATCAGGCTTGTCCTTACTCCTTTAATGCTCCTTCTTGAGTATTAATTAAGTATTTTTTTCCGATAATAAAAATTACAATGGTTGGCATTATGCAAATACAAGAACATGCCATTAGTTCTCCCCATAAAACAATTTCTCTAAAAGAGCCTTTAAATATAGCTAAGCCAACGGCTAATGTTCGCATAGAATCCGTATTTGTAACTATCAACGGCCAGATGAAGCTATTCCAAGTTGTTACAAAAGTAAAAATTGCCAAAGTCGCGATTGCTGGTTTTGCATAAGGCAGAGCTATTTTATAAAAAGTTTGCCAAGTATTACATCCATCAAGCTTTGAAGCGTCGTCCAGTTCTTGAGAAAAGCCTAAAAAATATTGTCTCATCAGGAACACTCCAAAACCTCCAAATATTCCAGGCACAATAAGCGCTTGATATGTATTAATCCAGCCCAGTTTACTCATTAAATAAAATAGCGGAACAATATTAATTTGAGGAGGAATCATCATCGTAAATATAATCATAAAAAACAACAAGCTAGAACCTTTGAATTTAATTCTTGCAAATCCGTATCCAGCAAGAGCCGAAATTATAATTTGTCCAATTGTCGTAAATAATGCAACTAGCAAGCTATTTAAAAAATATTTGACGACGGGTATTGATTGAAAAACATTATTATATGAGCATAATGATAAATTAATATTTTTATAATCAACAAAAACATTCTCTTCACCGCTTAGTGATATCAAAAACATCATAGCAAACGGAAGAAGCATTGATATAGCGACAATAATTAAAACTAAATATAAAACCCCTTTTTTCATAAATAATTTATGCTTATTCTTTATGATCTTTTATAAAAGTTAAAAGAGCATCCATCTTTTGCCTTAAAATCTCGTTTTCTTCTTTAAGCCTTGTGTTTTCAACACGTATATCATAATTTTCTTTTTCTAAAGTCATATTAGGGACTTCTTCTGGATTAAGAGAGAAGCGTTTTCCAGCTTCTTCTTTCATGAAGATAATACTTTTTACATCCATTTCTCTAACAAAGCCCATTTGTACCATCAACTCCGCGATAAAAACGTGCTTACCTTCTTTGTTCATTTCTTGCTGTTTGTTTAAGACTTCATCAAGTTGTTCAATAGTCATCTTTCCAGCTCTGATAAAATATTCACCCGTTCTATATTTGCTTGCAATAAAGCCCGCAATTGCAGCAATAAGTTTTGGAACGTCTTTTGAAAAGAATCCCGATGTCTTACAAAAAGTAAAAGCTTTTGAGACTTCTTCCATCGTAAAATTATTTTCAATTGCAATTTCAATCAAGCTCATGCCTTTAGAGCAACAATTCAAAAAGGAATAGATGCTTTCATCAAAATTCGACTCTTTTGTTAAAAGTTCGTTTTGACCCAATTCAGAAAGTTCAGGCTTATAAATATGAAACAGCTCGCCCTCTCCTACATCCAAAAATTCGTTACTTAAATAAGTATTCAAATCTTTTGATAAGTTCAAGAAAATAGTTTGCTTAATCCAAAGAGGAAAGCCTAACATTTTTTCCATAAACCCAATAAACAAGCTCTTACTCATAAATAATTCCTTCTTTTATATGATAACCTAAGTTTTATTATATCATAAGATGTTATAAGGTAATAGATATTTAGGAAAAATTCATATATGGGCATGGACGGATTATCAATGGCTAACACTGGCGCTCTAAAAGAGTCCACCTCTGCTGACTTTGCTAGTAAGACCGAACAGTCAATGCAATCAGATAGATCCAATGACTCCAAACAAGTCCAGACTATGAGTGCAAACCCTCGTATTAAGGAAAAAGAAGAGGAAGAAGGCGGAAATAAAAAACAGCAACAACAAAAAAAATCTGATGACATCGAGGACGGATTTTTCCCATCAGAAGAAGATTTGGAACCTGAAGAATTTGATATAGAAGAATTAGAAAACCCAAATAAAGATTTTTATGTCAAATTAAATGCAAAAGATGATATAATAGAATTATATGATATTTCGTCTGATAGATTAATTGAAACGATATCTGGGAATGAACTTACAGAACTAGTTAAAAAGTTAAATATGGCATCGGGCATATTTGTAAATAAGAAGGTGTAACTTGGCAAATCCTTACAATAAATATATAAAACAATATCAAGCTAGTAATATTACAACTGCAACTCCAGAAAAGTTAATGATGTTGTTCTTTGACGCAGCTATTCAGTTTTTACAAAAAGAAAAAACTGCGATTGATGAAAAGAATTTACAAGAAAAAACTACCAACATTGAATCTGCTAGAAAAATTATAAGAGAACTTATGCGAACCATCGATTTAGAAAACGGAAACGATGTTTCAAAAGCATTATTCAGGCTTTATAATCGATTGATAATGAAATTAATAAAAGCCAACGTATCTAGAAATATAACTCTAATAGATGAAGTCATGGAAGATCTTACAAATATAAGATGGGGATTTCAAAAAGCTATTGAAATCCAAACAGGCATTACAACTTTAGAAGATGTAATGCAAGAACGTAATGCAATGCAAACAGAAGGGGCTAATAATGCCTTATAGCGAACAATATAAACAATTAATGCTTCAATATAATCAACTAAAAAATGGAGCGTATGATATCCGTAGAATGATAGAAAATGAAGATTTTGACAGCGCATTAACAATGGTAAAATCTAGAGAAGAGCTTTTTCTAAGTTGTAAATGCATGCGGAAATATATTGAATGTACTCCAGAACAAGAAAAAGAATTAAACATGCTTATTGACGAGCTCCGCGAACTTGAATTAAATAATATTCAAACACTTGCTAAAAACATGGAAATTGTTCAAAATGAGCTTAGAAAAACACAAAAAAACGAAAAAATTCAGCATGCCTATGACTTCAATGAGACACAAAAAGGTAATATTATTAATATAGAAGAATAGCTAAACCCCAATAAATACAGGTAATTGCATCAAAATATTGATGTAAATTTTGCATTGCAAAAATTAAAACAGCTATAACCCTGAATTTAGACCTATTTCCACCAAAAGAAGTACTTGCATTATTGATTTTAATTAGTATAATAGTTTTTGTAGAAATGAGAAAGGAGTTTTATCATGAACAAAGAAGAATTAGTACAAGAAATTTCAAAAAAAGCTAAAGTTACTCAAAAAGAAGCTAACGAAGTTTTATCAGCATTAATCGAAACAGTTGAAAAAACAGTTTCTAAAGGTAAAAAAGTTACTTTAGTTGGTTTTGGTACTTTCGAACCACGTAAGAGAGCTGCTAGAAATGGTAGAAACCCTCAAACTGGTAAAGAAATTAAAATCCCAGCTAAAACAGTTCCTGTATTCTCAGCTGGTAAAAAATTCAAAGAAGTTGTTAACGGAAAATAGTTAATATTTTTGAGAATTAATAATTAAGAGGTTGTCCAAGTTTTTTTGGACAACCTCTTTTCTTTTATCCAAAAACTAAATTAAACACCTAATTTTATGCAATAAACATATTAGAGTTTGCGGAAAAACTCTCGTTTTTCCTGCAAACTCTGGGGAACGGTTTCAAGTCTGTAGAGAATTTTCCAAGCCTATTCATTTACCCCTTTTTCAATAGGTGGAGCAGCTTGAAGCCTAATTTTCATACTTCATTTACCCCTTTTTCGACTTTGCCGCATCCTCATTAAATTAAAAATTGTTACAAAAATTTACAATTCAACATGACCAATTTTTTTGTATAAAAAGTATCATAATTTCGATATTCAAAGCAAAAAAATATACAAAACTCAAGTTTTAATGATTAAAGTGTCCTATTCTAAAAATAATAATCAATTTTTAATCTTTACATTTTCTTTACATTAAATTTAAATAAGGCAATTTTTATTTTCCCTAGCTTTTAAATATATACAAATGTTGATATAATCGACGTGTAGCATTAGAAGAAAAAGTGTATGATAAATAGACTTGGTGTAGAAAACAGAAATATAAATAGCAAATACACCACATCCCAAAGAAAAGAATCTGTTCAAAAAGAACAAGATACAAGCTTCAAGGGCGGTGGAGTTTGGGGTACACTTTTATGGGGAATACAAAAGTGCGAAGAAAACCCAATGGTGAATGTTGCAGTCGTAGATATGTTTTCAGCTATTTTACCAAGAACCATTGTCGAATCTAAAACTAACTGGTTTGCCGGTTTTGAAGCCTTTAGAAGAGAGGCTTCCGGGCTTGTCGTAAACTGTCTTATTCCTGGTGCAATTGCTTGGCTAGGAGCGGTTGGGCTTAATAAGTTTATAATGCCTAAAGGTTCAAGCATGGCATCCTGTTGGGCTGATCATTCATTAATTGATAGAGCTGCTGAATTCTATAAAAAATCTAATTCGAATGATAAAATCAAAGAATCTTTTAAAGAAATTCTTTCTAATTTAGTAGGCGTTGATGGCAAAGACCCTGTTTTATTCGAAGAAGCTCTAAAAGATGACATTGAAAAATATAGTGAACAACTAAAAGAACTCGTAAATTCAAAAGATAAAAAAATTAATTTTGCCAAAGAAACTAAAAAAATCGCAAAAGAAATGGCAAAAAAGACTCACTCTTACGAAAATCTAAAAATTAATGGTGAAAAAGTTGTAAAAGTAAAATCTTTAAATGGGCTTCTTGAAGATTCTGTCAGATTTTTCAGAGAATATCAAAAAGTTAGCGATAAAGTCACAATCGAAGAATTTGCTAAAAAGAGTAAAAAATTAGTAAAAGGCAAAAGTGCTTTAGGCTTGGCTATAATTCTACCACTTGCAGCTTCAATGCAATATATCAACAGATGGATTACAGAAAAAACTTCTGGAGTCAAAGGGGCTCCAATTTATGAAGACTTTGGCAAGGAACATAATGAAGAAGTAAGAAAGAAATCACAAGAAGGATTATTAAAGCAAAAAATCATATCAATTTCTTCAATGATTGGCGTGTCATTACTTTCAATGATGAAAAGGCCAGCTTGGAATATGTTAGAATTCAAGGGCTGGTTCCCAACAATGGATCAAGCACGTGTAATATCTACAACAACTTTTGCGTCACGCATGGCAGTCGCTGATGACAAAAACGAATTAGCAGAAGCTACGATTAGAGATATCGCAACATTTTCTGGATTATATTTCTTGGGAGATTACGCTGGAAAAGCTACTGCAACTATTTTAGAAAAAAGATTTAATGAAAAATTATTAAACGATTTTAACCCTCTAAAAGGAGACGAAAATTCATTACAAAAATTATGGCATTGGATTAAAGATGTAAATATTAAATCATCAGAAGAAGTTTTAAATAAAAAAGCGATTAATTTACGTTCTGCTTGCCAATTTGCTAACTTAGGTGTATCATTATTGTTGCTAGGGTTCATTGTACCGACTTGGACAAGAAACAACACTAAGAAAAAGCACGCCGAAATGCTTAAGCAAATGCAAGAAACAGGGATAAACAATTCAAGCTCTGATAAAAAAGAGACTGAATTAGCGCACGTATCATAACACTAGCGAAGGTAAAATATGCAAGTACTATCAATTAAACAACAAAATTCAAATCCATTAAACGAACCTAAATTCAAAGGTGGTTTTAGCTCAGTATATAGATTTTTAGCAACTAATCAGGCAATTGGAGCAAACGCAGTTGACTTAGGATTTATGGTATTACCAAGAACAGGTACTGATCTTATTGTAAGAGGTCCAGCTGCAGGTCTAGAAACTGGCCGCAGAGAAGCTTCTGGTACAACCAACCATTCTCTTATCGGACTATATGGTAGCGCTGCTGGTATTGGAATTGCCGCATTAACAGGAATAAACAAAAAATTCGGAACCAATATTAATAGTATGTTTGTTGCACCGGAGACATTAAATATTTTAGCTGAAAATAATACAAAACAAGTTAAAGATGGATTGTCCCAAATAGATTACTTAAAAGAAACATTAGCGAATTTAAAAGCTTATAATCCAACAGCTAAAGGTTCTGATAAAGAAGGGTTTGTAAAACTTTCAAAAGAAACTGTAGATGATGTCGCAGAAATAATTAATAACGCTTTAGACAAAAATATTACATATAAAACGTGGTCTAATAAAAAAACAGCTAACTCACTTTCTGTTGTAATGAACAAAATTATTGCAGATACTGGAGCTGAATCTAAATATATACTTGAGACTTCTGATAAAAAGATTACAAGCGATACAACTTTAAAAACTCTTCTAAAAGATTTATTCCAAGTATCAGAATCTTTCAATAAAGAAGAAGTAAAAAAAGCATTTAAAGAACAAGTTGAATCAGGGAAATTAACTAAAGATAACGTATTTATCAAAAAAGTTTCAAAATTCATGAAAAACCGTTCTTTAGCTGGTTTTATAATCGGCTCTGGTATTGGTATGTCGATTCAACCATTAAATATTTATCTAACAAAACGCAAAACTGGTACAGATGGCTTTGTAGGAGTTGAAGGTAGAAGCAAAGATAATAGTACTGGCTTTAAGATTCTAAAAGTCGGAGCTTCAGCTGGATTCTTTGGACTAACTTTAGCTACACTTGGAACTGGACTCAAAGGCTTTATGGATAAAATGGCTTTTAAAGGACTTATGCCTACAATTAGCCAATTGAAAGGTATTTATGGTTTGACAATTATTTCAAGACTACTCGCTGCACGTGATAAAGATGAGCTTAGAGAATCATTTACTAAAGATACTTTAGGATTTTTAAGCTGGCTTGTACTGGGTGATTTTGTCAACAGAATTACAGCAGAATTAATAGATAAATCAGTTATGAATAGGACTGAAGATGTTGCTAAAAAAGGCTTCTTTAAACGTGTATATAAATCTTCTCTCAAGACAAGGGATGAAATACTAATAGAAACTCTAGCTAAAGAAGGAGTTGAAACTCTTAAAAAAGATGGCGATAAAACTTTTGTAAAAAAATATAGCGAACTTTCAAAAGAATTAAATAAATTGCCAGAGGAGATTAAAAAAGTTACAAAAAAACGATTAAGAACTCTAAATTGTGCTCAGTCAGCAGGCTATTTATTCTCTGGTCTAGTACTAGGTTTAGGTATTCCAAACTTAAATATTTATATTACTAACACTCTTGATAAGAAACGTAAAGCAAAACAAGCAAGTTTACAAACAAACTCTTGATTATAGTTTGTTTTTATGATTCGATTATACAAGATAGGTCATATCCTCTTAGACTTATCAATTATAACTAGCGGCTATGGGTAAATGAAGTCAAGTTTAATTGCCCAAGATGTTACACAAATAAAAGGAAATTGAAAAATGTTAAAAATCAGATTGAAAAGATTAGGTGCAAAAAAAGCTCCAACATACAGAATTATTGTAATTAATTCAACAACTAAACGTGAAGGTAAACCTATTGAAGAGTTAGGTCACTACAATCCTAAAACTAAAGAAATGAAGTTAAATATTGCTTCTGCAAACGAATGGGTTAAGAAAGGTGCGCAACCAACTGATACAGTTAAATACTTAATGACTAACTGTAACGAAGATGGTACTCTTAACTATAAAAAATCAGAAGTTGTTAAATTATCTAAAAAAGCTCAAGCAAAAAAAGCTGAAGAAGAAGCTAGAGCAGCTGAAGAAGCTAAAGCTGCAGCAGAAGCTGCTGAAGCACAAGCAACTGAAGCTCAAGAAGAAACTGTTGAAGCTTAATAATTTTAAAATTTATGTCAAAAAGCCCTCAAATATTTTGAGGGCTTTTTGCTTTTTAATTTTTTTCTAAAAACCAAAAAGAACTTTTAAATCATTCGCAGTATTCTTAATCGCATCCTTTTGACTTTTTACTGTATCAATAACATTATCTAAATCATTACCAACTGTATTTTTCAAAGATTTAAGAGTTTCTACCATATCTTGTTGAGGGGCTAACGCACTAGTATCAACCTTAGTAAGCCATTTAAAAGATTTTATAGAATTTGAACTTTCTAAGCCACCATTAAATATCACTTTAAAATCTTTATAAGCTTGACTACCATTCGAAAGAGCTGGAATTTCTGAAATTCTTTCACCTCTAGGATCTGTAGTTAATGCATTTGCAATTGAAGCTGTAAGAGCTCCGAATTTAGGTATTGCTGACAATAGCTTCTCTGCACTGAGTTCTCCAACTGGGCCAAGAAGAGCAACAACTGATTGATCAAGTCTTCCAAGTACAGTTACATTTGTAGATAGATTTATTAAATGCAATTTACCGTAGACAAAATACGTTAAAGTCTGACCTGCACTCTTTATTGATGATATATTAGCCCATCCATTAGAAAAATTCATATCGCCAGTAATATAATCATATTTTGCGGTGTTTTTTACCGCACTTAAATTCGATAAAGTTGCAACGGTTGTTTTCAAAAGAGTATTACCAACAATATTACTTGCACCAAAGAAATTTTCTAAGCGCCCAATATTTCCAAAAGAGCCATCTACAATTTTAAAGCTCAATTTACCCTTCATTGAACGAATCATATCTTCATAATCAACCACCTTTAAAGTTAGTTTTGTATCAAACCCCAAAGTTCCTGATAACGCATTTGAAATTCCAACTGCTCCAGCAACAGCTTTTTCTGCATTCAAACCTTGTCCATGAAAATCGACAGAAGTATTAAAATCGGACATATTATAAATAATATTTCCATTAATTTTGCCATCAAAAGCAGCTCCTTTTAAATTATTTAAATAAAATTTCACACCTTTCATTAAGAAATCAGATGAACAATTTTCAGCTGCGATACCACCAGATGCGAATTTTGCAACCGTTGCATGACCTTTTAAAATTGGACCATTTAATTTCGCAACAAGATTTTCCATAACTACTGGAATTTCTGGAATTGAAATTAAAGGAACATTGACAACGCCTGATAAAAATGGATTCAACATACTACCAGTGATTGCAAGGTTACCATTAAATGTCATTTTTGATTTATCAAACATCGGTACGATGATTGTTGAATTCTCAGTTGTCGCAAATACTAAATTCAAAGTTTGTTTTATAACATTCATATCGCCTGTTAATTTTGCCTTTATATCTCCGAGCGAGAGAAAATCTAGCGTTATTTTTTCTGTTAAATAATTTTTTATTTTTCCTGATACATTAAAATTAATTTTTTCAACTCTTACAGGCGTTTCTGTAATTTCAATTTCTTCAGGTCTAATATTTGCAGAAACCTTTGATATACTTACACCCGCAGCTGGGTTTATAATTTTGATATTTTCAGAAACCGCAACCCCAGAAAAGCTTTGACCATCTGCTATTATATCAATATTTGTATTTGGTAATTTTAAAACTGTATTAGATGGAATATTCTTAATATCAATATTATTCAATATAACCTTTGCGGTTGGTTTAATCTTATCTAATTTACCAACAATATCTGCCTTTAAAGTAACTGTACCTGAATTAATAGGATTTTCTTTTAATAAAATAGCTTGTCCACAAGCAATCAAAAGTCCCTTTAGACTTAAATTATCCGCAATCAAATGCAAATCTGCAGTTGTATCCTGATTTATTAAGCCATAAAACTTCAAAGGCTGATTGAGTATCGAAAATCCAATATTTTTAATATCGACATTATTGTTTGCTAATTGGATATCAGCATTAATATCATCAATCCCTATTTTATATAATCCATAATAAATGTTTGCGTTCGGTATCTTTAAGAAACCGTTTGAATTTATTGTCTTTAGATTTGATTTAATATTAAAATCGGCATCTAACTTACCATTCGCGCTAAGAGTTTGCAAATCTTTTATATTAAATGTCATTGCAACTGCGTTCAAAATCTTAATAATATTATTTAATTCAACTCCTGATTTAAAATTCAAATCTATATTTGATTTTTTACCGGTCTGAACAACTCCCTTAATTGTTGAAATTTCATTATATGCAGTATAAATATTAGAATCAATATCAATTTTATTACCTTTAAATACTAAATTCATAAAACTTGATGGTAAATCAACGATTGATAAATTCTCAGCCTTGATATAACCATTATTTCCGTTTTTCATAATAGTTAAATTAGCATCTAAATTCGCTGTAATTTTATTATTATAGATACTTTTAAAGATATCTAATAGATTAATTTTAAAATCTTCTGAAATATTTTTTTCTTCAGCTTCTTCAACTGGAAGCGGGTTGAATACAATCTCATGCAAATCCAAATCTGGCATTATTTTATTGTTTATTTTTAAATTATACCTAAATTGTTCTCTTTCTGCTAATTTAGCTTTACCAGCTGCTAAAATCTTTATACTCTTATTTAAAATAAAATCTGTGATTTCAGTTCTATTTCCCTCAATTTCATATTTTTTATTTGTTGAAAGGTCAATAAACTCAATATCATATTCACCGATTTTAATATCAGGAAGATGATTTGACAGACGTAGCCCAAACGGCAAAACCACTGGCTCAACAACTTGTTGTTGCTTCTCCTCTTTAATAGACTCAACTTGAGCTGGTAAATATCTCTCTAGCTCAAAAGTGCCATCACTATTTATTCCTAATTTTAAATCAATACTCTCGAGTTGAACTAAATCAACTTCAATTTTTTTTGCCAAGAGCGGAATAAGTGACATTTTTATTGCAAAATTTTCAGCCTCTAGAATTTCTTTATTCTCAGGAGTAAAAATCATAAATCTATCTAATTTTGCGCCAACTGTCAACTTTGGAGTTGTTATAATTCTAAACCCTTCTATTTTAGAATCTAGACCTGTTGCTTTTTTTATTTCATCATTTACCATTGGCAAATATGTACTAATAATCGGAGATATAACAAAAGGAGCGATTAAAAATAGCAGATATATTACAACTAAAACCATCGCACTTATTAAACCTATTTTTTTTAAAACATTTAAATTCATAATAACTCCCTTTCAATTATTAAGAATATTATATTTCAAATTCATAAAAAAAGGCAATTTTTTGTTATTAAAAGACTTTAATAAATTATAAGAGTTCTAAGGCTGATATGAAAATCCTATATAATTTAAATTCAAATATTAATATTGAAAGAAAAACCCCTGCAAATTTCAAAGGGAAAGAGCAGCTTGTAAAACAAATAACAAACCCGAGTAAAATATTATCTGCAGTTTCTGCTGGAACTATAGCAGGAATAGTCTCCATTAGTAATATAGATGAATTAAAAAAATTTTTGTCTAAACAAAAATTGACCTCCGCAGATGGAGATTATGAAGAAGTTTTTTACGAAAAAAACGATATTGATATTATTGCTGAATCTTACAAGAAAAACCCCGAATTAGTTAACACTTTAGTAACCATGCGCACAAATATATCTGGCACATCTGCTCCTCGTTTTGATGCAATACAAATAAGAGCTATTGTTAATGAATCAGAACACGCTCTCGAAACTGTAAAACAACTTATTCAATCAAAAAATATTACAGGGAATTATACTTATGAAGCTGCTGATATTATAAATATCACAAATTATTATAAAAAAGACCCAAATTTTATAAAAAAAATAATGGATTTAAAAAACCAATATTCAGAGGGCAGAATAGATCCAAGATTTAAAAAAATCAATGACTATACTCTTCTTATAGAAGCTAATAAGCAAAACCCTATGATAGTCGAAGAATTATTAAAAACCCCAAATCTTTTAGCAAGAGAAATTAAAGATATAATTAAAACATTCAAAACAACAGAATTTTTTATGGATTTAAAGAATTCTATTTGCAAAGATAAGCCATATAATCCGGAGGTTTTGAGAACTCTTAATAAAAATATAGCTGCATTACAACAACCTATACAATTACATAGCATAGATCAAAAAAAATATTTATTAAAATTCTTCACAGAAACCCTGCCAAAAGAGTCCATTGATATCGTCAAAATAAATATACCGGAGTTTGATGCAAAAATATATCAAATACAAATGTCGCTTGGACTGCTGAAACAAGAATGCGGGGAAACGCCTAAAGAACAAAGCCTATTTATAAAAAATATATTAGGAAATAAAAATAGCGCCTCTGATAATATTCTAAGGAATTTTGATTTTGCACAATATAAAAAAGATGGATTACCTTTAAAATATTCTAGAAACGAGTTTATAAAAAATATCAATGATATTTTAAGCAAGGTAAATAAATCTGAACAGAATATAATTATGAGTCATTTTGGCCTAATACCAGGTAATGATGGATTCGATGGAATTATCATTGATAAGCCTTTTAATAATAAAACTGTCTCCTTAGAAGCACAAGAAGCTGCAAATAAGATTCAAAAAGAGATAAAACTATTTACAACAGAAAATAAAGTTGTCACAGGTAACGCAGACGCCGATAAAATATTAACAAGCTTGGTTCAAGGTCTACCTGAATTTACTTCTGTTATTGGGAAAAAACAACATGGAAAACAAGCATACAGTGTTGATATACACACACTAAAAGTACTACAAAGTGCAATGAATCATCCGCTATATAATAGCTTATCAGATAACAGTAAAATGGTTTTAAAATTTTCAATTCTATTCCATGATTTAGGCAAAAAAGGTGCTGTTGTCGATCAAGGACACGCTTTTCTAAGTGCTTATTATGCAGATACGATATTACAAAAATTCCCTTTCAAAGAAGATTTAAAAAATAGAATTACAGATATCGTTGAAAATCATCATTGGAATGAAGCCTACAGTTACAACAAAATACCAGCTCATAATATTGCTGCACATTGTCGTTATGCTCAGGACATTATGATTTACGAGATTTTCTCAAAATCTGACTTTGAAAATATAAGTGATACTTTCCATCTTGAAAATACAAAAAATATTTCAAACCAAAAAGATTTTAATACATTTATGGAATATAGAATGATTCCTATTTATGAATCATTCTGTAAAATGCGTTCTCAAGCAAATTTTGTTTTCCATACACAGATTCTTAAAAATGGTAAAAACTTCCCAGTTGAAAGTAAAAAGATTAATGGCGAAGAAATTAGCGTAAATGTTCTAGATTTAAACAAGCTTAATGAAACTGATAATCTTGAAGAATATGGATTTGCACCTGGAACAACAGTTGAAAATGCAGATTTTCTAGTACACGCAACTTCTGAATTAGAAGAAACCTATGGACTTTTGAAAAACTATTACAACAAAGTTGCACTTTCTAATTCTTTGATAAACAAAAAAAAATCACTAACTGTTAAATCTTATGGCTTTATTGTTACGAGTCCACAAGCTAACATCTCTATCACACATAATGAAAACCTATCAACAGGTACAAAAAGAGGTTTTCAAGATTTTGAAAATATTTTATTCCTAGAAGAAAATTTAAGAAATAACTTCAAGCTTAAAAGGTTTGAAAAAAAACGAACTTTTCTCAGAGATATCTTCTTAAAGAATTTGAAAGAAAAGGGCTATGAGTTTTCTAAAACTGAATTTATAATATTATCGAACTATATTACAAGAAAAAAATATCTTACACAAATTAATGATATCAAAATTGGAGAGAAATTAATTTACGCTAAAGATATTAGAGCTGCACTAATGAAATGTAATCAAAGAATGTTTATTGACAAAAATAAAAACAATGAAGTCGAATGCTATAATCCTAAAATACAAGGTTTATTTGCAAAAGCTAACAGTCTGGAAGAGTGTCCTAACGAAGTTATCTTATTTGCTAAAAAATATAATTTACCAATTATATTATTCCCAAAAGAAAATTAAATATAAAATTCAATAATCAACAAAAACCTAAACCCTGAATTATACTAATATTAATAGCATCTAATATTAGTAATTCTTTAATTAAATTTCACCAATTAAATCATATTCAGTAGCAGAGATAATTCTTACCATCTCAATATCACCAGGAACCAAAAGTTTGTCTGTCTTTATATTTACAATCCCATCAATCTCTGGTGCATCATATTGAGTCCTTGCAATAACCTCTCCGTCATCAGAATAGCACTCAATAATACAAGGCAATAATTTGCCCACAAATTTTTGATTTCTTTCTCTTGAAATCTCTTGTTGGATTTCCATTATCTTTTTCCAACGAGCTTTTGCAACACGTTTTGGAACTTGAGGTTTCATTGAATAAGATGGAGTTCCTTTTTCTCTAGAATATGTAAAAACACCCATTCTATCAAACTTCATATCTCGAACAAATTGACAAAGATGCTCAAAATGTTCATCTGTCTCACCAGGATATCCAACAACGAAAGCCGTTCTAATAGAAACATCTTTAATCTGTTTTCTTATATTTTCAATCATAGGACGATAATCAAAAGAAGGACGCGCCATTAATTTCAACATTTCAGGATGAGAATGCTGAAGCGGAATATCAACATATTTAGTCACTTTTTCGCAATCATTAATTGTTTTTAATAAATCATCTTTCATTTGTGTTGGATAAGCATACATTACGCGAACCCACCCCAAGCCTTCTATTTCATTTAATTCCTTTAAAAGCTCAGAAAGCATTGGTTTTTTATAAATATCAATTCCATATCCAGTTGTATCTTGCGCTACTAAAATTATCTCAGTTACACCTTTTTCGACCATATTTTTTGCTTCTGAAATTATATCTTCCATCTTTCTAGAATTATAATTTCCTCTTAAATATGGAATTACGCAGTAACCACAACGATAGTTACAGCCGTCCGCAATCTTTATATAAGAACTTGCACCCATCGTAATCTGTTGACGTTCAACATTCTCTGGATAGATAAAATTTGGTTCTTTTGAGACTTCGTTTACAAAGTCTTCTGTTTCAATTCTTTTTAACACATCTACAATTTTTATAAAATCAGTTGTTCCTATTACAGCTTTAATTTCTGGAATAGCTTCTTTTAACTCTTGTGCATGTTTTTGTGATAAACAACCTGTAACTATTACTTTTTTCCCCGCTTCAACCATTTCTAAAATTGAACGCACAGATTCTTTTTCTGCATCAGAAATAAAAGAGCAGGTATTTACGATAACCGTATCTGATTCATTTTCATTCAAAGTTATTTGATATCCATTTTGAGAAAGAATACCCAAAATTAACTCTGAATCAACTAAATTTTTTGCACAACCGTGACTTATTAATGCTATCTTTTTCATAAAAAAATTTTAGCATAGGTTGATTTTTCGTGCAAACATACTTCTATTTAAATATTTTATTTATTAAAAGCCACGAGTATAAAGAACATGCTTTTAAAAATTTTTTGTCAATACAAAAAAGCTCATAAAACAGGTTAATTTTTGTAAATTCCAAAATTTTCTAATAAACATGCGGAGCATGGTCAATTGTAAATTTTTTTACGAAATTGTTTACTTGATAATGTAATTTGAATTGATATTATAAAAACATTGAGAGACTTGAAAGGAGTGATGGCTACCAGATTTGACGGAGGCGAGGTTCAAATATTTTATTAAATTTAGGAAGAATTAATATCACATTTACCAAATCCCATTATAAAATTGAAAATTTACAAATTATCAAAATTACAAATCAATTATTTATTAAAAGTTTTAGGTATGATTTTGGGGAAAAAGAGAGGAATGATTTCAATATCAGTCCTCTCACTATTTTATTATTTGAGTTTGCGGAAAAACTCTCGTTTTTCCTGCAAACTCATTTAATTAAGTTATGTAAATTTTTGTAGAAATTATAGCAATTATTTTCTTTCAGTAAACTTACTACAAATGTAGTATGATTGGAGGTCAATATGACAATTAACCCTGTAGCTTTTAAAAGTGTTTACAAAGTAACATTACCAAACGTAAAAGAAGCCAAAAATGAACAAGAAAAAAATGCTTTCACAGACACTGCAATTAATACAATTATGATGGGTGCAAATAATAGCATTGCTCAACCAAGAATGTCTGCTGACCAAAAAAGCGTTTATTTTAAATTAGATAATAAAAATGATTCAAACTTCGAAAATGGATTTTCTTCAATTTTAGCTGAATGCAACAAAATTTATAATGTCGATATGGCCCAAAAAGCTTATATCCAAAAAGTTGATGAACAAGAATTCAACAATGCAACACTTATTTAACACACACACTTACTACATCAAAAAAACCTCAAGCTAATTAACAAAATAATTATGTTTGAGGTTTTTTAATTATTGTTCAATTTCTTCTTCATCAGATTCTTCGTCTTTTTTAATAATTTCAATTACATTTTTCGCCATTTCTTTTGCTATAATAGCCCGTGTTGAATCTGGGCAATTCTGTAAAAGACTTATTGCCGTTCTTAATGTTCCATCAATATCATACCATCTACCTTTTTTATCGGTATCAAGAACATCTTCTGTTGCAGATACAATATCTTCTACTGATTCATACTCAGAATTAGAAATGTTATGCTCGGTAATTATCTTAATCAAATTAAGCGCAATTTTTATTTGTGTCTCATCATCAGATTCTTCCAAAGTTTTCATTGCAGAAGATAAAACCGGATCTTTATCGTACCATCTTCTTGTATTAGTACTAAACTCTTCTTTCATAAAAACCTCCCAATTTGCTATTAAAAAGACAAGTCAATTATACAATATTTTTTTAGTTTTGTAAATAAAGCCATACTCTTTAAATAGAAATAAAAAAAGACTGAAACAAAAAGCCTCAGTCTTTTTATATATAATATAACTAGTCTAAAACTTCTAACCGCAAAGAGCTAAAAGCACACCCGCAGCTACAGCTGAGCCAATTACGCCAGATACGTTTGGCCCCATCGCGTGCATTAACAAGAAGTTTTGAGGGTTAGCCTCTAGTCCAACTTTGTTAGAAACACGAGCTGCCATTGGAACTGCTGATACGCCAGCAGAACCAATAAGTGGGTTAATTTTTGTTTTACTAAAGCAGTTCATCAACTTAGCCATCAATACACCACCAGCGGTAGCAAGAGAAAATGCTACAATACCAAGTATTAAGATGAATAATGTTTGAACAGTTAAGAATTGCTCTGCTGAAAGCTTTGACCCGACTGATAAACCTAAGAAGATTGTAACAATGTTGATTAAAGCATTTTGCATAGTATCAGAAAGTCTTTCTACTACACCGCATTCTTTGCATAAATTACCAAAACATAATGCACCTAAAAGCGGACAAGCGCTAGGTAAGAAAATTACACAAAGAAGTAAAACAACAAGAGGGAATACAATTTTTTCTCTTTTTGAAACATCTCTTAATTGAGTCATTTGAATTTTACGTTCAGCTTCTGTTGTAAGTAATTTCATAATAGGTGGTTGGATTACAGGTACTAATGCCATATAAGAATATGCAGCAACTGCAATTGGTCCAAGTAAATGCGGAGCCAATTTGGTTGTTACATAAATTGATGTAGGACCATCAGCACCACCAATAATACCAATTGATGCAGCTTCTGGCATATTAAAACCAAATATACAATATGCCATTAACAACGCACCAAAGATACCAAATTGTGCAGCACCGCCTAATAGAGCTGTTTTAGGGTTTGCAATTAACGGACCAAAGTCTGTCATAGCACCAACACCCATGAAAATAATCAATGGGAATAGACCTTTATGAATACCCGCTTCGAAGATAATACCTAAGAACCCATCTGGACCTGCAATTGCTTCACCAGGCAACATTGGAATGTTTGATAACAAACCGCCGAATGCAATTGGAACTAAAAGCAATGGTTCAAATTGCTTTTTAATACCAAGCCATAATAGAAATAGACAGATTAAAATCATTATCCATTGACCATGCGCTTGAAAAATTTGGTCAATACCAGATAATTCCGGGTTATTGAACGCTGCTTCAGCGCTCTTATGAAACAACATTATACCTGTCGAATTCCATAGTTCGTGTAAACCATCAATAATATTCATCGTTTACCCCCTTAACCTATAGTTACCAACGGTGTACCATTAACAACTTTGTCGCCTACAGCAACCATAACAGATTGAACAGTACCAGCTTTCGGAGCTTTTACTTCAATTTCCATTTTCATAGCCTCAAGTACTACTAATACATCGCCTTCAGCAACAGTATCGCCTTCAGATACTTCAACTTTGAATACTGCGCCAGGTAAGCTTGCATTAACTGATTCGCCAGCACCTGCAGAAGCAGCCGGAGCTGAATCAATACCGTCTTTTACAGCGATATCAAATGCTTTTCCGTTAACTGTAGCCTTTTTATCACCATCAAGTTTAACTGAGTATTTTTTACCATTAACAGTAACTGTGTATTCGCCTGTTGAAGAAGTATTGTTTTGACAAGCTGCAACCTTAGCCGCATTCTTATTAACAGATACTTGACCTTTACCTAGCAAGAAGTCAATACCCTTATCAACATTACCATCTTTACAAGCAGCTGCAATAAATAAGTTTTCTTCAGTTACAGGAAGTCCTGCAGCTTTTAATCTTTCTTCTGCAGCCTTAAGTCCTTTTTCAGGATCTTTTTCGTTAATATCAACAACTTTTTCGCTTGTAGGAGCCATATTTAATTTTTCTTCAGCCCATTTAACTAATTCTGGATCTGGCTCACAAGGTGTTTTGCCGAAGTAACCTAGAAGCATTTTTGCATATCCAGGGTTAGCAACTTTCCAAGCTCCTTGAGTTGCGTTTAAGAATGCTTGTTGAGCATAGAATTGAGAAACAGGAGTTACTGAAGTTGCAAAACCGCCTCTTTCTACACATTCTTTCATTGACTGAATAAGAGCTGGGAATTTATCCATTTGTCCCATATCTTTCAATTGGTTAACAGTTGTAGCTGTTGCACCACCTGGAAGTGGAGCTTGAATAAGAATTGGGTTTACTGCTAAAGATACTGGATCTAGAGGGTAATCTTTCATACATTCTTTGAAGATTTCTTCTGTTTCCATAATTTTCTTAATATCTAAGCCTAAATCGTATTCAGTACCTTTTAGAGCATGCCACATAGAAACGATATCCGGTTGACCGGTACCACCAGAAACAGGTTTCATAGCTAAGTCTATACCATCTGCACCACCTTCAAGAGCAGCTAAGTATGCAGCTAAGCCTGTACCAGCTGTTTCGTGAGAGTGGAATCTAATATGAGCATCTTGACCCAATAATTCACGAGCCATTTTAACTGTTTCGTAAACTTTTCTAGGGTTAGAAGTTCCTGATGCATCTTTGAAACATAAAGAATCGAAAGGAAGTCCGCTATCTAATATATTTCTTAAAACTCTTTCATAAAAAGCTGGATCATGAGCGCCTTCACAACCATAAGGAAGTTCCATCATAGTGATTGTAACTTCATGTTCAAGTCCATGTCTTTTAATTGAATTAGCAGAATCAATCAAATTATTAACATCGTTCAATGCATCAAAGTTTCTAATTACATTAACGCCGTGTTTTGCAAACATTTTTGCGTGCAAATCAATAACGTCACGTGGCTGAGAGTTAAGACCAACAACATTTACACCTCTTGAAAGAGATTGTAATTTAACATCTGGTCCAACAGCTTCTCTCATTTTATCCATAGTTTCAAACGCATTTTCATTACAGAAAAAGATTGGAACTTGAAATCTTGCGCCACCAGCTGTTTCAAAATGTCTAATACCAGCATCAACTGCAGCTTTTAAAGCCGGTAGAAAATCGTCTACCAAAACTTTTGCGCCATAAATTGATTGAAAACCGTCACGGAATGACGTATCCATAACTTTAATTAGTTTTTTACTCATTGTTATAACCTTTCTTTTTACTATTAAGTAGATAAGATAATAGGTAGATAAGATAATAAGTTTTTAACATCTTATTATCTTATAAACTTATCAACTTATTATCTTTTTTTAAACAATGCTGCAACAATAGCTGCTGCAATTTCGCTATCATCACCTGATGGAATAGCTTTTTTAACTCCTCCTGCAACAGCAGGGACAGCTTCTGGGAATAATTTATTTAATTTCCCTACAACAAAAGACATTACAAACATCGAAATAATTGTAATGCATAAAAATGCAACTACAGTTCCCATGCCAATTAGCATTAGTGAAACCCCTTGCATTAATGTTTCATTCATAAAATATCTCCTATTAAAAGTACATGTTTCTTATTATTTTTATCAATCATTTTTAATGCACCATTCTCTGTAATATCAACTGCGATTCCTGAAATTTCTTTATCAAAAACCTTTACAGTAACAGGTATATTGAGGAATTCGGCTCTTCTTTTATAATCTTCTCTAATTAATAAAAATCCTTCCTCAATAAATTTATTATATCTCAAACAAAACTTAGCTATAATCTTTTTTAAGAAAATTTCTCTATCAATTTCCATGCCAGTTTCTAAATTTAAAGAAGTCGCAGACTGATTTATTTTCTCAATATCTTCTAGCATGCAATTCAGATTAACACCAAATCCAAGAACTATGCCTTGTAGCTCACCCTTTTCAATTACGCTTTCCGCAAGAATTCCAGAGATTTTTTTACCGTTTATTCTTATATCATTTGGCCACTTAATATTTGGGCAGAGATTATATTCTTCAAAAACCTCTGCAAGTACCACAGATAAATACTGAGTTAAGTTTGCATAGACTTCTTTTAGTTCTTTGGAAGGCTTCAAGACAATAGATGCGTAAATATTTTTACCAGAATTAGAATTCCAGACCCTATTAAAACGTCCTCTTCCAGCAGTTTGCGTTTCTGCATAAACAAGAGTCATGTCATTTAAATCTTTTAAATGTTCTTTTGCATATTTATTTGTTGAATCAACTTTTTCTAAAAATAAAAGCTCCATAGAATAATTATATTACAAACAAAAAGCCCATCTCTAAAATAGAGGATGGGCTTTTTATACTATTCATTAATCTATGAATTTGCCGTTTTAGCTTCTTCTTTTGCTTTTTTATTTGCGATATGTTTATCACCAATTTTGTTTGCAATAGGAGTTACAAGAACTGGTGTTACGTATCTATAAATTAGCGAGAATGAAAGAAGTCTTGCTAAAGTACCAACAGCCTTAATATTATTGCCTAATTTACCAGATATTTCTTCCGCTTTTTGTGGTTTACCAGCAGCCCTTAATTCGGCCATTTTATTTTTCATCAAACCAGAATATCTATAACCAATTTTTTTAACACCTGCTGTAAGGAAGCTATTTACTGTATAACCTAGAACTGTTGGAATAAAGAAACATAAAGCTTGATTTATAGCAAGAGTTTTCTTTCTATCTTCATCCATATCTTTATTTTTTAATGTTCTGCTAACGTATATACCACTTTGTATGAATGAACCAAGTACCATATAATGTTCTGAAGAATCACCAGGTATTTTATTTATAAAATCAACAACTTTCTTTACAGCTGGTGACTCTGCTAGAGGTTTTCCCACATATTTAGCAATAATCTCAGTTAATTTTGAAGGTTTCTTAGGAGGTTTTACCGCTTTGAATGATATTTGATTAGAACTTTCTGTTTTAGTATCAGGCACTACTGAATTAACTTTTTCTAGTTTTCCCTTAAAAGCAACCTCTTGCTTTTCAATATTTTTATTATCATTCATTTTTTGAACTTCTTCAAGCTTAGGTGCAGCTTTTGGTTTCACTTTTTCAATACCGAATAAATTTTTCAATATCCAAGGGATTAACGCAATAGTCGCAGTTGCAACCGGTACACGTGCTATTAAATCTGGTAACCAAGTAATAAATTTTATTTGTCCTTCATTACTAGCATCTGCATTAACCATTTCAGTGGTTATTTCAGAGCCTAATCTACCTTCTGAACCATTTGTTTGATATGCGACAAATTTATATTCATTATCTTTCGTATCAAATCTTTTCTTACCAGAAATACGAGGTCTATAATCTGCTGTCTCTAATTCTGATGTAATAAATGCTTCATCTAAGTCAAATTTCCATGATTCACCTTTTAGATTTTTCCATTCTCTAAAATCCTTAACTAGATTATCTTTATTATATACAGAATTTATATCTAAATTTCCCCATTCGTTTACACCTTTTGAATCTGCAATAAGTTTTTCTAAATATTCTTTATCCAAATCTTTTAAAAGAATCTGTGCATCATCAAAACCTTCTTCTTTTACTTTTATACCGATTCTGTCAAAATCTATTGAATCATATATCTTTTTGCCATTTTTTGTTTCAACTTCATTAAACGATTTTCCTTTTTGTGCAGCAAAATCTATATCTAATTTTAATATTTTTTCAAAAGTTTCTTTTGATACTTCTGAAAGTTTTCTAAACTTTGGTAACATATCACAGTTTTTAATATCAGCAACAAAATCACGACCGTCAATATTCTTCCATTCTTTCATCACTTTTGCAGTACCATCTGCAGCTTTAATTGAAGTCTCATCAACCCAAGGATATAACTTCTTAATTGCCGCAGGCGATAAATACTTTTGCATATTTCTCTTAACTAAATCTGAACCATTTTTGAATGGCATTGTAACAATAATCGCAGTTACAATACCCATAATACCAGATGCAATAGATTGACATATTGCATAAATATTATTTGTCTTTTCTACTGAGGGTTCTTTAGTTTTCTTTTTCCCTTTAAAAGAAACCTCTGCTTCTTTTTCTGAGACTTTATTGGCTAGAACTTCTTCTGATTTATTTTCAGAAATATCTTTGGCAGAATCTTCTTTAATTTTTGCATCATTTTTTGGAGCTTCAACTTTCTTTGTAGGCAAAGCTGCAATTGTTGCTGGTCTCAAAATAATACATATAATAGCTGCAGAGACTGCTGAGAATACGTTTTCATTTTTATTTACTAAATTAATACAAGCATTAAAAAAGGAGCTCATTAAACCTCTGTCTCCTTTTTTTACCTCAGGCGTAGCCTTATCCTTAATATCCTCTAATCCCTTTTTCGCTGTATCAATAATTTTCTTTGCATCTTTAGCGTTAGGCACTTTCTTCTTCTTGAAAGACACAGCTTCTTCAGAATCCTCCTTAGAAATGCCTGTCGAATCAAATCGAACATCATAAAAACTTGAATTTACTTGGTTGAATCTTAATGACTTTTTGTTGGTTGATAAATTGTTGTTTAAAAAGTCTAGATTTTGCGTTGTATGAATTTTCATAGTTTCCAATCTTTCTTTATTAATATAATACTGTCTACACATCTATCATAAAACAAAGCAAAAAATATTTTGCTAGTTCTTAACAAATTTGTTACAATCTGGTAGAATAGTGATATAAGAAGGATTTAAAGATGAGAAAAAATGTAAAAAATACACTTATTATAGCTTCTTTATATATTCTTTTTGCAAATCAAGGGCATGCTTTTGACATTGACATGACCGTTGATGATGAAATTAGGAAAAATTACAACCCAAATCAACTAATTAATGATGTAGGAAAAAAGGATAGTGCTCTTGAAAAAAACATGCAAGCAGAGCCTATTTACACAAATTCTGATTCAAATTTACCAGATTTACCATCTATTGTTGATAAAATCCAAGCAGATACACAAAAAAGTGTAAAACAGGCTTATACAAAATATACTGGTGGAAATATCAAAGTAAAAGCAAGGACATCATTTAATGTAGTAAGCTTAGCTGATATTTCTGATATGCAAAGAAAGGGTGCTAATGTAAAATTTAAAACAAAAGGCAATACTTTTGGAAAAAATTATACTATTCCTGCAGGGACTGAATTTCAAGGCTACATCATTGATTCTCATCGACCTCAAATTACTTGTAACGGTGGTTTAGTTGCAATAAGAATTGATTCAATGATTTATAAAAATCAAAAAATTCCAATCGTAGCTTACGTTACAAGAGCAAATGATAAAAAAATATTCTTCAATAAAATAAAAGGAAAACGAACTTATTTAAAGACAATGTGGAAGAACGGTAATTGGGGCAGGGTTATATTTGATAAAATGTTAACCACATCAGTTGGTTTGTCAAAAGATAAAACAACTTTAGTTTTAATGCCATTTCCGCTAGCTTACGGGACAATCTGCTTGGGCGCGAATTCAATATTGTCACCTATAACAGCATTTTTCTCAAAAGGCGAACATATATCAATCCCAGCTGGAAGTAATTTTAGAATCAAACTTTTAGATGAAGTTATGATTAACTAAAAAAGATTCACAACATTTTGTTCTTCAAATTTTGGACAAGTATTCCAGATCAAAGTTGGAATCATATCACCAGGAGTTCTCCCTTGAAATTGGCAATTACAACAGCCCTTAACCATATTTGTGGAGCCATCAACAAGTGGTTGAAAATACTTGCACGCCTGGCAAACTTTTAATGTAAGACCGTGTTCTGAAAGTTTAATCGTTAATTCTCTTAAAGCATCTATCATCCGCAAATGATTATTTTTTGTTGTATATTTTTTATTTTTATTAATAAAAGTTACTCTTGCTAAGCCATCATCAGATATTAATTCCAACTGGCAAGGAAACTCCTTTACTCCGTCTGTTACGATTATATTCGTTGTCATCTTCTCAATAACATGTTTTCGAGTTGTTTCTTTAAACATGTTTCTAATCGCTCTAATAAAAGGTATATTATATGTCAACTTAGCAATCGAAAGAATCGGATAAGCAAGAAGATATAAATATTCTTTAGAACTAAAACGAAGACTTAGTAAACTTATACAGAATGCTATTAATAATATAATTGAAGAAATTAATATATTTGAATAGCTTACACAAAATGGAAAAATATAAGCGTGCTTTAACACCAAAAAGTATATAATAAAACAAACTAGCCAATTAGGATTTGCTAGGGATAATAAAAATTCTCTAGCAATCCAAGTTTGTTTATTTAAAATATTAGACCATAAAATGCCTAATCTCTTTGACAATGACGGTATTCTATAATCAAAATTATCAATACTTTTATAGACCTGAATTTCTTCTAAGCAAGCAACTTTTATACCCTCTTTTGCTAGTTTATAAGTATATTCCACTTCTGATATCAAATTCCTAAAATCAAAAGATGCAATCTTATTTAATAAATCTTTTCTAATAACAAAAGAATCAGTATTTATGATATTAGTTAGACCTAAACGAGTTCTTGAGATATTTATAAATCTTGATACATATTTCGAATAAATAGATTTAACACTTTGCCAGAAATTTAGCGTATCAGATTGTGGCAAATAATTAACAGCCGCATTGAATACATTATATTTAGTCAAATAGAAATTAATGTTCTCAAGGAAATTAGCCTCAACATAGTTATTTGCATCAAGAAATACATAAGCATCTAAATCTTTTATATCATGCATTCTTTCGGCAATGATTGAATAAGCCTGGCTTTTACCAATTGGCTCAATATTATTTATATTGACAACATTAACATTCAAATCACTCTGTAATGTAACTTCTGAGATATCTTCACATTTATCAAGTATTGTATAAATAGTATAATTTTCTTTAGGATAAGACTGGTTTTTTAATTGTTTAATAAGATTTTCTAAAGTATC
>JAEIGA010003251.1_pt1 | contig 25513 bp, 47 predicted proteins | sample 9270691 | NCBI WGS metagenome assembly JAEIGA01 (sample SAMN17057246, study PRJNA624740) | gut metagenome | biome: biome; isolation source: fecal sample | host: Bos grunniens | place: China: Xizang | collected 2019
ACGCATCGGCAGTTATTGACGGATCGGTGAAAGATGACCACTTTTGCCGTTCATTTACGAGCTTGATTCTGCGGAAGAATGGGACAATCCGAAATATTGGGAAAAAGCTAACCCGGGGCTTGGAACGATTAAGTCGAAAGAATATCTCGAGCAGATGGTGTCGAAAGCGAAAAGCGATCCATCATTCAAACCGACCGTAATGGTCAAAGATTTTAACCTCAAGCAAAATCCCGTCACATCGTGGCTCCGCTTTGAGGAAATTATCAACGAGACAACATTCGACATGGAAAAGGTCTCCAAGAGTTACGCGATCGGCGGCGTGGACTTGAGTTCTGTTCGCGACCTAACCTGTGCGACCTTGCTTATCAGAAAGCCGAACGATGAAAATGTTTATGTCTTACAACAATATTTCATTCCACAGGCGAAGATTGATGAGTTGGAGCGCACAAAATCAAAAGAGGCTCCGTATAAACTTTGGGCGGAGCAAGGATGGGTCACGATAAATCCCGGAGCGGCGGTTGATTATTCGAATGTAACGAAATGGTTTGTTGAGATGGTTGAAAAATATGACATCCGTCCACTCTGGGTACATTATGACCGCGCTCTTGCATCATATTATGCCGCAGAAATGACATCATACGGCTTTGAGATGATTCCAACGGCACAAGGCCCGTTTACATGGTCTCAGCCAATGAAAGAGATGGGAGCGGCGTTTCACGATCATAAAGTCATTTACAATAATAATCCCGTTCTGCGTTGGTGTCTGGCGAACACGGCACAAAAAGCGCTAAACAAGGACGGCATCGAGACAATTCAGCCCGTCAAGATACACCAAGAGCGCAGAATTGACGGAATGGTGTCGCTCCTCAATGCTTGGGTGGGATATGTGAAGCATTATGACGAATTCATGCCTTATGTGAGGTAAAAAAACATGGGAATCTTATCATCTATTTTCAAGCCTGTTAAAAAGGATCAGACGAAAATTTTCACACAGTTTCAAGAGCTCGGGACATATAGGTCGTTTTTCGGCAGTTTCGGCACGGACATTTATCAGAGTTCTATTGTCAGAAGTTGCGTGAGGGCCTTGGCAGAACATACAAGCAAAGCCAACCCCGTCTGTTCAAACAAGCGCATCGAGACGCTCCTAGCCGTGCGGCCTAATCAGTTCATGAACGGCAAGGCGATGTTGTCGAAGCTGAGAACGATCCTCGAGGTGAAGAACACGGCGTTTTTGTTCATTGAGCGCGACAACCGGGGGGAAGTGGTTTCGTTCTATCCCGTTCCGTTCGCAGAGTTTACGCCTGTCGAATATATGGGAAATTTGTTCATCGAATTTACATTCCTCGGCTTGGCGGCAAATACGCTCGTTCTGCCGTGGGATGACTTAGCCGTTGTCAGAAAAGACTATCTCTATTCAGACATTGGCGGCGAATCGAACGCTCCGTTATTGCCGACGCTCGATGTGATAAAGACGATGGATGACGGACTAAAGAATGCGGTCAAGTCAACGAGCAATCTTCGAGGCATCTTGAAATCAACCAAGGCGATGTTGTCCCCGGATGACCTCAAGAAGCAGAAAGACAATTTCGTCAACGATTATGTGAATCTTGAGAATGCCTCTGGCATCGCAAGCCTCGACGCGACGCAAGAGTTTAAGGAAATCAACATCAATCCAAAAACGGCGAGTTCTGATGACCTAAAGTCATACAAAGAGTTCGTATATGAATATTTCGGTATGTCTGAGGAGATCGTGAAATCAAGTTACGACGAGACCAAGTATGACGCATTTTATGAGAGCAGAATTGAGCCGTTCTTGGTTGAGTTATCCTTGGAGCTCACGGGTAAGATTTTCACTCCACGCGAGATCAGTTTTGGAAATTCGGTGACCTTTGAATCAAACAGATTACAATATGCCTCCGCCAAGACCAAGATCAGCATGGTTCAGCTTGTTGACAGAGGTTTGATGACGCCGAACGAATATCGGCAGTTGTTCAACATGGCGCCATATGACGGCGGCGATGAATTTGTTCTTAGATTAGACACGGCAAAGACCGGGGACACGACAGGAGGGAATGAAAATGGCAATTCGGGAGAATAGGGAATACAGAAATGCGCCGATGTTCGAGGTTCGGGCGGCAGAGACCGACGGCGAGGAGAATTTCGAAGTCGTTGGCTATGCGACCACTTGGGACAACGAATACACGCTTTATTCTTATGACGGAGTGGAGTTCAAAGAGAAGATGCTCGCCTCTGCGATCGACGAGAACACCGATTTATCGGATGTGATTTTTGTTAAGGATCATGAGGGGACGGTTTTCGCCAGAACGAGAAACAACACGCTCATTTTGGAGACCGACGAGCACGGCTTGAAAGTTCGCGCAGACATGAGCAAGACACCGTCGGCCCGCGAGGCATTCGAGGAAATCAAGGCGGGGATGTACGATCAAATGAGTTTTGCCTTTACCGTCGATGATGAAGAATATGACAGTAAAACGCACACTCGGACGATTAAACACATCAACAAGTTATATGATACAAGTTTTGTTTCGTTCCCGGCTAACCCCGGTACGGATATAGGCGTTGCGACACGCTCCAAGATTGATGGATTTATCGAGCTTGAGCAAGCGGAGAGACTTGAGCGGGAAAGACGCCTCAACATCGCGAAAGCGAAATACACCTATCAATCAATCCAATAAGGAGGAGAAAAAAGATGAATTTACAGGAAATCGAAAAGAGAATGGCAGAGCTTGACGAGATCGTTAAGAACGCACAGACCGAGGATGAGATCAACGCCGCAGTTGAGGAGAGAAAGAGCCTCAACGAGAAAAAGGCAGAGCTTGAGAAGCTCGAGGCTCGCAGAGCACAGGCTATGGCAATTCAGACGGGTTCCGTTGTTGCCAGAAAGATGGAGACCGCCGAAAAGGTTGAAGTCAGAAACACCAAGGCATATGTCGAGGCATACGCCGAGTACATCAAGACGGGCAAGGACGCAGAATGTCGTTCCCTGTTAACCGAGAATGTCACCGGGTCTGGCACGATCGCAGTTCCCGATTTTGTCTATGACATCATCAAGACCTCTTGGGACAAAAACGAGATCATGAGCAGAGTTAAAAAGGTGTCCGTTAAGGGCAACCTCAAGGTTCAGTTCGAGATCAGCGGCACTGACGCAGTTGTTCACGACGAGGGTTCTGGCGCAGTGGCAGAGGAGACCTTGACCGAGGGTATCGTGACGATGGTTCCCGCAAACATCAAGAAATGGATCAGCTTCAGCGATGAGGTTATGTCCATGCGTGGCGAGGCGTTCCTCCGCTACATCTATGATGAGCTTACCCAGAAGATCGTTAAGAAGATGGCTGACATCATGGTTGCAAAGATTGAGGCCCTTGACGGCACGGGTTCCGCAACCGCTCCCAAGCAGAGCGTTATCACCGTTGCTCCCGCAATGGCAACCGTTGCGACCGCTATCGGCAACCTCTGCGATGAGGCAGAAAACCCCGTCATCATCATGAACAAGCTGACCTTTAAGAATTTCAAGACGGTTCAGTATGCAAACGGCTACGGCGCCGATCCTTTCGAGGGTCTTACCGTTCTGTTCAACGGCACTCTGCCCGCATATGATACCGCAAGCACGAACGACACCTATATGATCGTTGGTGACCTTGGCTATGGCGCTCTTGCAAACTTCCCGGACGGCGATGTCATCGATTTCAAGTTTGATGACCTCACCAGAAAGAAAGAGGACATGATCGAGGTTCTTGGCCGCGAGTATGCCGCTATCGAGGTTATCGCTTGCAAGGCATTTACTAAGGTGAAGAAGCCCGCCGCTATTTAATATGATTAAAGCGAGGGTTTTGTTTACATTCGTGGACAAGATCACGGGCGAGCAACGCTTGGAGGGCTCCGTTGTCGAGCTAGAGGAATCTAGGGCGGCGGAGCTCAAGTCGCTCGGCGCGGTCAGCTTCGATGAGGAGCCGAAGCCCAAGGCGAAGCAAAAAGAAGAAGTTAAGGAAGTAAAAGAGGAGCCGAAGAAGAAAGCGGCGCCTAGTCGGAGGGCGAAGAAATGACAATCACGCAGAAAGTAAAGTTAGCGCTTAGAATCTCGCACACGATGCTTGATGACGAAATCAGCGATGTTATAAAATCGGCACGGCTTGAGATGATCCGGGCGGGAGTTAGTCAGACGGTCGCAGAGGGCTCGAGTGAGCTTGTAGAGACCGCAATCAAGACCTATGCGTTGGCTTATTTCTGCGGGAATCTAACAGATGCCGAGAAATACACCGAAAGTTTCAAGTATCAGTTAGACAACATTCGCAAGTCTGACAATGTCGGCGGAGGTGGTGAAGATGTATAACTCCGTTATTAAGCTCATTAAGGAGACGGTGACGGTTGACAAGTATGGCGATCAGACCATCGTTGAAACGGAGAGAACGATTTTCGCAGAGGTCAAGAGCATCGGACAAAGCGAATTTTATCAAGCGGCGGCCGTAGGGTTAAAGCCAGAGATAAAATTCGTGATTGCCGATTTCCTTGATTATCAGAACGAGAAGAAACTCAAATATGCTCCGTTCACCTATGAGGAACCAACGCCGCCGCCGCCAACACCGACGCCAGAGCCCGAGAACGAGGGCGATGTTCTGGCAGAGGAAAACGAAAATAATGATGTTCAGATAACGCAGACCGTGGCCGACGATCCGACGCCGACGCCGCCTGTGGAAATCACATACAACATCATTAGGACATATCGAACGGGCTTATCTCTTGAGATCGTTTGCAACCGAGGAGTTGATGAATAAATGGGAATGCCGAAAAGCGTTGTCCGATTCAAAAAGGGCAAGGTCGAATATGTGTCAAATGTCGATGCGGTCAATTATTCGTTGCGCGAGTTAACGAGGGCGGCGCTCCGCGATGTGGGAAAATATGTCACCCGGTTGGTCAATGACAAGGCGTTAAAGCTATACGGCGGAGGTCTTGCCAAGACAAACCGAATCATTCCACACAAGGGCTCGGACAGAACGAAATTGGCTTTTGGATATTGGGCGCGAAAAAGAGAATGTGATTTGCAAGTAGGCGTAAAACATGATTCATGGTATGGCGTGAGACAGGAGTTAGGCTCGGACGGTATGCCGAAAAAGTCTTTTATCAGAAATACGGTTTACGATAACATTCCTACGATTATCGAAATCGAATCAAAATATCTATCGGGCTTGGAGGATGAAGCGAAAGCGCTGAACATGATCGAATCCGAGGACGATTACGAGGGAAGTGGTGACGCATGACAGGGAATGATTTAAGAGAATTGATTTATAGCAAGCTGACAACGGTTTGCTCGAACGTATATTATTTCTTGGCAGACGAGGGCGCCATGTATCCTCACATCGTTTTCAACCTGTCGAGACAAAGCAAATACGATTTCGCCCGGGATGATGTGACGCTTGACATTGATGTCTTTACCAAGGACGAGGCAACCGCGCAGACCTACGCCGACACGATCGAGGCCATGTTCAACAACCTCAATGATCCGCAGACGGATTTTCTGCCGACCTTTTTCACGGAGCGCATCACTCAAGTCGCGGAATCCGACAAGGACATCCGACACAAGACGATAGAAGTAGTAATACAAAACTATGAAAGGAGCAAAAACTAATGGCTGACATCACTTATCAAGGTTCTGGCGCCGTTGCGGCGGGAGATTTTAAGGCCGTAAAATGGGTTGGCAAAACCAAGGCGGGAAAAGCCGTGACCATTGAAATGGCGAAAGCAATCAATACCTCTAACATTGATTGGACTTTTGCCGAGAAAGATGACACCGTCGCAAGTGTGACATTTGAGGGCGTTTATGCGAACACCGATCAGACCGCAACCGACACAACGGAGCCGTGGTCGATCAAGATCGAGGACGGAGCTCCCACAGGCGCGGCCGGGATTCTCCTTGGCGCGGGCATCTTCTATATTGGTTCGACCGCAGTGGCATTGACCAGAGGCGGCGGACAGTTTGTAGTTGAGCGCGAATATCGCGAAATCAACGCAGACGGAGACAGAGGCGCGGTGGAGGGGCGTGTTGTCATGGAGAGCGCGAGACCTAAACTCACGATGAATCTCTTGACGATGCTCGTTCGCTTGACCGACATTTATCCGTCAATCGTTACCGTTTTATAAGCAGAGAGGGCCCTTGTGTTATTAGATAGCACTTGGGCTCTTTTTTCAAAGAAAGGACAAATAAATCGTATGAGAAGATTAAAGACAACCGATGTATTCGCCGCGATGAGGGTTATCAAGGCGGCGGGAATCAAGGACGAGATCAAAAGGATCGCTCTTGAAGCAAACGAGAAAAAAGAAATTGATGTTCGGGAAGTCGGCGCGGAGCTGATTTTTTCGATTTTTGATGGTCTGGCTGAGAAAAAGGCCGAGGCTATGGCTTATGAGTTTTTATCTGGCCCGCTTGAAATGTCATCCGCAGAAATTGGAGAATTACCCATCGCGGAGCTGATAGAGAAAATCAAGGAGCTCGGAAAGCTCGAGGACGCCGAGGGTTGGCGGAATTTTTTCAAGTCATTGGGGGATTTGATCGGATAAGCCTATTGGATTTATTGCTTCGGCGATATTCCAACATTGACTATATCATGAATCTCCCATTCTCTGAGTTCTGCGAGTTTGTTGTGGTTGCCTCCCGGAAGATGCAAGAGGAGGACATCAAGCAACAATGGATTCAGCTCTTGCCTTTTATGGCGATTAAGTGGTTGAAATACATCCCATTCGAGGAATATCGGCAGAATGTGACAGGGGAAAACATCGACACTCGGCCAAAACAAGAAATCATCGACGAGATTATGAAAATGCACGGCATGGAGAGCTTAGACTATGGAAATATTTAAGTTATTCGGTTCGATTTTAGTTGATACCGACAAGGCCGAAAATTCAATACAAAAAACAGACGAAAAGGCGCTCGACCTCGGAAAGACCTTGAGCAAGGGCGCCGAAACTGCGGGGAAATTTGGTCTCGCGATAGCCGGGGGAGCGGCGGCGGCGGGGACGGCGATGTTGGCGGTTGCCAATGACACTGCGAAAACTGCGGACGAGATCGACAAAGCCTCTATCAGAATGGGAGTATCTGCGGAATCGTTTCAAGAGTTGAAATATGCGGCAGAACAGAGCGGCGTTGAAATCAGCACACTCGAAAAGGCGGCGAAGAAACTCGAGGGAACGGGCCTCAATGTAGATGACGCGATGGAGCAAATCATGGCGCTCGGCACGGCAGAGGAAAGGGCCGCCAAGGCTTCGGAGCTTTTTGGTGATTCGATCGCCTACACATTGTCACCGTTGATCGAGAAGAGCGGCGAGGATTTCGATGGCTTGAAGCAGAGAGCCAACGACCTCGGTCTTGTCATGAGCGGCGATGATGTCAAAGCGGGCGTTAAGTTCGGAGACACGATGGCAGACATCACAAAAAGCCTCAAGGCGCTTGGGACTTCCCTTGGTTCTGCGATCATGCCTATCGTTCAGAAGTTCGCCGACATGATTTTGCAATTTCTGCCGAAGATTCAGAGCATCATGGACAATCTGATTCCCGTCGTGGTATCTCTGGCTGATGCGGTTTTGCCTCCGTTAATGGATTTGATAGAGCAGATTTTGCCCGTCGTTCTCGACCTTATCACGCAAATCATGCCATTTTTAAGTGAGCTGATTTCTGCGGTGATGCCCGTCATTGTTCAGTTAATACAGACGCTTTTACCGATGTTAATGGACATTATCGGGCCTTTACTGCCTGTCGTTGTGGAGCTCTTGCAAGCGCTTATGCCTTTGCTTGAGTTGGCTATGTCAATCTTGACGCCTATTCTGAATCTTGTCATTAGCCTTATATCTCCGCTAATGGACATCATTACAAATATTTTGACGCCTATCACGGGGCTTATCGACGGTCTCGTGAAAGGGCCTCTTGCAAAATTGACGCCTGTTCTCGAGGGTCTCGCCAACATCTTGAGCGGTGTTCTGGGGACGGCGTTTGAGTTCATTATGGCAAAAGTTGACCTTGTTGTCTCCGTGTTCTCCGGGTTGCTCGATTTTATCTCGAACATTTTCCAAGGGAATTGGGAGGGAGCATGGCAAGCGGTTGTCGATACATTCGGAAATGTTTTCGAGGGAATAGTGAACATCGCCAAGGTTCCGATTAACGCCATTATCAAGATGCTCAATTCTGCGATTGACGGACTTAATTCGATTAAAATTCCCGATTGGGTTCCCGGCATCGGCGGAAAGAATCTAAACATCTCAAAAATCCCGATGTTGGCAGAGGGCGGCGTCGTGGATCAAGGCGGCGTTGCGATGGTCGGCGAGGCGGGGCCCGAGTTGCTCAGTTTGCCAAGGGGCGCGAGCGTGACGCCATTATCCGGGGGGATCGATTATGACAGGCTTCTCGGCGTGTTTGTTGCGGCTTTGCGTGAAGTGGCGCCAGAGCTTGCGACGAATGTCCGCATCGAGGGGAATCGTGATGCATTGGTTGACATCATGGTCGAGGAAAACAACAAATCCATCAATAGCACGGGGAGGGCGTTGTTTGCATGAGTGACAATTATCTTGGGTACAGATTAAAAATCGGGAATACCATCATCTATTCGAAATGGATTGCTCCCGGAAGTTACAAACTGACGAAAAAAGAGCGGGTCGTTGCAACATGGAAAGACGCCGACCAGATAGAGCATAGGGATGTCGTGAGCACGGGCAAGGTTGAAATTTCATTCTCGTTAAGGGAAAGGAACCGCGCAGACCAAGCCACGCTCGCGACCATCCTTGGCAGTTATAACAATCTGGCGGTGAAATATTGGGACGATGTATCGGCAAGCTATAAAGAGGGGACATTCTACATGGCGCCGCCGACATATTCTCACAAGAACGCACAGGCGGGGTCGATCATGTATGAACCGACCGCAATCAAACTGACCGAGTATTAAAGGAGGGCTTCTCCTATGATTTCATATGCTGACGAGGCTTTGTTTCAGCAGGACAGCGTTGACAAGCAGATGTATTTTCTGTATGACAACAATGTCCACACACAAGAGGAGGCTTGGAATTGGTTCAAGGCTAACAACAAGTGGGGCTTTGGATTCAATACTGCCGATTATTATGGCTTTGGCGATTTTTGGGACGGGAGCAAGGCGTTCAACATCCAAAAGGTTTATATTCAAGACACAACGGGGGCATACGGCATCTGTGCGGTCACATCTGATTACGGGCCTGTTGATTGTGAGTTTTGGTGTACTAACAATTATCAATTTAACATACGGGAAAAGAAGGGTTTACCGATCAAGGTTTTCGCAATCGGAGCAAAGTGGAATTACCATGTATATTATAAATTCGATTCATGGTGTGGGACATATCCAACGGGAGAGGCACTTCAACTAAATTACGCAAACAGGATTTATGAGCGTTATGACACCTGTCCGAATTACATCATGAACAAGGATTTTGCATCCGAAGCATTCTCACTCACGCAGAAGCTCACGGCGGACGGCGGATTCTCTCTGGGCGAGTGCAACGCGGCATACATCGAGTTTTCCGTGGGCGGGTGGACATCTGCTATGCTCAACAAAAATCTCGAGTGTTGGATTGTTCCGAAGGGCGGCGCGCGGTTTTATCTCGGCGGGTTCAAGGTGACGAGTGACGAGCCGACGGCAGACAGGCGCTGGCGGAATGTGGTCGCTTATGATGCCTTGCAAGCGGTTCTCAACAAGGATGTTACAAGTTGGTATAACACGCTTTTGCCGAATGAAAATAGCTCTTGCACTCTGAAACAGTTTCGAGATAGCTTTTTCACGAATGTCGGCATCACGCAAGTATCGACCACGCTCGTCAACGATGCTCTGACAATCAAGAGAACCATCGAGCCAAAGCAATTATCGGGCAAAGATGTCTTGACGGCAATCTGTGAAATCAACGGCGTATTTGGCAGAATTAACCGAAACGGCGCTTTCAAATATGTTGAGCTCACGGCTCCGCAAGGCGCTTTATATCCCGCCGAGGACATCTATCCCGCAGACAATCTATATCCCGTGGAGCCTGACGCTGGCACGGCTGAGATTTGGAACAGTTTGTATCTCAAGGCACAATATGAGGATTTCAAAGTCGATTCGATTGGCTCCGTACAGATTCGCAACGACAAGAACGAGATCGGCGTGACGGTCGGATCGGGAACAAACGTCTACATCATCGAGGGCAATTTCCTCGCGTTCGGGAATGATGCGGCGGTCATGACGAGCATCGCGAACAACATTCTCGGCAAGATTACGGGCATCATCTTTAGGCCCGCAACGGTGACGGCGGTCGGCGATCCTTGTCTTGAAATCGGAGACAACATTCACTTCACGACCACCTATACCGATGTGGAGACGATCATCTTCCAGCGCAAGCTCAAGGGCATTCAGAGCCTAAAGGATGATTACGCTGCCAAGAGCAAGAAGAAATCAGCCGAGAAGAACATCAATTCCACGCAGAAGCAGATTACCAAGATCAACGGCGATGTGACCGAGGTCAAGCAAGACTTGATCCAGGCGAAGAAAGTCATCGCGGACGAGATCGAGGCCACGAACGGCAAGATTGACAATCTGACGGCCATCGCGATCACCACGCAGAACATCAGCACGGTGACGCTCAACGCTTCGCAGATCACGGCGGGGACGATCAGCACGGACAGGCTCGACACGGGAGCGATCGCCACGCAGACCGTCACGGCAACGACCATATCGGCGGCGCTTGCATCTCCCTCGCAAGGCACGATCACGGTTGGCACGGGCAGATTTGCACAGATTTATTGGTACACGGACACATCCGGGGGAGGCAATCCGAATTATCATGTGGTGAAATCTCAGCCCGATGGTTCGGGAAAATACTTCTTGTATGTAGATTAGGAGGTCATTGAATGAGCAGAGTGATACATGGTCAGCTTTTTGCGCAGACGGTCGAGGACATGGAGGCGATGATGGCGGTGTTGGAAGATGCGGGCTTTGTTCCCGAGTACATCAGCCAACAAAATGCCGTCATCACAAAAGAGGTCGAGGAGGACGAGGATGGCGCGGAGGATTAGGGAATTTCGGCAGACGCTGATTGACGAGATTAACAACGCCGAGGACATCGACATCGAGGTCAAGCGGTTGATTTTGACGGAAATATTACAGATGGTCACAAATAAAGCGGAGGAGGTTCTAAAGGATGAGTTACACGCGAGTGAATTGGCAGAACAAGCCAAGCACGGCAACACCGATTAATGCAACGAATTTAAATACTATGGACGCGGGGATTGCGGCGAATGACGCGGCGATCGGCACGCTCGACACGGCGGTTCAAGGAAAGGTGGACAAGGTTGAGGGCAAGGGGCTTTCGACCAACGATTTTACCGATGCGGACGCTTTGAAATTGGCGGGCATCGAGGACGGCGCGGAGGTCAATGTTCAAGCAGATTGGGACGAGGCGGACAACACGGCGGACGATTACATCAAGAACAAGCCCGATTTATCCGTCTACGCCGAAAAGGACAGCCTGTGGCAAGACGCGACCGCAACGGGCAATCCTGTGACGATCAAGACGCAGAGCGCACAGGCGGCTAAAAGTACGAAATTGACAATGTTGCCTGTTCAAGACTTGAACGGATATTCAAAGCCGTGGGTTGGCGGTAGTGGGAAGAATAAACTTCCGTCAATGACTACGGAAACAAAAAATGGTGTGACGCTAACAAATGATAATGGCGTGATTACATTAACAGGAACGGCATCGTCGGCAACAACGTTTACCATGTCATTTTCTTTGGCGGCAAACTCTTATAATGTTTGTGCAATAAATCCTGTGGCATCGCCTTATATCAGAATGCAAATCCTTGACGCTAACGAGGAAAGCGTTGCAAACGGCTATCTCAATTCCGTAAACAGAAGTTTGAATTTTTCTGTTGTTGCAGATGCAACATTTACATTTAACATTATTATTTCTTCGGGAACAAATACGGGCGGTTTTAAGTTGTCACCTCAAATCGTTGTCGGTTCTTCTGCGGACACTACTTTTGAACCCTATTCCAACATCTGTCCGATAAGCGGACGGACGCAAGCGGAGATTGTCACTCAAGGCGTAAACTTGTGGGATGAAGTAACGGAGTTAGGCATCATCAATCAGACCACGGGGCAAAATCAAAACGCCGACAATCAGATTAGGTCGAAGAATTACACGGCTATTCAGCCAAACACGAAGTATTGCTTCTTGTGTAAAGGCGCGAGGATTTCGCAAATATTCTGGTATGACAAGAACAATGCGTATCTGTCTTACACGCAGAATACCACGGATAGCGCATTCATCACGACAAGCCCTGCTAATGCCTATTATGTGAGATTTCAATTTCCGATGGCGTATGGCACTACTTATCAGAACGATGGCGGCGTGAATTATCCGTCATCTTACACCGATTATTCCGCACATACCGAACAGACGGTAACAATCAGCTTCGGACAGACCGTCTACGGCGGCACGCTTGATGTGGAAACGGGCGTGTTGACGGTGGACACACTCATGTTTGACTTGGGTGATTTAACATGGCAGACAACGCAACAAACGCCAATTATTTTCTACGCAGACCCCAGGAATTTAGATGAATACATTGGCACGGCTCAACGGACTATTGTTTGTTGTTCAGCGTATCAAGCACAATTAAATGTTTCGGGCGCGGCTGGCGCGAGAACATTTCCAAATGGTTCTATCTGTGGTTTTACGAACCCCGATGTTGGTTATCACAGAATTTTTGTCAAGGACGAAGCATATTCTGATGCGGAAACATTTACCACGGCTGTCACGGGCGTAAAGGCTTGCTACAAGCTCGCCACTCCGACCACGACCACTCTCACGGCGGCACAGGTCAATTTGATTAAGGGCATCAACAACATATCGACAGACGCGGACGGGATTTCGATTACCTACTTCGCAGACGGAGAATCATTGGCAGATGCCGACAACAGAATCACGGCGGTTCTCGGCGATTTCGCAACGGTCGAGGGCGCGAGGGCATCGCAGAATTACGCCATCGGCGATTATCTCATTTTTGCCGACAAGTTCTGCAAGGCTTCGGCGGCGATCGCAACGGGCGAGGCGTTGGCTATCGGAACCAATTTGACGCAGACCACCATCGGCGCGGAGCTAAAGGCTATTTTGGCACAATTATAATATATCACAGAGGAGGGCAAAAACATGAAGTACATCACATTCGAAATTCAATCCTACAATGACGGCACGGTCGGGACGCTTGTTGAAACATTCAATGACAGGCTCCAAGCCGAGAGCAAGTATCACACCATTCTCGCGGCGGCGGCGGTTTCAGCGGTTCCCGTACATTCTGCCGTGCTGATGACGGACGAGGGCTTTGTTCTGATGGCGGATTGCTACAAGGACAAGCCACAGGCGGCACAGATCCAGGAACAGACCGAGGAGGAATAAAATGATTTCGATATTGTCAGCAATCATCACGGGCGTGTTGGCGCTGGCGGGCGTTATCATCACCAACATTGTCGGCAACAGTAAATTTCAGAACAGCTTGGACAAATCACAGGCCGTGACGAACACCAAGCTCGAAAATCTCACCGAGGAAGTAAAAAAGCACAACGCATTCGCCGAGAGGATCCCGAAGATTGAGGCGAGAGTGGAGTTCCTCGAGAAAAAAATTGATAAAATGGAGGACAAGAGATGAAGATGTCAAATAAGACTTATGATTTTTTGAAATGGGTTGCAATGTTTTTCCTTCCGGCCCTTGCGCTTCTCGTGCAAAGCATCTTTTCCATTTGGGGCATCCCATACGGAGAGCAGATCGCCGCATCAATCGTTGCCGTCAATGCGTTCCTGGGCGCTTGCCTCGGGATCTCAAATCTAAACTATCAAAAGGAGCAGAATGCCGATGATGAAAGTTGACGAATTTGTGGCAAAGATGTGCCTTGCGGCTGGAGTTGAATCTCTTTATGTCAAGGGAGCCTTTGGTGCTCCAGCAAACGAAACGAACAAGAAAAGATATTGCTCTAACAATCCGTATAACAAGCGGGCGGACAGAACGACCAAGATCATGGCGGCGGCTCCCAATGTCTTTTTTTCGGATTGTTGCGGGATCATCAAGGGCGTATTGTGGGGATGGTGCGCAGATGTGAACAAGCGTTATGGCGGTGCAGAGTACAAAGCCAACGGCGTGCCGGATGTCGGAGCTGATGGCATGATCCAATCTTGCAAGGACGCAACAACGGATTTCTCCAAGATTGAGCCCGGTATGCTCGTTTGGCTGTCGGGCCATGTCGGGATCTATGTCGGGGACGGCAAGGTGGTTGAAAGCACTCCATCGTTTAATGACGGATGTCAGTTCACCAATCTTGGCAACACGGGACACAAGACGGGAAATTGGCGGACATGGAAAAAATGCGGGCACTTGCCTTGGGTTGATTACGGGGCACAGGCTCCAGCTCCAGCGCCGAGCGAAAAGTGGTACACCGTGATCAAAGGTGACAATCTGACTAAAATCGCAAGGCGAAACGGCATGACGGTCAGCCAGCTCGTCAAGCTGAATCCTCAGATAAAGAATCCAAACATCATCTTTGTCGGACAGAAAATCCGCATCAAATAAAGATTAGGCCACGGGCAAATGCCTGTGGTCTTTTTTTTTGTGCCATAAATGATACGGCCGTGACATCAAATGACACATGACAACGGGATCCGGGCACTATAAGATATAATCAGAAAACACGCAAAGGAGGGCAATATGTTTAATTTTGGTTATCCGCAAAACAATCCATATCAAGCGCCACAGGCGAACGTTCTGCCACAGCAACAAGTTGTCCAGGCAAATGGCAAGGCCAGCATTGACGCATTGAGGATGGCTCCAAACAGCTCCGTGCTGATCATGGACAAGACGGCACCGATTGTGTGGCTGTGCACATCGGATGGATTGGGGAATGTGACATCCTTGCCATACGACATCGTTCCTCATGTGGAGCAAGCGCCGATAGATGTGAATGGGCTGGAGGAGAGAGTGAAAAGATTGGAGGAGAGAATAAATGCTAAATCCTATGATGAATCATCTCGGGGCGATGGGCGGGCTTGGCAAGGCAAAGCAGATGCTCAACAGCCTCAAGGCAATGGGAAATCCGCAAATAATGCTAAATAACGCAATGGCACGGAATCCACAGCTCAAGGCCGTCATGGACGAATGCGGCGGCGATTATCAGAGGGCCTTTTACAGATATGCGGAGATGCAAGGCGTGGATCCCGAGAGCTTTTTGCGTGAGCTCATGAATTGATATATGCCATCGGTGCGCAAGATGGTTTATATATATCCGGCCATAGATGGGAGTGGTTGCTGACTTAAAAAAATTATAAGGAGGAAAAACAATGGACAACGGAAATTATTTCGGTAATGACGCATTCATGTGGATCTTTGCTCTTCTGATCCTGTGCGGCGGCGGTTTTGGCGGCGGTTTCTTTGGCGGAAACAACGGCGTGAACACCATCAATGCAGATATGCAGAGGGGCTTTGACAATCAGAATGCAATGGCAAATCAGCGTGAGATTCTGTCTGCCGTAAACGCTGGAACGGCTCAGAGCGTGGCAACGACCAATCAAACCTTCCACGACAATCTTGCGGCAATGCAGAACCTTTACAATGAGACGGCACGAGACATCGCGGCGCTTGCTGTCGGACAGGCTAACATTGCGGCGGCTCAGCAGAATTGTTGTTGCGAAACGAAACAGCTCATCATGCAGAACAATTATGATGCGGCAATGCGTGACGCTACCACAAACGCAAACTTCACGGCACAGATTCAGAGCGTGAAGGACATGATCTCGCAGAACAAGATTGAGGCGCTTCAAGCACAGGTTAGCCAGCTCCAGCTTGCACAGGCAATGAGCGGCGTGATGAAGTTCCCGAGTACCTGGAGCTATGATGCGGGGACATTCCCTCCCGTATCGGCATAGGATGGTGGCGGCATGAAAATTATCAAGAAATTGTCTGAAATGATAATTGACGAGGTTGACGGTGCAAAGGAGTACGCAACGGAGGCTCTGATGCTCAAGGAAGAGAAGCCCGAGCTTGCCAATCTGTTTTACAATATGTCAAACGAGGAGCTCGGCCATGTAAATGCGCTTCACATTGCGGTTGTCAGCCTCATCAATGAATATCGAGCAGAGCACGGTGATCCCCCGGAGGGAATGATGGCCATTTACAATTTTTTGCACGAGAAGCAGATCAAGAGTGTGGCCGAAGTAAAAGCTATGCTTGCACAATTCCGAGATTAAAAAAAGCCCACGAAAGCCCACGGGAATTTCAAGAGCCCTATAAAATAAGGGTTTTTAGCACAATGTACGTGGGTTCGATTCCCATCACCCGCTTATTTTTGTGCCATCCTTTATTCATAAGGGAAAACGGCGGAGAGCCTATGAAAATATGGGTTTTCCGCTGTTCTTTTTTGCTCTTTTTTATCGGCTCCGTCCATAAAATATTGACCAAATCCATAAAAAAAAACCCACGAAAAGCCCACGAAAAGCCCACGACATTCTCAAAAAATCGCCTTGCTGAATTGATCAACGGCGATCCTTTTTGCCTTTTCTTGCTCTGCTTTCATCGAATGGGCGTATACTGTTTTCATAACGGAATCCGTTTTCCAGCCTCCGAGCGCCTGGACGGTCTGAGAATCCGTCAATGTCAGCATTTTTGACGCAAAATAATGGCGGAGTTTGTGCATGGGGAAAAATGGCATCCCTAATTGCTTTTGAACGTCGTGCATTTTTTTCGTTGCATACTGATGATGTCCCTTGTAAACATAACCACGGGCCCGGATCAGATCGGCCAGCTCCACCGGGATGATGATGTCCCTCGTTGATTCCGTGGTTTTGGTTGACTTTATGACGGATTGACGCTCTGGATTCTGTGCGAGCGCCTTGGTGATGTGCACGACATTCCCTTCTATATCCTCGGGCGTGAGCGCCAAAATCTCGCCTCGTCTCATTCCCATGCAAGCAAGGCACACGGGGACATAGGCATCGGTTTGTTTCAGAGCTTCGAGGAGCCGCTTGACATCATCGTCAGAGGGGATATATGGCTCTATTTTGCGTTTTTGCGGCAAGGTGGTATAAATGTGCATTTCGGGGCGAAAAGTGCCTAGAATCGCCGATATGAGCCCGTGATAATTGCGCACGGATTTCGGGGAGCACACGGCCGTCTTTTCATTTACCAATTTATTGATGTGGAGCTGAGAGATGGCATCAATTTGCAGATTGCCGAACCACGGCGGGATGTTGTTCTTGAGCGCAATATATCCCGTGATAGTGCTGGGGGACAGCACGTTTTTCTTTGATTCGATGTAGATCCGGGCGGCATCGTCAAAAGAGAGCTTTCCGTTTGGCCGATCTCCCTCCGTGATCATCTTGTTGAAAATCGCATCCTCGGCCTCTTTTTTGGTCGGCCTGTGGTCAAAGGTGACGCGATAGCGCACGCCGCCCTTTGTTTGCGTGACGCGATATGATCCCGATTTTAGCTGTTCAATCGTCATTTGATCACTCCTTTTTGTGGAATTTGCAATTATCGCATTTGTCCATCTGTCTCGTCATAGAATCCATCAATATGTCAATGCGCTTGTCTTTTAGTTCAATCTGATGCTTCATAAAATCAATGCTCCGCTTGAATGATTCCCGCTCCTTGTCGAGCTTTTCATGATAGCGCAGTTTTTCATGCGCATTTTGCTCTTTCAGCTCGCGCACTTGCTCCTCCAGCTCCAAGATTCTGTCCATCTTAGCCTTCATGATGATTTTCATGGCTTGCTCTTCCGGGGAATCATCCTCTTCTATTGTCTCCATGTCCAGGAGGGCCTTTGCAATCGGGCGGATCGTGGTGTTGTAATTGAATGATTTATCCTCGGAGCCATCTTTGAATACTCTTGACACGGAGGATTTGGACAGGAAATCGCCATTTGTTTCAAGTATTGAGACAATCTTATCATACGAGAGATTGCGCTCCTCGCGTACTTCCTTGAGTTTCAAAATGATCTGTCTTGTGTTTGGCATGGGTTTCTCCTTTGGCATTTTTTGGCACGGCGGTTTCAGATATTGGCACTTTTGGCTGGCTTCTCGGCATGGTATCGTGAATTTATCAAGACGAGAGGAGAACAAACAATGACCGAAAAAGAATCCCGCTTTATTTGTGCGTTTAGAGAGTTAGATAATGAAGCTAAGGACGCTGTGGAGCATTTTTTGCGCTGGCTTCTGTCAGATCCAAAAGCCTATTTTGCATTTCATCAGAAAGCAATCGAAAGCAATCGATCAGACGCTTCTCCCGGGAGTTGAGTTTTATTTGATTGTTTAATGCTTGCGTTATTGTTCCCAAAGCCTCTTTTACTTCTTGATCTTGTAGCGATTCGCCTAGCTCCGAATAATATGCGAGCTCTTCTTTTGACATCCTGGATTTTCTTTTGACATCAGATTGTCCCGCCAAATATTCAATATCGACATCAAAATATTCGGATAGTTTAAGCAATTTATCAAATCTTGGCGTTATCTTTCCATTCTTCCAATCTGACAGGGTGGCTTGTGAGATCCCTGTATCTTGAGATACTTTATAAGCGGTTATTCCCTTTTCATCCATCAATTTTTTGAAATTCTCGTACATAAGATTCCCTCCTAAAAAATACTTAGTCAAAAAGAAGTAAACCTATTGACAATTTCGTTATTACGTAGTATTGTAAAAGCGTACTAAGTATTTACGAACCACAAAAGGCTATACTTCGCTATTAAATTATATTGTTTCTCGTACATTCAGTATAACGAAAAATCGAAGTATAGTCAACCACTATATGTAGAAAGGAGGTTGCTATATTTTGTATTCTAAATTTTCTAAACTTCTGAAAAAGAAGCATCTGACCGTCTATCGAGTTTCAAAAATGTCCGGGGTTTCACAATCAGTTTTATCAGAGTGGAAAAAGCGTAACGAAGAAGGGAAAGGCGGAAATCTATCCGTTGCCAATCTTAAAAAGCTCTCTGAGGCGCTGGATGTTCCCATCACTTATTTTTTCGAGGACTAAATTGGGAGGTGACAGCTAATGCCGAAAGTTTACGCAAGCGAGTATGATCGCACAATTTCAGCATTCCGCAGATGGTTCAAGGGAAAATGCGCGATGGAAAACATCACACAGACATTCTTGGCGGGAGAGCTGGAGATCACGCAATCATCAGTATCAAGCAAGATCCAGCCGAACGGCAACAAGCAATCTGCAATTACATACAAGGATTTGCTGTGCTTTTTCAAGGCCGTGAATGCTTCGGACGAGGAAATCTTGCAATTCATGAAAATGCAAAAGGAGGTATGAAATGAAAAACATTGTGATTTCGGTGCTATCGGCATACATCATCACCGGGCTTGGGTTTTGGGAGTTTGAAAAGGCATCGGACAGGCCGATCATCACGGCAACGATTGCTCTGCTGATTTTTATCGCGATTGTTTCATTTGATGCCTGGATCAAGGAGAGGAGGATGAAGCGATTTAGAGCAGACAGATTTTGGAGACAAGTAAACGAAAACAGACCATGAGCTTTGCGAGGGCCACGATGGTCTGTTAAAGAAACAGCTTGCGCTATTTATGGTATTTTATCACGGCGCGGAAAGGAATGTCAATGAAAAAGGAATTAGTTATGGCTTGGATGAACAAGCTGATCGATGAGTGGTATCAGATGCGCTTGATCAGAACACTCGCCGATGGCGGCGGGAATGAGTATGCCTCTTATATCGGCATCAGCGCGGACATGGAATTTCACATCAGCTTCGGCGAGGGCCTAAAGGATGAGAAAGAAATTGAGAAGCTCGCGTCAATGGCGGGATCGAAGTTGATTGAGGAAAAGGTTTGGGAGCATTCCAGCAGATTCTATTTTTTGTATCGCGGATTCAAGTTCTTTGTTTTTATCAATGGGGAGGAAAACAGATGAGCGAATGCAGAGTGTGCGGAGGGAATTGCGATCCGGGCGAGCTCCGGCAAGGCGTTTGTGAGGATTGCAGAGGCAACGAAATCGAGTTTCACATCAGACCAAAGACAACGGATCAGAGGAGACAGGCAACAATAGAAAAAATCGAAAGGAGTACATCAACATGGCAACGCTTTTTAATTTAACGGAAGAGTATCAGAGATTGTTGGAATGGGCGGAGGATCCCGAAATTGATCCCGTGGCATTTGCTGACACGCTGGAATGTCTGCAATATGAGTTCGAGAAAAAGGCCGAGGGATATTGCATGGTGATCCGACAGCTTGAGGCGGACATGAAAGCATATAACGATGCCGCTCAAGAGTTCACGAGGAAGAAAACGGTCTGCGAGGCAAGCATCAAGCGCATGAAGGACGCTCTTAAAAAGGCGATGGAGCTCACCGGGCACGATGATAAAAACGGACTTGATGCGGGGCTCTTTAGGCTCAAGGTGGTTGGCAACGGCGGACAGAGGCCCATTGCATTTGACGGACAGGTGCCCGAGCAATTCGTCAAGATGGTGCCTCAGAATGACACGGAGCAAATCAGACGGTACCTGGACAGCCTCGGGGAGAATGAGGTTTGCGAATGGGCACATTATGAGCCTAGAGGCACTCACTTGAGCATCAAATGAAGTTGTGAATGGATAGACGGATTGCCGTTTTATACGGTGGAAAGGAGATCAGATGGCACAGACGAATTTGCCGAAGAGCAAGACGGCATACAATTACAAATATTGTGAGCTGTCGCAGATACACGAGTATCTTGAACAAAATAATATGAGCTATTACCAATATATCAATACTGAGGATGGTGATGATTACATTTACACCGTGCCCATCATCAACGGCGAGGAGCGGCCCGCTCGGAGGGGTTGCCGTATCGTCAGCGCACCATTGTCCGGGAAAAGCAACGCCGCACAGGAACAGGGGAGCGCGATCACCTATGCCCGCAGATACAGCCTTTTGATGGCATTTGGGCTCGCTACGGAGGACGATGATGCGGAGAGCCTAACAAGGCCCGCTCAGCCCGCGCAGAAGCCTCAACAAGCCGCCCAAAAGCAGACGGACGGGCCAATCACCGATAAGGACTTAGACACGCTCAAATCGCTTTTTGCGGCCAAGGGCATCGCCGAGGAGTTCGTGCTCAAGATTTACAAGCTCGACAAGCTGGACGGCATAAAGCAAAGCGTTTACTTGAACATGGTCAAGAACATCGACAAGATCGCAGAAAAGCAAAAGGAGGTAAACAAGAATGAATAGCGTTCAGATCATCGGGAGGCTTGTTGCTGATCCCGAAATGAAATACACCAACGGCGGCGTGACGATTGCCAAGTTTAGGCTGGCCGTGGCTCGGAGATTCAAAAAGGAAGGTCAGCCCGAGGCGGATTTTATAAATTGCCTTGCGTTCGGCAAAACGGCCGAGTTCGTGGAAAAGTATTTCAAGAAGGGCAACAGGATCGCGCTCAACGGGAGCATTCAGACGGGATCATATAAGAACAAGGACGGGCAGACGGTCAACACCGTGGACATTGTTGCGGATAACGTGGAGTTCGTTGAGAGCAGACAGGAGCAGAAGCCCGAGGCCGCTGGAGCTGACCAAGGTTTCATGTACATCCCGGACGGGAGTGAGGGCGAGTTGCCTTTTGAATAGGAGGGAGCATGGCTAAAATTGTTGATATTTCGGGTCAAAGATATGGGAGGCTAATTGCTCTTGAGAGGGTTGGAAACAGAAAATATCCAGGCGGCGGCACGCTGTCAATATGGAAATGCAAGTGTGATTGTGGCAATTACATAGAAATTCCACTTTGTGCATTGAAAAACAAAAACACAACAAGTTGCGGTTGCTATCAAAAGGAAAACACAGCCAAGATTCATTATAAGCATGGAGAATCTCACACTCGCCTCAATGAAGTATGGAAAAGGATGAAAGCGAGATGCAACAATCCAAACACAAGAGAATATAAGTGGTATGGAGCAAAAGGCGTGAGGGTGTGTGATTTGTGGCAAAACTCATTTGAGGATTTCAAAAAGTGGATGCTTGAGCATGGATATGACGAAACGGCAAAAAGAGGAGAATGCACCATAGACAGAATAGATCCTTTTGGCAATTATGAGCCGGAGAATTGTCGCGTTGTTGATATGCAAACGCAATTAAAAAACTTAAGGAGAAATTATGATCATATTAGAGGACACGAGGCAACAGCAACACAAGCACGATGTCAAGCACCAATGGTTTGATGATAACGGAATCATTGTCGAGCGTTGCCGCCTGTATGTCGGAGATTATACGCTCCCAACAAACCAAAGCGTTTGTATTGACACGAAACAGTCACTCACAGAAATCGCCTCCAATGTCACGCAAGATCATGAACGATTCCGCAACGAGCTGATCAGAGCCCAAAATGCTGGAATAAAACTGATTTTTCTGATTGAGCATGGGGACGGGATTGAGTGCCTGGAGGATGTGATCTTTTGGGAGAATCCCCGTCTCCATAAAGTGAAGCGGATCAATGGCAAAGCTGTCGAGTACACGACCAAGGCCACGACAGGCCAAACGCTTTACAACATCTTGCGGACGATCACAAGGAAATACGGTGTTGAGTTCAGATTCTGCCGGAAAGAGGAAACGGGACGGAAGATTGTGGAAATACTGACGGAGGTGGTGAGCTGATGGCAATCGATTCCGGGTGGATAAAGGTCAGCAGAAGCATTTTGAATCATTGGGTATTTACAGATGAAATCGTTTTCAAGATTTGGATGTATCTGCTTCTGCAAGCGAACCATGAGGACAGAAAAATCATTTTTGACGGTGAGCTTTTTGACATAAAAAGAGGCCAGCACTTGACAAGCATTCGGAAGATTGCGGCTGATGTAAAGTGCTCAAGATCGAAAGTGGCGCGGACACTAGATGTGATGAAGCGCGAACAAATGTTGGAATCAAGTTGTTTCAAAAGTGGGACACTTCTAACCATTGTAAACTATGGGATTTATCAATGTGTCGAGCCAGCAAAAAGCCACCAAACGGCCACCAAACGGCCACCGAGTGAGCCACCAAAAAGCCTAAACAAGAATGAAAAGAATTATAAGAATGAAAAGAATGAAAAGAATAAGACAATAGACGCTTCTGACGAAGCTCCCGGTGATCGCGTCAAGCACAAATATGGATCATATCAGAATGTGCTCTTAAAGGATGCCGAGATCGAAAAGCTGAATGCGGATTTCGGAGAGGAACAGACGCAAGAGGCCATCGCGTACCTGGACGAGTATATCGAGATGAAAGGCTACAAGGCGAAAAGCCATTATCTTGCCATCCGCAAATGGGTGTTCAGCGCAATCAAGGAAAAGCGCCAGCGGGAGCAGAGGACACAGACACAGGCACAGACGCAACACGGATTCAAGCAGAACGAAATTGATTTTGACGAGCTGGAGCGGAGGCTCTTGGCTAATTAGGAGGGTAAAGACATGACAAACAGAAGAAAAAGAATCAGCGAGGAAAGATACAAGAAGCTCGTGGCAATGGGAAACAAGGCATATGGGGCCATGCTGAATGAGGCTCCGATGGAGTGGCGTTGCGGATATGGAATCTATGGATGCAGACCGATTGAAAAAGACGGAGCGTTTTGGATCGAGTACACGACCGGGGATTCCTGTGATTAAGGAGGGCCGCAGATGATTGGAGTTTTGATAGGAATTGCGATCATTGCATTTTTGATTATGGTCGGCGTTTTTGGGATCTATGCGTTTTGGGTTGTGCTCATGGAAGATTTGGAGGGTAAAGATGGAAAAGAAGGTAAAGACGATAAGTGAACAGCTCCAGCAGATCGCGGAGGACTTTTGCGAGAATTATTGCAAGTGGCCAAACATTTGGGACGAGGAGCAAAAAGGATGCGAGCTTTGTGAAAGCGATATTTGCGAGAATTGCCCGGTTGGGAGGTTGGTATGATGGACGGACAAATTGACATATTCGATTATTTGGACGATGTGCACGGGTTCCATTATTGTTGCGGATGTGAAAAGGCAAAGTTCAAGGAACACTCGAAACATGGCGATTTGTGGTTTTGCAACGAGACAAGGCAATATATAACAAGCTTGTCATTTGATTGGATGTGCAAAAAATCAAAAGGGCATTCGCTATTTGAAAGGAGACACACCTAATGGACGGACAGATCAGCTTAGATGAATTTATGGAGAATTGCGCGACATATACAATCAAGCGGCTTATTTACAGCCAATCGCTGACTTGCTACAAGACCATTTGCCCGTATTGCAGAATTGAAAATCCCGATTCTAGAAGATATGGGGACAGGCGGCCGCTAAACATCTGCAAGAGTTGTGGAAAACGGTTTGACGATGTAAACATCGAAATCAAGAAATCCAAGGAATATGAGGAAGTGGAAAAGCTCGGATTGCAAGGCGCGGTTTACAAGGACGAAAAAGGCCGCTGGAGGGAGTGGCAAGATCCATATGCAAAAAGGACGGTGACGGAATAATGCCGAAAATAAACATCTATAACATCGTGACAAATGATGAGCTGGAGCTCCCGGTTGCCTGTGATCTGATCGGAGCCCGTGCCGCTGGCGAGTATCTCGGGCTAAAAGAGGAGTATGTTTGGAAATGCACTTGCACCGGGAAATGGTCGCATCTGAGGAATAAAAAGGCCGTGGTTGTCGGTACAAAGGAGGATTTGGATGATTGCACATTGTCTTTTTGAACAATCCGGGACATTCAAAAACGAGTTTAAGAAGCTCGGCATCGAAGCGTACGATTACGACATCTTGAATGATTATGGCGAGACGGATTTCCAGCTTGATCTGTTTAACGAGATAGAAACGGCATACGGGGGGGGAGTTTCCATCTTTGATGACATAACGCCGGATGATCTGATCATGGCATTCTTTCCATGTACGAGGTTTGAAGCACAAATTCTGTTGTCATTTTGGGGCAAACAAAAACAAGACAAGAATATGAACGATATAGAAAAACTTGAACGAGATTTGAGATTGCATTGCGAATTACATGAGAATTATATGCTTATAACGAAACTGGCAATAATTTGCTTAAAAAAAGGATTGCGTATGGTCTTTGAGAATCCTGCAGGAGAACAGCATTATCTTACAAGATATTGGTGCCTGGATCCGGCAATAATAGACAAGGATCGGCGTGAGAATGGAGATGCATTCAAAAAGCCTACTCAGTATTGGTTTATTGGGTTGGAACCTAAACAGAATCTTATTTTCGAGCCTATTGATTATGTTGAAACGAAAACATGGTCCGGGTTATCTGCTAGAGAACGATCTGAGATCCATCCGCAGTACGCGAACAGATTTATCCGACAGTATTTGATTGATGAGAGGTGATTACATGAAGATATACATATCTGGCAAGATCACGGGAACAACGGACTACATGGAGCGGTTTGCGGTAGTAGAGGCCCGCTTGACGGAGCAGGGACATTCGGTCATCAATCCTGCTCGCGTCAACGGATGTCTGCCGCCAGATACCACATATGAG
>JAEIGA010003252.1_pt1 | contig 25512 bp, 33 predicted proteins | sample 9270691 | NCBI WGS metagenome assembly JAEIGA01 (sample SAMN17057246, study PRJNA624740) | gut metagenome | biome: biome; isolation source: fecal sample | host: Bos grunniens | place: China: Xizang | collected 2019
ATATGTCATATAAATTTGGTTTTTACCATATTGATCAAGTCCGCACATATATATACCATAGATATGATAATCAAGCAGGCTTTGTAAATCAAAATAATTCTCAATATTCGCCTTAAAATCATCATCAGAACTATTCATAACAAAGTCAATAACATTATTCCAACTTGTTTTAATAGAGTCGGGACAAGCATCATGGATTTCATCAGTCCAGTCACTCTCATCAATAAGCGCAGCTGCGCGGAAACATCCGCTATCATAATTCTCTCCACATAAAACACAATGCTCATTTAAATCATCATCCATATTAAATGTCCACTTGTCTTTTGGGACATTCCAAGTATATCTACCTTGGTAAATACCATTATTATATACTTTAATTGGGAAACCATCAATCGCACCATTATTAGGACTTTCTCTTAATAACTCAGGCAATGTATCATAATTAGAGCGAGATTCAACAATATCGCTCCATAACTGAGCAGACACGACATTTCTTAAATGTGTAATATCAATCCAATTAGCTTTTAAGCAAAATTTATTTTGCTTTCCCCAATTCTTAAAAGAAATTTTTTTCTTTACACTTCTATCTACATCTTCAAATAATTTAATAGTAAAATTTTTCTTGGGATAACTCATAGAAGAATTTCCTTGACATTTAATCTCAATATAAGCATGAAAAGTTAAACTTTTTGAAATATAGGTTAATTCAGCTAAAACCTCATCTTTAGTGGTGGGAATAATTCCATCTATAAAAACTTTTGGAATATCGTTATCTTGAGGCTCTTGTAATATAATATTATTATTTAAAATATTATCTACAGTGAGAAAACCACTATCATTAATTAATTCGCTAAGTTTCGTAGGAATATTAAGATTGTCAATAAAAAACGGTAAATCATTAACATTATGAATACCATCTCCTATTTTAAAACGCTCATAAGGGAATACTTCATCAACATCATATATAATAAATTCACCCTATTTAGGAATAAAATTTATACCTAAACTTTTCCAATTGTTTTCAATATCGTGTTTATTAACAATACGTGCTTTAATATTTTTTTCACTCATACTAACAAAGCTCCTCCTTTCATTTATTTTTCTTCTTATTTTTAGAAAAAGATTATAAGTTATTTGAATAATATTACCCATTTGACTTTTTCCATATTTTTTGGTATAATAAAAATAAATTATATTTAAATAAAGGAGAAAAAAATATGAATATTAATTTTTCTTATGACGCCACAAAGGGTGTTTCTAGCTGTATTATTGTTGATAAAGACAAAACTTTTATAGGCCTTGCGCTCTGTCATCCAGATGACATGGATTTTATGAGTGAAAAAACTGGATGTAATATCGCTGAAAGCAAAGCCCGCATTGAAATGCTTAAATACAAACGAGATGAATTAAAAGCAACTATAAAAACTTTTAAGCATTTCATGTCTTGTATTAAAAACAGTAAAAACTATAATCCAAATTCTTACGAAACAAAAATGATTCGAAGACAATTACGTCAATTAGAAAATCAATTAGCTACAACTAAACAAGAGATAGCTACTGAAAAGGAAGCGTTAAAAGAATATATTGTTCTTAAAGATAATTTCTATAAAAAAATACGAAAGGCCAGAACTTAATAATTTTAAAAATCATAAATTTAAAAATATTAAGGGAGGACACTAATATATGAAGTCACTATTTTTTGTATGCGGAATACTTTTCGCATAGTATATCATTCCTCTATTGGATAGTTCTGGAAGCGTTATCTTAGCTTGGAACGAATCAAAGAAAGCTAAATTAAATGAAAATATTGCCAGTTCTAATGTAAAAATTAAAAAAATAACAGATGATGAAGAAAAAAGTGGCAATCCAATTGGTTTTTTCCCTAAAACTGAAAAAGAGGTTGAGAAATAATGAAGTTTAAATGTTATGACACTTGTAGCCTATTATTACAAGCAGAACAATTATTTGAAGAAGAAAAAGAAGAATATAAAATTGTAATATCTTCTATTGTTTTAGAGGAATTGGAAAATATAAAAACTTCTTTTAACAAGGATATTGAAACTAAAATATCTGCTCGAAAAGTTTTACAAAAATTAAATCAAAATCCAGATAAAATTGAATTAGTTCTTTATAAAGAAATAATGTCTGTCATATTTCACGATGCTTATACTTTAACTAATGATTTAAAAATTATTAGTTGTATTTATTCTTTTTTAAACACTCATCCAGAAGATGAGGTAATTTTTATCACCAATGATTTATTATGTAAACATTTCGCAAAACTTTATTTGCCAATAGTTGAAGAGATTGTATAGGAATCTTATGATTATGATGGCTATAAAGAAATCTGTTTGAATGAAGATGAAATGGCTAACTTTTATTTAATTAATAAAAATATATATAATCTATTACCAAATGAATATTTACTTATTTATGATGAAAATAATAATTGCGTAGATAGATTATGTTGGACTGGAGAAAAATATAGGCATTTAAATTATAATAATTTCAACTCTAAACTTTTTGGTTACGTGAGACCAATGAAAGATGATGTATATCAGCAGTTGGCCGCAGATACATTAGCTAATAATCAAATATCTATGATTAAAGGTCCTGCGGGGTCAGGAAAAACTTTTCTTAGTTTAGGATTTTTAATCCATAAACTTGAAAAGGGTGAAATAGATAGACTTATTATCTTTTGTAATACTGTCGCCACAAGAAATTCTGCTAAATTAGGATATTATCCTGGAACTCGTGATGAAAAACTATTAGATTCACAAATTGGTAATCTTTTAGTTAGTAAATTTGGTAGCAGAATTGTAGTAGAAGATATGATTGCCAATGAAGAATTAATTTTATTACCTTTATCTGATATTAGAGGTTATGACACTTCTGGAATGAAAGCAGGAATTTATATTTCAGAAGCACAAAATCTTGATATAGATTTAATGAAATTAACTTTACAAAGAATTGGAGAAGACAGTATTTGTATTATAGATGGCGATTGTAAAACTCAAGTAGATGATATACATTTTGCTGGAAACAATAATGGTATGAAACGAGCTTCTAAAGTTTTTAGAGGATAGGATATATACGGAGAAGTTACTCTAAAAAATATTCATCGTTCAAAAATTGCTTTAATAGCAGAAAATATGTAATTGAAAGGAGAATACTTTTATGTTTATGGAATTTAAAGTAGGAGACGCTGTAAGAGTTATGCCAGGAGCAAAACTAGCAAACGGAAAAGAAGTTTCAAAATGGGTGTTTGATACTAAATTATTCGTTCGTGCAATTGAAGATGAAGAACATATTACTTTAGCTAAACACACTACTGGAGCTATTACAGGAGTTTTTAAATTAGCTGATTTAACAGAATGGCATGAAGATGAGATGGTCACAAATGATTTTGAATCTTACGTTGTAAGAATTGCCGCTGACGTTTTAAAAGTTTATGCTGGACCAGGAACTAATTTTAAAACAATTAAAGAATTAAAAAGAAATTACTTAAATACAATCATTGCTGAAAAAAATGGTTGGGGAAAATTAAAAATTGGTGGATGGATTGATTTATCTGAAACTAAAAAAATTTAATATAAAGGAAGGAGAGAATGTTAATGAAATATTCAAAAACAAATAAACCTTTAGTTTGTATGCAGACTAATAGCAAATGCTACAAAGGCACAAGAACCATGGATGTCCTGGGTATTTTATGGCATTCCACTGGTGCCAATAATCCAAATTTAAAACGCTATGTTCAACCCGATGACAATGCCAATAATAAACAAGAAATGTTAGATTTAATTGGTAAAAATGTGCATGGGACAGATTGGAATCATGCTCAAGTATAGGCGGGATTAAATGCATGGATTGGAAAATTAGAAGATGGTTCTATTACTTCTATTCAAACTATGCCTTGGAATTATCGTCCTTGGGGATGCGGCTCTGGTCCAAAAGGTTCTTGTAATACTGGTTGGATTCAGTTTGAAATTTGTGAAGATGCATTAAATGATGAAAAATATTTTAATGAAGTATATAAAGAAGCCTGTGAATTAACAGCTTATTTATGTGAAATTTATAATATTGATCCTAATGCTAGTGTAAAAGTTAATGGAGTAGATGTTCCTACTATTTTATGTCATGCTGACGCTCATAAACTAGGATTTGGCTCTAATCATGGTGATGTAAATCATTGGTTTCCTAAATTTGGAAAAAGTATGGATACTGTTAGAGAAGATGTTTCTAAACTTTTAAAAAGTAAAATTAAATTAGATTTAAGTAATATAAATTTAGCTGCCGCTAATCCAGAAGAAATGTGGAAATTTTTTAAATCTAAAGGATTAAATGATTTTGGGGTTGCTGGATTAATGGGCAATTTATTTGCAGAATCTGGACTGAGACCAACTAATCTATAGGGTTCATATGAAAAAAAATTAAATATGTCTGATGCTGAATATACTGCTTTAGTAGATGCTAAAATTTATAATAATTTTATAAATGATAAAGCTGGGTATGGATTAGCGCAATGGACTTATTGGACTTTAAAAAGAGATTTATTAAAATACTGTCAAGATAGAGGTAAATCAATAGGTGATTTAAAAACTCAAATGGAATTTTTAGCTCATCAATTATCAACTGATTATAAAGAAGTTTGGCAAATTTTGAAAACAGCCACAAGTGTAAAACAGGCTTCAGATGCTGTGCTATTAAAATTTGAAAGACCAGCAGATCAGAGTATTTCAGTTCAAAATAAACGAGCTGCTTTTGGACAAGGGTATTATGATTCATATAAAACAGTTGTAAAAGCAACTCCTAAAACAATGTATAGAGTAAGAAAGAGTTGGCAAGATGTTAAATCTCAAAAAGGAGCTTATTCTTCTCTAGACAATGCTAAAAAATGTTGTGATGAAGCTGGAAGTGGATATTATGTATTTGATCCAAAAGGAAAATAGATTTATCCTACCGAAAAAACTTTCAAACCTTATAAAGTTAAAATCACTGCTAATTCTTTAAATGTGCGTGCGGGCGCCGGCACTCGCTTTAAAATAAAAACAACCGTTCATAAAAATGAAATTTATACAATTATTGAAGAATCTAATGGTTGGGGTAAATTAAAATCTGAAATCGGTTGGATTAGTTTAAGCTATACTAAAAAGGCATAATATGAAACAGCCGAAAGAATTCTCAAAATGGTTATTGTGGCAAGAATCTATTTTAATTTGGTTTACCACAATAACCTTTTTAGTATTGGCTTTTGTATGTATTAAAAATGCTTACTTCGGAGAATTACCATGGCTAACTGCAATGGCAGCTTTTCCTTGGACTGCTTACGGCGCTAGTCAAGCTTTTTATTACAGAAAGGCAGAAAAAGAAAATACCTCTGGAGGTATTAAGTATGAAACCATTATGGCAGAATTAGACTCTTCTGATGAAGAAGATTCTGCTGTTGGTTAATATATAATAAAAAAGGAGATATAAAAAATGTTAAATGTAAATAACTTAAATATGTATTTCAATGGAACTTCTTATCAAGCAGATAATGACGTAGCTCATTTTACTGCTTCTTTTAATGGTACTAATTATATTAATTTCACTTTCGATTCTCAAGACATTGAAGCTTTAAGAAACAATGCTGGAGGATGTTTAAATGATTTTGGTATTTTTGTAAAACAAATTTTAGAAATCACAGATCACGATATGGATATAAAACCTGTTGAAATGCCAATGGTATAATAATTATAAAGCCCTAGAGATATTATTCTCTAGGGCTTTTTTTTGTTCTATCCCTGACTATAAAAATAATTGATTTTTTTTAAAATATTTGATATAATATATATATGAAAAATAAAAATTAAAAATTAGAAAGGAAAAAATTCATGCCAACTATTGAAACAAATATTATAGATTATGGCGTAAAAGATATAAAAACACTTGAAGGTATAGAAGCTATTCGCCTAAGACCAGGTATGTATATCGGTTCAGTTGGACTTGCGGGAGTTAGACATATTACATTAGAACTCATTTCTAATGCAGTGGATGAATATCTTAACGGACAATGTACAGAGTGTTCTGTTGAGGTTGGAAATCTCGAAGATGGCGAGTTTATCGTCGTTACTGATAATGGCCGTGGAGTTCCTTTTGGTAAAGCAGAAGATGGCTCAGAAACTTTAGTAAATATTTATACTAAACTACATACAGGTGCTAAATTTGATAGTAGTGGAAAAACAGGATATAATACTTCTGGTGGTATGAATGGAGTCGGAGCAAAAGCCACCAATGCTTTATCCGAATATTTTAGTGTATCTTCTGTAAGAGATGGTAAACATGCTGAAGCTCACTTTAAAAAAGGAGAGCTTGTAGAATATAGAGAAGAACCTTGGAGAAAAGGAGAGCATGGAACTTCAATTCAATTTAGACCTGATAAAGAAATTTTTAAAGAAGGTATTCAGTTAGAATATGACGCTCTTAAAAATCAATTACAAGAATTAGCTTATTTATCTCCTGGTCTTACTTTTAAATTTACTTATCAGAATAAACCAACAGAAGTAATATATTCTAAAAATGGTATTTTAGATTATATTAATGATTTAAATAGAGATAAAAATACTTTAACATCTGTTTTTTATACCGAAACAACAGAAAATAGAATTGGTGTTAAATTGGCTATGCAATACAATGATACTTATTATGATAGTTATAAACTTTATACCAATTCTATTCCGAATACAAATGGAACTCATTTAACCGGTTTTAGAACAGCCTTGACTCAAGCTATTAATGAGTATGCTAGAGAAAAGAAACTTTTGAAAGAAAAAGACAGTAATATTACAGGTGATGAATTAAAAGAGGGACTTGTATTAGTATTATCTTTTATTATGCCAGACCCAATTTTCTCTGGACAGACAAAAGAAACTTTATCCAGTAGTGAAGGCAGAACCGCAGTTCAAAGATTAGTTTCAAAAGAAATCAAGATTTGGCTCGACAACAATCCAAAAGACGCAAAAGCTATTATTGATAAGGCTTTACTCGCAAGATTAGCTCGTGAAAAGGCTAAAAAAGCTAAAGAAACTGTGCGTAAAGTAGATAAAAAACGTCGTGTAATTATGCCTGACGTATTAGCTGACGCAAGTTCTAAAAATAGACAGGAGTGCGAAGTATTCCTAGTTGAAGGTAAGTCTGCTGCTGGTAGTACAAAAGAAGCAAGAGATAGATTAACCCAAGCAGTTTTCCAATTAAGAGGTAAACCTCTCAATGTTCTGAAATGTGATTTACATAAAGCTATTTTAAATAAAGAAATTAGTGGAATGATTGATGCTTTTGGATTGGAAGTTAAAGATAATAAAGTTATTATTGATGAAAATAAATTAAGATATGGTAAATTTATTATTACAGCCGATGCGGACGTTGATGGAGACCATATCCGTGTTTTAGTTCTTACATTTTTATGGAAATTCTGTCCAATCCTTTTAGAAAAAGGATATGTATATGCGGCCGTTCCGCCTCTTTATAAAGTGACTATGGGAACGAAGATTCAATATTTGAAAGATGACGCAGCTCTTGAAGAATTCAGACGTCAAACCACAAAGAAATTTGAACTTGGTCGTATGAAAGGGTTGGGTGAGATGGACCCAGAAGAGATGGCTGAAACAGTAATGTCTAAAGAAACTAGAACTTTAAAACAAATTACTATGGACGACGCAGAAAAAGTATCTAAAATGTTTATGAATTTAATGGGAGAATCTGTAGACCCAAGGAAGCATTTTATTGAAGAAAACGCCTGGAGGGCAAATATAGATGTGTAATATATATGAAATTCCTCACTCAGAATCAATAAAACCTATAAAAATGGCTTTAAATGATGGAGATATTATTGTCGTATATGTAGATATTGATACTTATGATATACCTACTGCACAAAATATTCTTAATTCAATAATTGATTCTGTTCCTTCATATGTGACAGTTATAGGAGTCCCAGCTCCAGGAGTAGAATTAGATAAGAAAACTAAAAAAGAAATAATTGAATATATAGAAAGTATGTAAAAGGCTATGATTTTTTATACCGATGGAGCTTGTTCTGGAAATGGAAAAAAAGATTCTAAGGGTGGATATGGGGTAGTCGGAGTGGAAAATAATATTCCACTCTTGGCGCATTCCAAATTTTCTGAAGGAACAACAAATAATAGAGAAGAATTAAAAGCTATATTATGGGTAATGATTTTACATGGAAAAAAAATAAATAATGATTGGGATAATAATATTCCTGTTGTATACAGTGATTCAGCGTATTGTGTAAATACGTTAAATGAATGGATGTTTGGATGGGCTAAAAAAGGGTGGATTAAAAGTGATAAAAAGACTCCTGAAAATTTAGATTTAATTCAAACATATTATGACTTTTGGCAAAAAGGATATAGAATTGATTTAAGAAAAATTAAAGGTCATAATGGAAATACTTGGAATGAAATAGCTGATAAATTAGCAACAGGAAATATTAAACCAGAAGAAGTATTAAGGAGTAATAATTAATGGAAAATATAATTCAAACATCAATTATATCAGAAGTTAAACAAAGTTTTCTTGATTACAGCTTAAGTGTTATTACAGACCGAGCTTTACCATCTGCTGAAGATGGATTAAAGCCAGTAGCAAGAAGAATCCTTTATGATATGTTTGATAAAGGATATACAAATAATAAAAAATTTGTTAAGTGTGCTCAGCCAGTAGGAGATACAATGGGTCGTTTTCATCCTCATGGTGACTCAAGTATTTATGGTGCATTAGTGTGGTTAAGTCAATCTTGGAATATGCGTTATCCATTAATCGCATTTCACGGAAATAATGGGTCTCGAGATGGAGATGAAGCTGCGGCATATCGTTATACAGAATGTAAATTATCAAAAATGGGCGAGGAAATGCTCGCAGACATTAAGAAAAAAACAGTTGATTGGCAATTAGCTTATACCGATGAAGAATATGAACCAACTTACTTACCAGGTCGTATCCCTAATTTAATTGTAAATGGCACTTCTGGAATCGCTGTTGCTATGGCTTGTTCATTTGCTCCACATAATTTAAATGAAGTTATGGATGCTGCGATTCATGTCGCTAACAATCCAGAATGCGATATTAACGAAATTTTAAATTATATTACTGGACCTGACTTTCCTACTGGAGGAACAATTATTAATAAAGATGAATTAGCTACAGCTTATCTCACAGGTAAAGGCAGAGCAAGGATTAGAGGAGAATATAAAATAGAATCTAGTAAACAAGGAGATAGTATTGTATTTACTTCTATTCCATATAAAGTTTCAAAAGAAGATTTAGTCCAAGAGATAGATAAGTTGTGTGAAGAGGGGAAACTTGAAGGAATTACAACTATTCGAGATGAATCTAATAAAGATGGTGTGCGTTTTGTAATAGAAGTAGCTAAAGGAGTTTCTACTGAACCAATTATTGCAAAATTATATAAATTAACAAGACTTGAAGACACTTATAGTTTCAATCAAGTCGCTTTAGTTGATAAAAAACCAATGCTTCTAAATATTAAACAGCTCTTAGAAATTTATATTAAACATCAAAGAGATGTTTTAATTAGAAAAACTAACTTTGAAATGGATAAAATCAAAGATAGAATTCATATTTTAGAAGGTTTGCTTAAAGCCTTAGAAAATATTGACGACGTAATTGCTTTAATTAAAAAATCTGAAAGTGCGGCTGCCGCAAAAATCTCTTTAATGAATAAATATCTTTTAACCGAGGTTCAAGCAAAAGCCATTTTAGATATGAAATTAGCTAAACTAGCTAAATTAGAAAAAATTGAAATTGAAAAAGAAAAAGCAGAATTAGAAATAGAATTATCTCGCCTAAAAGCAATCGTTGAAAATCCTGTCCCTGAGTTAATTAATATTTTTAATACACTAAAGAAAGCGTATGGGGATGCGCGTCGTTCAACTATAACTCAAGTATCTTCTAGTAAAGAAGAAAAAGAAATTGAATTTGTTGAACCAGAAAAATGTGTTGTTATTATGACAGAGGGCGGTCTTGTGAAAAGAATACCTTCAACCAGTTTCCGCACTCAGAAAAGAAATGGAAAAGGTGTTAAAACTCAAGATGATATTACTCATGCTGTCATCCGCACTAATACTATTGATTCCTTGATGATTTTCACCAATAAAGGTAGAATGTATCGTCTTTTAGTAAATGATATACCAGTAGGAACAAATGTAAGCAAAGGGCAATCTATTAAGTCTTTAATTAATATGGAGTCTGATGAAGAACCTGCGGTAATGTATTCAATCTATAGAGATACTGACGCAAAATATGTTTTATTCGTAACTAAAAATGGACTAGTTAAAAAGACAAGTCTTGAAGAATACGTTAAAACTAAAAAGAAAACTGGAATTGTAGCTATTTCTATCAAAGATAATGACGAGCTAGCTAGTGTTTCTTTAATAAAAGATGAACCTATTATTTTAATGACCTCAAAAGGTATGGGTATTAGATTTAATTCATCTGAAATTGGAGCAACTTCAAGAGCAACTTCAGGAGTAAAAGGAATTACTTTAAGTGATGAAGATTATGTAATTAAAGCATTACCAGTAAGAAACGAAACAGATAAATTGGCTTTATTCTCAGTTAATGGATTATCAAAATCAATTAATTTAAATGATTTGCCAATTCAAAAGAGAGCTGGTAAAGGGTTAATTTGTTATAAAACTACTGATTCTACTGGAACAGTCGCAGATATTACCTTAGTTGAAGATAATGATAATATCTTAATTTTAGGAGATAAAAGTTCAATTTGTATTGAAGCCAAAGAAATTCCTAATTTAAATAGAGCATCTATTGGAAATCAAGTTATTAAAAATAACAAAATTCTTTCTGTAAGTAAGGTATAAAAGTATGGATTTAATTGGAAATAAAAAATATTTTATAGATTAGATTAACTCATCTAAAGCAAATAAAATGACAGCTTTATATCACTATTCTGGAGTAGGCTTTAAAAAAGCTATTTTAAATCTTGGAATATTTAGAAAAAGTGATAATAAAATGGTGGGTGTTTTATAGTGGGGATGCTCTTTCCAAGAGAAAATTAGATTGGACAGATATGTAAAAGAACCAGTAGAAAAGAATGAATATTTAGAACTTAATCGTTTTAGCATGGCTGATTCTGAGGGTAAAAACTCAGAAAGCCAAGCTATTTCATTAGGTATCAAATGGATAAAGCAAAATATGCCTCATATTAAATTGTTAGTTTCATATGCGGGCCGCAAAGAAGGTAATTACGGATATATATATTAGGCAACCAACTGGGAATATCTTGGCTATTTTATCTCTGAGGGCTTTTGGTATGTCGATGGAGAAGAACGTCATTTAATTACTTTATGGTCTAGGTATAAGAAATATGGAAATTAGAATTTGCCTTTTACTGAAGCTATATGTGAAATGTATTCAGATGTAAGAAAAACTAAAACAAAATAGTTTATCTATATTATTAGATTAGATGAAACTTTAACACCAGCATCTCCAATTTTGTCTTATCCAAAACCAAAAACTGATTATCCAATAAAAGTTGAAGAACACATATATAAACAATGTGATGAAGTTTTTAATAATTTTACAGTTAAATAGAACTAGTTTGTAGAGTATTATTATGTAAAAGATACCTAGTTATTTACCAACGCGGCTTTAATACGGCGTGGAGAGAAAGAAGCCAAGAGACCTAGAAAGGTAGCTGTTTATGATGCTGGTGGTAATTTAGAAAAAGTTTATAAAAATGTAAAATCAATTTAGTTAGAGGGGTATCTGGCAAGTGGAATTAGAGCATCAATATCGTCTTTAAAACCTTATAAGAGTAAATATTTTCGCTTTTTTGAAGGAGAAGAACCAGCTGAGTTCATTGAAGTTTCTTATCTTTGTATAATAGATGAAATTCCTTTTTGTTCTTTTTCAGAAGCTGGGAGGTATCTTGGAGTATCTCGTCAAGCAGTTCATAATTCAAGCCAAAGATAGTCAAAGACTATTGCTGGGAAATCTGTTATTTGGATAAACGAATAATTTAATTGACAAATAAAAAAATTTTTAGTATAATATATATTAAGGGGAGAATGAAATAATATGAATAATAAATATAATAAAATTTATAAATTAGTTGATTATTTAAATAAACATACTATTTTATATAATAATAATCAAGAAATTATCTCTGATAGCGAATGGGATAAATCATATTTTGAATTAGTTGAGTTAGAAAAAGAAACTGGTTTAATATTGGGTAATTCTCCTACTCAAACTATTAATTATGAAATTAAAGATAAATTAGAGAAAAAAACTCACAATCACAAAATGTTATCATTAGAAAAAACAAAATCTATTAAAGAAGTATCTAATTTTATTGGTAATAAATTATTTTTGGCTATGAGTAAAATGGATGGACTTACCTGTTCTTTAATGTATAAAAATGGAGAACTTATTTCCGCTGAAACTCGAGGAAATGGAGTTGTTGGAGAAGACATTTTACACAATATAAAAACGTTATCTTCAGTACCTCACCATATTCCTTACAATGATGAATTAATCATTGATGGTGAAATTATCTGCACTTTCGATAATTTTGAAAAATTTAGTAATGAATATAAAAATCCTCGTAATTTTGCTTCTGGTAGTATTAGACTTTTAGATGCTGAAGAATGTTCTAAAAGGGGTTTAACTTTTGTGTGTTGGGATATTATTACTCAAATTTATTCTGAAGATGGAATTGAATATCAATTATCTCAAAAATTAAATATGCTAAGTCAATATGGTTTTACAGTTGTTCCATATGAATTGTCAAACGGTAGTTTTCTCGTTGAAAATGAATATCAAGCTATAATTGATATTTTACAACAGGAATCAAAAAATAGAAGTTATCCAATAGACGGAATAGTTTTTAAATTTAATGATTGCGAATATGGACGCTCGCTTGGTGAAACCTCACATCATTTTAAAAATGCTTTAGCTTATAAATTCTTTGATGAAAATTATCCATCTACTCTTTTGGATATTGAATGGACTATGGGACGAACAGGAATTTTAACTCCAATAGCAGTATTTGAGCCTATTGATATCGAAGGATCTACTGTGAGTCGAGCTAGTCTTCATAATATTAGTATTATGAACGATTTAAGCGGAGGATTCGAAAGAGTTGGAGATATTGTATATATTTATAAGGCTAATCAAATTATACCTCAAATAAGTGAATGGGAACATATAGAAGATAACGAAGGAAAGCATTTAGCTATTCCAGAAGTATGTCCTATTTGCGGCGAACCTACAAAAATTAAAATGGATAATAATAGTAAAGTTTTAATTTGTTCTAATCCACTCTGTTCTGGAAAATTAATTAATAGATTAGACCATTTTTGTGGTAAAAAAGGCTTAGATATAAAAGGTATTTCTAAAGCAACATTAGAAAAACTTATTGATTGGGGTTGGCTTAATAATTATACAGATTTGTTTAAATTATCTAATTATCGTAATGAATGGATAAAAAAAGCAGGTTTTGGAGTTAAATCCGTAGATAAAATACTTAATGCCATTAATGAAGCCCGCACATGTGAAGTTTCTAATTTTATTTCTGCTCTTGGCATTCCATTAATTGGAAGCACAGCGTCAAAAGATTTAACCAAAATTTTTAATTGGGAAAATTTTAGACAAGCAATAGATACTAAATATCATTTTGATACTATCGCTAATTTTGGAGCAGAAATGAATTATTCTTTACATAAATTTGATTATCAAGAAGCCGATGAATTAGTTAAAAATTATATTAGTTTCAAAGAGAAAGAAGAAAATAGCGATACTCCAGAAGAAAAAGATTTAAAAGGTATGGTTTTTGTAGTTACAGGTAAATTGACTTATTTTAGAAGTCGAGATGCTCTTAAAGCTAGAATCGAGAGTTTGGGCGGAAAGGTTACTGGCTCAGTATCAAAAAATACAAACTACTTGATTAATAATGATAAAAATTCAACTTCCTCAAAAAATAAAACCGCAGAGGCTCTTGGAATTCCAGTTTTGAGTGAAGAAGAATTCATTGAAATATTTAATATTATTAGTTGAAAAAATAAAAAATTTTTGTTATAATATTTTTAAGAAAAGAGAAAAAGAAATGACAAAAAAACAAATAAAAACAATGGCTTTAAAAATAGCTGAGTGTGAAAAAATTCTTAATAATGCTTACTCAACTGAAGAAGAAAAAAGAAAAGCAAAAGAAACAATTCAGTGGGCGGGCACGGTTGTAAAGTCTATGGAAGACTTTATCGCGATTGATGCCTTAGTGGTTAAAATGTTAGAAAAATAATTTTAAAAAAATAAATAAAAAAATTTGACAAATAAAAAAAAGTTTGTTATAATATTTATATAACCAATAAGGTAAATAAAAAATTTAATATATGATTAAAAGGAGAAAATTATTATGGCTATGAAAGAAAATTCTAAAAGAGTTCTTAACTACTTGAAAGAAATCAATGGAGAAAACGTAACAGCTGCTGATGTAGCAGAAGTTCTTGGTTTGGAAAAACGCCAGGTTGATGGTATTTTTACATCTGCTATTCAGAGAAAAGGAATGGGAGTTCGTATTCCAGCAGAAATCCAGATGGAAGATGGTTCTCATAAACAGGTTAAATTCTTGACTCTGACTCCATCAGGAATGAGCTTTGATCCAGACGCTGTAGAAGAAGCTGCTGAGTAATTTTTAGTATAAATAAGGAGTGAGAAATCACTCCTTTATTTTTTGTTATTATGGTAGATTTAATAATGATTATATTTATCTCTATAATTTCCGCAATGTTTGGTGGAAGTGTAATTTTTTTGTTATTAAGAAAAAAATTAAATTCCAAAATGGAGTTAGACAAGGAAATTATTGAATAGAATAAAATTCTGTGTCAAAAAGTTGAAGATACAAAAAAACTTTTAGATTAGTTAGAATTAGAACGTGAAGATTTAGAACTTGTAAGAGCTGAAAAATATCGTAGAATTCAAGAATTACAAGAAACTTTCAATACTATGGAGGCTTGCGCAAAAGAGGCTGGAGAGAAATTTTTTGAAAACGAACTGTCTAAAGCCAAAATGAAATTAGTGGAAGCCACAAGAGAAGAAGATGAAAAGTTCCAGAAAGCTATTGAAAATTTTTAGAATGAGCATGATATTAAAATTAAATCTTTAGTTGACGAACAGATTAAATTAACTAATGCTATCAATGTTTTGCGTGACATTAATAATGCTGCAGTCGAAGCTTCCAAAAGAGCCAATGAAATGGAAGAAAAGTAGAATTATTTTAAAATTTAGCTTTCCGCAGATGATATTCGAGAAATTGAAGGCTTGAGGGAAATAGAACCTATGTTAAGAGACAAAGAGCCTTTAAATAAAATTATATGGAAATGCTATTATGAAAAACCAACAAATGATTTAATAGGTCGAGTAATAGGAGCAGGCATCCACGCAGGTATATATAAAATTACTGATATTGCTTCTGGAAAATGTTATGTTGGGCAATCAGTTAATTTAGCAGAAAGATGGAAACAACATATTAAACGAGGGGTAGGCGCAGACACCCCAACAAAAAATAAGTTATATCCAGCTATGAAAAAGCTTGGACCTGAAAATTTTACATTTGAAGTTATTGAAAAATGTGATAGAAAAGTATTAGATGAAAGAGAAGATTTTTGGCAAGATTATTTTCAAGCCAAAGAATTTGGATATAGTATAAAATAAAAGGAGAAAACATATGTATCGTATTATTGATGGAAGAGGAACAGGAAAAACAGGTAGATTAATGCTTTTAGCAAAAGAAAATGGAGGAACTATCGTATGTAATAATGTTCATGCGATGGAAACAAAAGCTCTTAGGTATGGAATTACAGGCATTAATTTTATTAGTTATTATGATTATTTAAAAAATAGTAAAGGAAAAGATTTAGATAATTATTATATTGATGAATTAGAATCTTTCATTCGATATATACATATGGCTTCTGGCGTTAAAGGATTTTTTAATGGATATACAATTAGTGAGGAATAATTATGACAACAAAAGCAGATAATTATATGGTTCAAGAAATAAATGGAATTAAATCAAGAGGTTTTAAAGATATTAACCCACGACCAAAATATGCAGATGGAACTCCCGCTCATACTATTTCAATAAATCATGTATTTAGAAGTTATGATTTATCTAAAGGAGAATTTCCTATTTGCACTTTACGACCAATAGCTTGGAAAACTGGAATTAAAGAAATTTTTACCATCTATCAAAAACCAACAAATGAAATTGCTAAAATGCATGAAATGGGTGTAAATTGGTGGGATGAATGGGATATTGGTGATGGTACCATTGGTCAAAGATATGGGGCAACTGTTGCGAGATATGATTTAATTAATAATTTAATTAAAGATATTCAAAATGATCCGTATGGTCGTCGTAAAGTTGTTTCATTGTGGCAAGAAACTGATTTACACGAGACAGAAGGTTTGGCGCCATGTGCTTTTCAAACAATTTGGAATGTTCGTGGAGAATTTCTTGATATGGTTCTTATTCAAAGAAGCGGAGATTTACTTACTGCTTCTGGACCAGGAGGAATAAATGAAGTGCAGTATGCGGCTTTGCTTATGATGATTGCTCGACATACTGGATACAAGCCTGGTAAATTTAGCCATTTTGTCGCAAATGAACAAATTTATGATAGACATTTAGAACAGGCTGATGAAATGTTACGTAGATTTTGGATAGCTTTTAAAGATGAAAATAAAGGTAATAAACCTCAATTAATTTTAAATCCAGAAAAAACTAATTTTTATGACATTACAATAGATGATTTTTTATTAGAAGATTATATCCCAATGAAACCACAATTAAAATTGGAGTTAGGAATATGATAGAAGCTATTGCCGCAGTTGATGAAAATTATGGAATTGGTTTTAAAGGCGAACTTTTGGAATCAATTCCAGATGATTTAAAACATTTTAAAGAACTAACTTCTGGAAATGTTGTTATAATGGGTAAAAATACTTGGGATTCTCTTCCAATAAAACCATTGCCTGGTCGTGTTAATTTTGTAATTACTAGAGAACCTAAAGAGATTTCGCCTGCCGCGACATTTTTTATGACACTAGAGCAAGCGAAACAATGGCTGGAAAGTGTTACAGAAATGAATAATAAAGATTTTTATACTCCAATAAAAATCTTTATTATTGGTGGAGGTTTTATTTATAAAGAATTACTTCCATATTGTGATAAAATTCATTTAACAAAAATATATAAAAAATATGAACAAGTTGATACATATTTCCCAATTATAGATGAAATACGAGAGTGGAAAATCACAGACATTGGACCTTTACAGTCATATAATAAAACCATTAATGACAAGTCTAAGAATGTATTTTATCGTTTTTTAACTTATGAAAAAATTTGATTTTTTATAAAAAAAATGATATAATATATTATAAAGATAAATAAGAAAGAGGAAAAAAGTGTGAGTAAAAAATCTGAATTTATTAAATATGTTGAAGACTTGATGAGTTATACTAGAAAAATGGATATTCCCCCAATGAATGAAGAGGCTGAAGCTTATTGGAATGCTCTTTCTAACGAAGCTGAAGTTGAAAAACCAATGTTTACAGATAATGGTAAATTAATTTTAAAATATCTACAGGAAAATAAATCAACCCCAGTAATGAAAGCTAAAGACATTGCGGAAGGTATGTTTATTAGCTCAAGAGTAGTTTCTGGAGCTATGAGAAAATTAGTAACTGATGGTTTTGTTGAAAAAGTAGGACAAGACCCAGTATTATATACATTAACAAATAAAGGTAAAGAAATTAATATTGAAGAATAATTAAGGAGAAAAATTTTATGAGAAAAACAATTAATGCTACACATATTGAAGGATATTTATACGATCATGACTTAGCTGTTAAAGTAACTGGTCCTACTTCTAAAAAGCCAGGAACTCCTTTTGTTACTGGTAGCGTAAGTATTGCCACAGATGATGAAATTAAAAATATTGTTCAGGTTCATTTTACATATAAAACAGAATTTACATCTAAAGGTAAAACAGATACTTCTTATACATTGTTAAAAGATATTGCTGAAGGAGTTCATCCAACTTATTTAAAAGCTGGAGAAGACGCAATTAAATTACGCATTGATTCTGCTATCGGTTTAAATGAATTTTATACTGATAGAAATGGTAAAGAAGAATTAGTAAGTGCTAAACGCAATGAAGGTGGTTTTATTCATAAAATTGAACTTTTGGATAGTGATCCAAAAGATAGAAATACTTTTAAAGCAGATATGCTAATTACTGGAGTAGTTAGACTTGAAGCTGACGAAGATAAAGAACTTCCAGAAAGAGTAGCTGTTAAGGGAGCAATTTTTGATTTCCGTAAGAGCTTGTTACCAGTTGAATTTATTGCTTTAAATCCAAATGCAATGGATTATTTTGAAAATTTAGGAGCTTCTCAGAGAGAGCCAGTATTTACTCAGGTATGGGGACGTCAGATTTCTACTACTACAGTAAGAAAAATTCGTACTGAATCTGCTTTCGGTGAAGACGAAGTAAGAGAAATTAAAACACCTCGTAAAGATTTCGTAATTACAGGTGCGGCTAAAGAAATTTATCCTTGGGATGAAGAAGGTTCTATTACAGCTGTTGAATTGAATGAAGCAATTCAGAAACGTGAAATTGATTTAGCAGCTATGAAAAAACGTCAGGACGAATATCAGGCTTCTAAAAATAAACCTCAGGCTTCTGTTGTAGCTCCAGTGGCTGGCGGATTCCAGTTTTAATTAGGAGGTAAGCAATCATGGCTATTAATCTTTTAGCAATTCAACCTCATAAAGTTTCTCGTGATTTAAGTGGTTATATTACCTTTATTTATGGGGCTTATAAGACAGGTAAAACCACTTTAGCAACCCAAATGGAAGGCAGCTTATTGCTTGCCTTCGAACAGGGTTATAACGCTCTGCCAGGAGTAATGGCTCAAGATATTACAACTTGGGGAGAGATGAAACAAGTTTTTCGTGAATTGAAAAAACCAGAAGTTAGAGCAATTTATAAAGCTGTTGTTGTAGATACTATTGACGTAGCTGCTGATAAATGTAAAAAATATATCTGTCAGCAAAATAGTATTGAAGAACTTGGTGACCTTGGATATGGAAAAGGTTGGACTAAATTTAAAGATGAATTTAATGAAGTTTTTAGAGGTCTAACTCAAATGGGATATGCTGTATTCTTTATTGGACACGATAAAGAAGCTAAAGATAATAATGGTAATATCACTAATATCCGCCCAAGTCTTTCTAGTTCTACAAGAGAAGTAATTGCTGGTATGGCTGATATTTATGGTTATGCTAAACAGAATGGTGCTGAAAATTCAGTTCTTGTTTTAAGAGATAAAACTGGTTTCATTGAATGTGGTTGTCGTTTTAAATATGTGCCAGACGTAATTCCTATGAATTATAATTCTTTGACTGAAACTATTTTCAAAGCCATTGACGAAGAAGCTAAAGAACATAATAATGCTTATGTAACTAATGAGCGTATGCCAGCAGTTAAGATTGCTACTTATGATTATGATTCTTTAATAGTTGAGTTCCAAGATATTGTTGGAAGAATTATGAATAATAATCAAAATAACGGTCCAAAAATTACTGCTATTGTTGAAAAATATTTAGGAAAAGGTAAAAAAGTTAGTGATACAACACCAGATCAAGCAGAATTTATTCACTTGATTAATAGTGATTTGAAAGCTGATTTATTAAAAATGTAATATAATTTTTATCAAGTCGGGACAAATGTTTCGACTTGATTTTTTTATTAAATTTTGTTATAATATTTATATAATGAAAAATATAAAAGGTGAGTAGATATGAGTCATTTTGTTACTTGTGTGTATTGTAAAGGGAAATTTGATCGAGATAAAGAAGAATATTGCCAAATTGGCGCCCGCAGATACTCCCACGCAAAATGTATGTTAAGAGAAGCTGAAAAAAATCCCAATTTTGAGAAAAAAGAGATAATTGATCCAGCTGATAACGTTATTTGTGTTTATTGCAAGAAACCTCTTTCTAGGAAAGATGCTGATTGCGTATTGGCTGAAAATGGTAAATACGCTCATAAAAGTTGTTTTGATATAGAGCAAAACAGAGAAAAAACAGATAGAGAGAAATTAGAAGATTATATTAAAAAACTATATAATATATCTTATATTGACCCAAGAATGAAGGGGCAAATAAAAAGTTATATGGAAGAATTTAATTATACTTATTCTGGAATACAAAAGGCATTGCAATATTTTTATGAAATAAAAGGTAATAGTATTAGTAAAGCCAATGGAAGTCTAGGTATAGTTCCTTTTATTTATAACGAGGCTTATAGTTATCATTATAATTTATGGTTGGCTCAAGAAAAAAATAAAAATATAGAAGTTAATCATTATAAACCAAAAATAACAGAAATTGTTATTTCAAAACCGCAAAGAAAAATTAAAAAACGTCCTCTGTTTACTTTTTTAGACGAGGAGATGGAGGTATAATGGCTTCAAAATATGTTGATATATCAGCAATTATTCAAGTAATTGGATGTGTATATAACAATCCTAAGCTCTTGGATTTTACTGATAAATATACTATCGTAGATGAAGATTTTCCAAATATTTTTCATAGAACAATATTTGGAGCAATTTATAAATTACATGAATTAGGTTCATTAGAAATTAATTTAGAAAATATTTATGACTTTTTTTCTTCAAAACCAAAAAGTTTAGCTATTTACCAAGAGAGTAAAGGTGAAGAGTGGATTTTAAAAGCTGCGAAAGCAAGCTTGTCAATGTCATTTGATTATTATTATAGTCGTTTAAAGAAATTTTCTTTATTGCGTGCTTATGATAATTGCGGGATTGATGTTAGCGATATTTATGACGCTGAGAATATCTTAGATATTAAGAAAAAACAATTACAGGAAGAGCAATTAGATAATTTATCATTGGAAGAAATTGCTAATAAAGTTGATGAAAAAATTACCAATATTCGAATGAAATATGTCGATGATATACACGGTGAAGCCGCGCAAGCAGGAAAAGGTATTTTTGATTTAATTAAATCTTTTAAAGACAATCCAGAAGTAGGAGTATCTCTTTACGGACCACTTGTTAATACAGTTACTCGTGGAGCAAGATTAAAGAAATTTTATTTGCGTTCAGCAGCTACTGGTATTGGTAAAACTCGTTCCATGATAGCAGATTGTTGTTATATTGGTTGTAACAAGATTTATGATGAATCTTTTGGATGGATAAGCTCTGGTGAAGCGCAACCTTGCCTATTTATTACAACTGAACAGGAATTGGGAGAAATTCAAACTATGATGCTTGCTTTTCTTTCCAATGTTAATGAAGAACATATTTTAAATGGCAAATACGAAGGTGATGAAGAAGATAGGGTAATGGAAGCCGCCAAGATATTGGAAAATAGTCCAATATATATTGAGGAATTGCCAGATTTTTCTTTAAAAGATGTAGAGGATACAATTAAGAAAAATATTCGTGATCATGATGTTTATTACGTGTTCCACGACTATATACACACCAGTATGAAAATCTTAGAAGAAATTACAAAACGTTCTGGTGGAGTTAAATTAAGAGAAGATAATATTTTGTTTATGTTATCAACTCGTTTAAAAGATATATGTAATCAGTATGGTGTGTTTATTATGTCTGCTACTCAGTTAAATGGAGATTATCAAGATGCTAAAACTCCAGACCAAAATTTATTGCGAGGGGCAAAAGCTATTGCTGATAAAATAGACTATGGTGCTATATTATTAGCAGTTAAAGAAGACGATTTAGTTGCTTTAGAAAAGATTTTATCTTCTAATGTATTTGACAAACCTACAATTAAAATGTCTATTTATAAAAATAGACGAGGTAGATTTAAAGGAGTTATTCTTTGGTGTACCGCAGATTTAGGATGTTGTCGTATAAGACCTATGTTTTGTACTACATATGATTATGAAATGTTAAGTATTGATGATGTGCGCATTATGGTAAAAGAGGAGTCGGCTTTTGAATGCGAGGATTAAGAAACAAATTAAATCTTTTAGAAGATTCAGATTTTAATATTGTAAATAAAAAGGAGATAAAAATTATGACAGTAGATATTATGAAAAAGAACTTTAAAAACAAAAAGAAAAAAACTAAAGATTATGGAGCTAAAAATCCCGTTGTAGCAATTAAATTGCCAGATTTTTGTGGTAAATTAATTGAATATAATATGCCAAAAGAAATGGCTGATGATATTATTAGAGAGCATATGGAACATAAAGGAAAAGGTTCTGGTCAAGAAGTTTTATGTGAGTATGTAAATGAACAGTGTGGTTTATTAGGATATTGTATTAAGGTTCATGTGTATTGATAAATGATAGTATTTGATAAATTAAAAATTAGGGAACTTTTAACAACTGAAAATATTTTTGATTTATTAGAAGAATTCGGAGGTGAGCCAGTCCGTGAGAGCTTCGGACTGGTCTCTTCTACTATTTGTCATAATCCTCCAGGCGAAGGAAGTCGTAAATTATATTATTATGAAAATACAGGTCTATTTAAATGCTATACTGGTTGTGATGAATTTTTCGATCCATTTCAATTAGTAATTAAAGTAGCTGATATTCAATGGAGTAAAGTAATCGATCTTAATGATGCGGTTCGTTGGATTGCTCAAAAATTCGGATTTGCTGGAGAGTATTCTGACGACTTAGGATTAAATGAATTAGCTTCAGATTATGAAAGATTTAATGAAGCTGACCGCATTGAAAATATTTCTATAAAAGATAACTCTGTTGTATTAAAAGAATATGATTCAACGATTTTAAAGCATCTTAATTATAAAGTTAAATTAACCCCTTGGTTAAAAGAAGGTATTTCTCAAGAAGTGTTAGATAAAAACCAAATTGGTTATTATCCAGGAGGAGAGCAGATTACCATACCTCATTTTGATATTGATAATAGATTTATTGGATTGCGTGGGCGTGCTCTTTGTAAGGAAGAGGCAGAGTTATATGGAAAATATAGACCTGTAAAAGCTGGCGGAGAATTATATAATCATCCTCTTGGAATGAATTTATATAACTTAAATAATAGCAAAGAAAATATAAAGAATTCAAAAACAGCTATTATTTTTGAAGGAGAGAAATCTCCTTTATTATATCAAACCTATTTTGGAATAGAAAATGATATGAGTGTCGCTTGTTGCGGTTCTAGCGTATCAAGAGTTCAAATGGAACTGTTATTAAATACATTAAAAGTTAATACTATAATTGTAGCTTTTGATAGACAGTTTGAAAAGATTGGCGATAAAGAATATCAACTTCTGATGAAAAAATTTAAGAGTATTGAAAAAAATTATGGAGAAAGTGCTAATATTTTTTTTGTAATTGATAGAAAAATGATTACTGGCTATAAAGCTAGTCCTATTGATGAGGGGCGAGAAAAATTTAATTTTTTAATTAATAATTGTTTAGAAAGTTTTAAGGGGAAAATATGAAAATAAAAGGAATAATTTGGAGTATTAATGAAGAGCGTGGTTTAGAATAGCTTGAAAAACTAAAAGAAAAATATAAGTTTTGTGGATATAAAATAGTTAATGAAAGAAAAGATATGGTGATATTCGATAATGATGACTATTGGCGAGTCCACGTTCCAAAAGATAGTGTTAGAGGAGTAAGAGCCAATCTTTCTTACATTGATCGAGCATTATCAGATTCAGATATAAATACGTTTGTGTTACCTAAAACTGTTGAATGTCCTTGTTGTGGAATTTGGCGTTTTGGAGAGGAGTTAGAAAATGTATAATCATAAAATACTTGAAGGAATCATAGAAGATAAAACATTAAATATAACACAGAAAATTGAAAAAATTAATAAAGCAGAGGAAAATTTTAGGGAATTATGTGAATGTAAAAGAAAAACTTTATTAAAAGATTATAAATATTGTCCTTATTGTAAATTATATTATAAAGTAAAAGCTTGGGATGTCGAGCCTATCTCCAAAGTGGAGAAAAGGTATGTTGATAACAGTTATGAAGATCATTGTAGTTTAACTTCTACTGCAAGTTTTTATAAAGATGTTCAAATTGCTTATAATAGATATATTTGTCCTACTGGGCATATTATTGAAGAGGAGGTAAAAGATGGAGTATAGTTTAATTAAAAAAAATAATATTTCAGAAAATTTTGAATTAAGCGTAGTAGAATAGATTTTAACTAATCGAGGAATTTTTTTATTTGATATAAAACATTATTTAAACACACAGGATACTGATATTATTGATTCTACTCTATATATTGAAAAAGAATTACATGAGGGAGCCGTGATGTTAATGACTCATGTTTCTTTGAATCATAAAATAATGATACAAATAGATAGTGACTGTGATGGTTTTACATCTTCAGCCCATCTTATTAATTATTTATACTGTTTATTCCCTTCTTTTGTTAAAAATAATATTTATTGTCGTATTCATGAAGGTAAACAGCATGGTATTATCTTAGAGACAGTTCCAAAAGATGTCAAATTAGTAATCGCACCAGACGCCAGTTCAAATGATTATGAAGTTCATGAAGAATTAAATAAAATGGGAATTGATGTTTTGGTAATTGATCACCATGAAGCTGATAAAAAATCAGAATATGCTTGTGTTATTAATAATCAAATTTCTGATTATCCAACAAAATCTTTATCAGGAGTTGGTATGGTTTATAAATTCTGTTCCTATATTGATTCTCTTTTGGGAGTCGATTATGCCAATCAATTTCTTGATTTAGTATCTCTTGGAATGATTGCGGACATGATGGATTTACGTGATTTTGAAACTAAGCATTTAATAAATAAAGGATTAGAGCAAATTCGAAATCCATATTTTAGAGGTATGATTGATAAAAATGCTTATTCTTTAGGAGGACATCTTACTCCGATTGGGGTAGCTTTTTATATAGCTCCATATGTAAATGCTACTATTAGAGTTGGAACTCAAGAAGAAAAAATGCTTCTTTTTGATTCAATGATTGATTTTAAAGGGTATGAACTTATTCCTTCTACCAAGAGAGGATGTAAAGGACAAGAAGAAACAAGAGTTGAGCAAGCTTGTCGTAATAGCACAAATATTAAAAATAGACAAACCAAATTAAGAGATACAGCTTTGGCTTTAATAGAAAAACTTATTAAAGAAAATTCTCTGTTGGATAATAAAATTTTAATAATTAAATTAGATGAATCTTATGCTGTTGATAAAAATTTAACTGGTTTAATAGCGAATCAATTAATGGCAAAATATCAAAGACCAGTTTTGCTTTTAAATCAAACTGAAGTTGATGGAAAAATTGCTTGGGAAGGCTCTGGTCGTGGATATGACAAATCTAAATTTGATAATTTAAGAGAATTTTTAAATGAAAGTGATTTAGTGATGTATGCGGAAGGGC
>JAEIGA010003253.1_pt1 | contig 25512 bp, 20 predicted proteins | sample 9270691 | NCBI WGS metagenome assembly JAEIGA01 (sample SAMN17057246, study PRJNA624740) | gut metagenome | biome: biome; isolation source: fecal sample | host: Bos grunniens | place: China: Xizang | collected 2019
AGGCATTTGTAGATGTGGGGTGCTGCCTCCCTCTGTGCAGGGGTAAGCAGGGTGTTGCGGGAACTTTTTGCAAGTCCGTCCTCCTCACGCAATGTAGGGCACTGTACAATCTCCAAAGGATAGTTCAAGGTCTTTACAAAGTACTTGATGATTGCAACCTGCTGGAAATCCTTCTCCCCAAAGAATGAGAAATGAGGCTTCACTATGTCAAACAGGCGGGTAACCACTTGTGCCACACCGTTGAAATGTCCCGGTCTGCGTGGACCCTCGCCATATGTGTCAAGGCCGCCGAGGTCAAATATCCTCTCGTCGGGAGTAGGGTAGATGTCAATTACCCTTGGGGCAAATGCTATGTCCACTCCGCTTGCCTCAAGGAGCGCGCAGTCTGCCTCAAGTGTTCTTGGGTATGTTGCAAGGTCCTGTGGGTTGTTGAACTGTGTAGGGTTTACAAATATGCTTACTATAGTGTGTTTGCATCTTTTTACAGACTCCTCAACCAAGGAGATGTGTCCCTGGTGCAGAGCGCCCATAGTTGGCACAAAACCAATGCTCTCCTGGTGTTCAAGGGCTGCTCTTGCCTGTAAGAATTCGTCTAAAGTTTTAGCTACAATCATGTCTAATGTATTTACAGCTGCAAACCTACAAAAAAATATAATATCCGCCATAATTTGAGATTAAAATGGGGAAAACGGAGTAATTTCTTCCTATATTTACGGGATAATTTGGTTATTGATGAAAAAACTGTTTCTTGTTCTTCTGTGTGGGCTGTTTCTGGCCCACAGCGGTTTCCTGTATTCTCAGGAAAAGTATGATTATCTGCAGACGGCAGGACTCAATGCTGCCATTTTCAGAGGTCCTGAAGCTGTGAAATACCAGTTCAGGTACCAGGGGACTCCCTATGCCTATACTGAAACTTTCAGTATGGGGTCTATTGTGTATAATGGGGTGAAGTATGAGGGGGTTGAGCTGAATCTCAATGCCCATAAAGATGAACTGCACCTGAAGATTGCATCCAGTGGAATAGTGCTTGAACTTGATAAAAACATTGTTGGGGAGTTTGTGATAGGACACCGCCAGTTCTTTACATTGATGGGAGAGAATGCCGTTGAAGGCTTGCCTCAAGGTTATTATCAGGTGATTTACAAGGGTGGAGACATGTTGTTGAAGAAGAATATCCGTACTTTCCACGAGCGGCTTCAGACCAGTGGCAGTGGGGTATTCAGGTATTTCGACCAGTCAAACAAGTATTATCTCCTAAAGGACGGCAAGGTGTATCCTATAGCAAGGAACAAGGATTTTGCAAAGGTTTACAAGGGGGACAAGAAAGCAATTAAAGGTTTCATCAGGCAGAACAGGATGAAATTTATGGAGATGGAGGATAAGGATCCTGCTTTTGTTGAGATTATGGCGTTTGCGGATAAAAAATGAGAGGAACAGATATGAAAAAATATGGATTGTTGGCGCTGATGGTAATGCTTGCCCTGCTTCCTGTTGGGGGTGCAGAGGCGCAGGAGCATACGGTGCACAGGAATATTGGCCTGGATTCAGTGATGGTGCTGATGCAGAGGTGCAGCAAGGAGACAATATACTATCAGAGTGATGCTTCGCAGGGGAACCTTACTTTTACGGTTAATGCTGCAAGCGCCACTTTGTTTGAGGATATTAAAGGGGATCTGGAGTCTAACGGATATAAGGTATTCCCTATGAAGGGTTATCTGTTTGTGCTGAAGGGGGTAGGACTTGCACAGAAACTCCCTGCAGATTATTTCATGGAGCGTAAAAAGCAGTCTGGAGTTCAGGTGGATAAGGATTATATTGATGCTTTGGCAGGCAGGATGGATGTGGCCACTTCTATGAACAAGACCTATCAGATAGGAGACAAAGGGAACCAGAGCAAGAGCGGAAAGGCATATTTGAGCGGATATGTGAGGGATGCGGTTACAGGAGAGCCTGTTGTAGGTGTTTCTCTTGTAGATCAGGCAACAAAGGCATATGCAATGTCTGATGTACATGGTTTCTACAAAATCCTTCTTCCTGTTGGAAAGAGTGTGCTGGATGTGGCAGGTTTTTCTTTGGAGGATACCAAGGTCCATCTTCAGGTTTACAATGACGGGGCATTGGATGTTGTGGTTAAGGAGAAGGTGTTTGCCCTTACCGGAGTTGTGGTTTCCGCAGATAATGCAACCAATAAGGTCCGCAGCAGCAAGATGGGTATTGAGAAGGTGAGGATGGACAAGATAAAGAACGTTCCTATGGTGTTTGGTGAGGCTGATGTGGTAAAGATTATCCTTACTTTGCCGGGTGTGAAATCTGTTGGTGAGGCTTCAAACGGATTTAATGTGAGGGGTGGCGCTACAGACCAGAACCTTGTATTGTTCAACGGCGGTACAGTGTATAATCCGTCGCATCTGTTTGGAATGTTCTCGGGTTTCAATCCGGATGTGGTGAGTGATATTGAATTGTACAAAAGTTCCATTCCGGTAGAGTTTGGAGGGCGTATTTCTTCTGTGCTGGATGTGAACAGCAGGGAGGGCAACAACAAGAATGTTACAGGTTCGCTTGGTATAGGTCTCCTTACTGCAAAAGGGCATATTGAGGGGCCTATAGGGAAGAAGACCACATTTATTGCAGGTACCAGGGCCACATATTCAGACTGGCTCCTTTCTCTGTTGCCTGAAGACAGTGACTACAACAACGGTTCGGCCTCTTTCTATGACTTTACGGCCGGACTTACACACAAGTTCAATGACAACAATTCGTTGCATGTTAACGGATACTATTCTATAGATGATTTCAGGTTCAGTGCAGATACAAGCTACAATTACCGCAATGCCAATGCCTCTTTGAAGTGGAAGAGCAATTTGGGTGAGAAGACCTCAATGGAACTTTCTGGCGGATACGACCAGTATGATTATGCTACTGTAGACAAGTTCAATCCTGTGAATGCTTATGAAATGACATTCAAGATAAGGCAGGGTTTTGGCAAGTTGAAGTTCAAATCGCTTCTGAATGAGAAGCATACACTTACTTATGGAGCGGATGGCATTATGTATGATCTTGCTCCAGGAAGCTATCTCCCTTATGGAAACGGGTCTCTGGTTACACCTGATGTGATTCCTGCAGAGACTGCAGTTGAGGGGGCTGCCTATCTCAGCGACAGCTGGAACATTTCAGACAGGTTCTTCATTGATTATGGTGTGAGGTATTCAATGTTCAAGTCGGACAAGGTGTATGGCGGAGCGGAGGCGAGATTGTCGGGAAGAGTGATGCTTTCAGACAGGGTCTCTTTTAAGGTGGGTGCAAATACAATGAGACAATATATCCATATGTTGTCAAACTCAATCTCCATGTCGCCTACAGATATATGGAAGCTCAGTGACAAGAATATCAAGCCGCAGCAGGGATGGCAGGTGGCAGGAGGTCTCTATGCAACAATGTTCAACAACACTGTGGAGGCTTCTGTTGAGGGATACTACAAGCAGATGAAGGACTATTTGGATTACAAGAGCGGTGCGGTGATTATCATGAACAAGAATATTGCACAGGATGTGATAAGTACCAAAGGTCAGGCTTACGGCGTTGAGGTGATGCTGAAGAAGCAGGTAGGCAAACTGAACGGATGGCTTTCGTATACCTATTCAAAGACCCAGCTTAAGGAGGTGAGTGACAATCCTGCAAGTGCAATTAACGGAGGAAACTGGTATGATGCATCGTACGACAAGCCGCATGATGCAAAACTGGTTGCAAACTACAAGTTTACCCATAGGGTAAGCATCTCCATAAATGGAGATTATGCTACAGGACGTCCTATTACAGTTCCGGTGGCAAGGTATGATTATGGTGGAGGCTACAGGCTGTACTATTCAGACAGGAACTCGTACAGGATTCCTGATTATATGCGTATGGATGCGGCTCTTAATATTGAGCCTACCCACAAGACAGGGGCCTTTACCCATTTTTCATTCTCAATAGGAGTGTACAATGTAACCGGAAGAAAGAATGTGTACTCCGTGTACTTTGATGCCGATGAAAACGGACAGATCCACGGACACCAGTTGTGCATATTTGGTGCACCTATCCCTTACGTGAACTTCAATTTCAAATTCTAGAGGAGGAAAGCAGATGAAAAAAATATTTTTAAAAACAATTCTATTCTGCATGTCAGCAGCAGTTCTTGGCAGCTGCGTGTATGATTTTACTCCCGACAGCAGTGAACTGCAGGGAATGGAGAAGCCCCTTGTGGTAATTGAGGGAGATATTATTGTAGGGGGGACCACTTATGTGGAGTTGAAGTCTACCATCCCGGTGCTCAATGGCATTGAACAGGAGGCGGTGAGTTATACGGGCTCGAGCGTATGGGTAGAGAATGAACATGGGGAGATATGGCAAGGGGCTCCGGTTATAGAGTACGGCACTATGGGAAGCTATGATGAAAACAGATTTGCAGTAGATACACGGGACCTTCCGTTGGACGGCAAGTACAGACTGTGCGTATCTGTGCCTGACAGGGGAGAGTACGTGTCTGAATTCAAAAGCGTGATGATATCTCCGCAGATTGACAGCATTACCTATACCAGGGCAGAAGACAGGAGCAGCCTGCAGTTTGAGGTGAGCACACACAATGATTCACAAGAGAAACTGTATTGCAGATGGAGCTTTACTGAAGATTGGGAAAGCAATTCTGAACTGAATGCAAGCATTATGGCGGTGTATAAGGAGGGTGATATTGTTATGGAGGAACTGGATGAGCAGCAGAAGAAGCAAATGTCCAAATGCTACAGCCATGGAGCTTCCAGGGAGATTTATATAGGTTCTACAGAAAAGTTGTCGCAGAATGTGATAAGCAAGGAGAGGTTGCATGTAATATACTCTACAGACAGAAGGCTGTCCAGCCTTTATTGCCTGAACATTTCCCAGACAGCGATGGATAAGGATGCATATAAATATTGGGAGACAACCAAGGCAAGCGTGAGCGGCACAGGGGGGCTGTTTGCCCCTATGCCAAGTGAGATAAGGGGCAATATCTCATCTGTTACATATCCCCAGGAGAAGGTTCTTGGTTATGTGAATGTCTCAACGGAGTCTACTGTAAGGGTGTTCTACTACTCTTCTGATTTGAATATGTATAAAAGAAACTGCTTTGATGAGGTATATCCCGAGACAGAGACAGATGCGGAGGGAAATGAGGTTAAGATATGGGTCCAGCTCTATATGAGTGGCCTCAAGCCGGTGAGATATGAATATAAGGAGAATGGAGACCCTATCAAAACCCGTGCATACTGGACCCAGGAGCCATGTGTAGACTGCAGGGTCTACTCAAACAGTTATAGACCAAGTTACTGGCCTGTAGGAAGATAAATTGAAAAAGAAGGATATGGAAAAGATATATAAACATTTGGCACTTGTGTTATGTGCCGTGGTTGCAACCTTGGGGCTGCAGGCTCAGGAGAGGGTGTATGTCTCTACAGACAAGGAGTGTTATCTGGCAGGGGAGAATATGTGGCTCTCAGTGTATTGTATGGATGGAAAGACAGGGGAGTATTCCCAATTGAGCAAGGTTGCGTATCTTGAGTTCCACAATCTGGAGGGGCTGGCCTCAACAATCAAGGTTGCCCTTAAGGACGGAAGGGGATGCGGACGCCTTCAGATTCCCCTTAGCTTTGCTACAGGAAACTACTCCATAGTGGCATATACCGCCAGGTATGGCGGAAACTCAATTGGGGAGTTTGATGGAAAAGTTGTAAGTGTGTTCAATACCCTTTCAAGCCAAAGGGTGAAGGATGGTGTGGAGGTTGTTGCAGATGGCGGTTCCCTACTTGGAGAGGGAAAGGTGAAGGAGCGCAGTAACTGGTTGAGTCTTGATGTGCATACTGGGGATGCCCGGAACGGTGCAGTGCCTGTTGAGGTTAAGAATTTGTCGGGAAAAAGTGCCTCAGTAAGTGTTTCTGTGTATCATCTGGACGAACTTGTGGGGTTTGCTGGAGAGTATGGCTATGACAAGAGTTCTCTTCTTTCACGAAAAGGTGATTTTGAGGTTACAGATGATGTGGATTATGCGGGAGAGGTGATAAAGGTGCGCATTGCGGGAAAGGATGTGAAGGAGAAAGGGGTGTATATGTCGGCAGTGGGAAATACTGATGATATTTATATCAATACCGCAAATGGTGAGGGAGAGGTAGTGTATTATACTTCAAATATTTATGGCACAAGAGACCTCGTTTTTGAGGTTGAGGGGGATACTTCAAGTGCCTATAGTGTGGAGATTGTGCACCCTAAGGCTGTGCACAGGAGTGTGCCGGTACCGGTTTTGAAGATGTCTTCAAGGATGAAGGATGCCCTTGAGCAGAGAGGTATGGATATGCAGATTGCAAAGAGGTTTGAGGCAGACACTATCTATAGCCTTATGCCTATGCGTGAGAATTCGTTCATTGGAACGGTGCAGCCAAGATCCTACAGGCTTGACGATTATACCAGGTTCCCCGTAATGGAGGAGGTGATAAGGGAGTATGTAAAGGATCTTAGGGTGAGAAAAGAGGGAGGAGAGACTGTAATGAGGCTATTGTGGGGTACAAAGGCAAGGGCGCTTGTGTTGCTTGACGGTGTTCCTGTTACAGACCATTCTGTGGTTGTGGGACTTGATCCTCACCTTGTAGAGGAGATTGTACTCTATTCCCGCAGGTATGTCCTCAACAACAGAATTTATGACGGAGTGGTTATGTTCAATACCTATAAGGGAGATATGGCAGGAGTGAAGTTCGCCAAAAATGTGAGCATTGTAAACCACAGGGGTGTGCAGTATCCTCTGGCCTTTACCGGTGCGCAGCTGCCGCAGATGGAGAACTACCCTAACTTCAACAATACAATATACTGGAACCCTGTAGTGGAGATTGCTCCGGAGGGAACTTTCTCTTTCAATTGCATTAAGCCGCAGTACAAGGGCAAGTTCAAGCTGGTGATTGAAGGAATAGATTCCAATGGTGAGGAGGTGTATACCTCAACAGTATTTACAATAGAGTAGAAGATGAAATCCATTCTGGGAATAGGGAATCCCCTTGTGGATATGGTATATGCCTGCCAGCCTCCTTTACAGATGGGGGAGGCGGGCATTATGTTTGGAACTCCCAACCATATTCTTCCCGACAAATTTTCTCTCCTGCAGCAGATGGCTCAAGGGCTTCCGTGCACTGTGGCTCCCGGTGGAGGGGCAGCAAATACTGTTGCTGCAGCATCAGTATTGGGAATGAAGAGTGCCTTTATGGGGAAGGTGGGGAGAGATGCCAACGGGGAACTGTTTGAGGCAGATCTTGCCGGCTTTGGGGTGCATCCGCACCTTTTCAGAGGGGATGCTCCTACTGGGAGCACCATGCTGTTCCAGGGCGCTGGTGCCAATACGTTTATAGTCTCTATAGGGGCTGCCAGGGAGTTCTCCTGCAATGAAATCTCGGCCGGAATGTTTCAGGGGTATAACTACATGCATATGGAGGGTTTTCTTCTTAATTGTGGGGATGTTGCTTTTGCCGCTTTGGAGTATGCCCGTGCGGCAAGTTCTGTCATCTCCTTTGATCTTGGAAGCAAAGGGCTTATAGCCCGCCATAGAAGCAAGGTGGAGCGGATAGTCTCCCAATATGCAGACATTGTCTTTGCCAATGAGTTTGAGGCTTTGGAATTTACAGGACTGCAGCCCCGGGAGGCTGCTGGGGAGATAGCCCGCAAGCTTGCTCCCCGTGGAGGAATTGCTGTGGTAAAATGTGGTGCTGAAGGTTCTTATGTAGCCTGTAGGGGTGAGCTTTATAAAATAGAAGCTGTACAGGTAGCTGTGGCAGATACCGTAGGGGCTGGAGATGCCTATGCTGCCGGATTCCTCTATGCCCATTCTCTGGGTTACAGTATGGAGGAGTGCGGAAAAAAAGCGGCAGCCACAGCTGCTGCTGCGGTTGCCGTAAAAGGTCCCAGGATCAGTAAGGATCAGCTCCTGAATATCTCGCTGAGGAATTTTGCTGTGTAGGAGGCGCTGCATTTTGCAACATCTTCCGGGGTTCCCTCAGTTATGATGGTGCCGCCTCCCTGGCCCCCTTCAGGGCCCATATCTATGAGCCAGTCCACACTTTTGAGAACATCAAGGTTGTGCTCAATCACAACTACAGTGTTGCCTTGCTCCACAATCTGCTGCAATACTCCAAGGAGAATCTTTATATCCTCAAAATGGAGTCCGGTGGTTGGCTCATCCAAAATGTAGATGCTGTTGCCTGTAGCCTTCTTTGAAAGCTCGGTAGCAAGTTTTACCCTCTGGCTCTCTCCTCCACTGAGGGTGGTTGATGGCTGTCCCAACTTAATGTAGCCAAGTCCCACATCGTTGAGGGCCTTTATTTTCTGGGCAATTGACGGTACCGGTTCAAAGAACTCAAGTGCTTGGGCAATAGTCATCTCAAGTACATCGTTTATGCTCTTTCCCTTGTATTTTACGGCCAGCGTATCATGGTTGTAGCGTTTGCCGTTGCACTCTTTGCAATGTACATATACACTTGGGAGGAAGTTCATTTCTACGGTTTCTACCCCTGCACCCTTGCAGGTCTCGCATCTGCCCCCCTTTACATTGAAGGAGAAGCGGCCTGCCTTGAATCCCCTCACTTTTGCATCCGGAGTGTTTTCAAACAGCTTCCTTATATCTCCAAACACATTGGTGTAGGTAGCAGGGTTACTGCGTGGGGTGCGGCCTATAGGACTCTGGTCCACTACAATCAGCTTGTCCAGGTGCTCCATTCCAATTATCTCCACATATGGTAGAGGGGTGGCAAGGGAGCGGTAAAAATGTTTGCTGAGGATTGGCATCAGGGTCTCATTTATCAATGATGATTTTCCGCTGCCGCTCACTCCGCTTATTCCTACAAGGCATCCCAGAGGAAGCTTAAGATTTACCCCTTTGAGGTTGTTGCCGGTAGCACCTTTCAGTTCCAGGAACTTGCCATTGCCTGTACGTCGGGAAGAAGGGACCTCTATTTTCCTTATTCCTCTAAGGTAGTCTGCTGTATAGCTTCTGAGTTTTTTCAGCTGGGCTGGGGTCATTTTGTAAATCTCTCCGGGGGCTCCGCTGTAAAGGAGCTCGCCACCAAGGGCGCCGGCTCCCGGACCAAGGTCTATAAGGTGATCGCTCTCGCGGATCATCTCCTCATCGTGCTCAACTACCATTACGGAGTTGCCCTCATCCCTCAGCCTCTTGAGGGAGTTGATGAGCTTGCGGTTGTCTCTCTGGTGGAGACCGATGCTTGGCTCATCCAAAATGTACAGAACATTTACAAGCTTGCTTCCAATCTGGGTGGCAAGCCTTATGCGCTGGCTCTCTCCGCCGCTGAGGCTACGGGTTGCACGGTCTAATGAGAGGTAGTTGAGGCCTACCTGCTGCAGGAAGCCTATGCGGTCTGTAAGCTCCTTAAGGATATCCTGTGCAATAAGATTCTGCTTCTGGTTGAGTTTGCCCGGAAGGGATGCCACCCAATCGGCCAGAGTGTCTATGTCCATTGCACTTACCTGGGTAATGTCCTTTTCGTCTATTTTAAAGTGGTGCACCTCTTTGTTGAGTCTTGTCCCTTTGCATTCAGGACAGGTCATCTCCTCTATAAAGCGCTCCTTCTTCTCGTTGGGCTCTTCAGCGTTGTTCTGCTCAAGTTTTGATACAATACCTGGAAACGGTGCAAGCTGGGTGCCGTCTGCAAGGTTTACCTTAAAGAGTTCGTCGGTGCCGTAGATAATCATGTCAAGTATATCCTGCGGCAGGTTTTTTACAGGCTCGTTGAGGGAGAATTCATAAGTTTTGGCCATGCTCTCCAAAATTCTGAACCAGTTGTTGTCCTTATAAGAGCCCAATGGCTCAAATGCCCCCTGCAGGATGCTCTTTGACGGGTTGGGGATAATCTTTGACATGTCTATCCTTGAGATGTAACCCAATCCCTTGCATTTGGGACATGCTCCCTGAGGGGAGTTGAAAGAGAATGTGTGCGGTGCAGGCTCCGGGAAAGAGAGTCCGCTTTGCGGGCACATCAGATGCTTGCTGAAGAATCTGAGTGGTAGTGAATCCAAATCATCATTGCTCTGGAAATCCATAACGGCCAGAGTCCCTTTGCCCTGTTCAAGGGCCTGCTCTACAGAGTCTGAGATTCTCTTGTAATCTTCGTGGGAGGGGATGAGCTTGTCAATTACAAGCTCAATGAAATGGGTCTTGTAACGGTCGAGCGGCTGTACATCTGCCAGCCAGTGCATCTGGCCGTCTATGCGCACCTGCTGGAATCCTTTTCTTACAAGGCTCTCCATCAGTTCTTTGTAATGTCCTTTTCTTCCAACAACCAGCGGGGAGAGGAGAATGCATTTCTTGCCGGCATATGAATCCAGGATAAGGGATACAATCTGCTCGTTGGTGTATTTCACCATTGGGAGTCCGGTGGCTGGGGAATATGCGGTTGAGGCCCTTGCGTAGAGCAGACGGAGGAAATCATAGATCTCCGTAATGGTTCCTACGGTAGAACGGGGGTTCTTGCCGGTAGTCTTCTGCTCAATTGCAATTATTGGGCTCAGTCCTGTAATGGAATCAACGGCAGGCCTCTCCAGGATGCCAATGAACTGGCGGGCATAGGCGGAAAGAGTCTCCATATAGCGTCTCTGTCCCTCTGCATAGATTGTGTCAAATGCAAGTGACGATTTTCCGCTGCCGCTCAATCCTGTAACCACAACAAGGCTGTTGCGGGGAATTGTAACGTCCACACCCTTAAGATTATGCTCTTTAGCTCCTGTAACCTCTATCTTTTCCATTTCTCAGTATCCTTTCTAGTCTCTGCTTACAGGTACCAGTACCTTGTAAGTCTTGTTCAGTTTGTTTGTAAGCTTGTTTGAACGGATCCACTCGTTGCACATCTTTATCATCTTGAAGCTTGAGTTGTGCTCCCTAGCAAAATCGCTCCAGTTTGCAACAGGCCCCTTCACCTCCACAACCTTGCACTCAATAGGCTTGTACTTGTCTTCCTCTGCAATATTGAAGCCATATTCTTTTGGGTTGTTCATAATGGTCTTGAATGCCACAGCCCTGTATACATATCTTGCAGTCTCAAGAGGGAGCTGCATGTCATAATAGTTTGAAATGGACTGGTACCCTATACGGCTGTCTATATTTGCCATGCCTACATTGTAAGACGCTGCAGCAAGTGTCCAGGTGCCATACTTGGCATAACCCTTCTTGAAGTACTTGCAGGCAGCACGGGTTGCCTTCTCCCAGTTGTATCTCTCGTCAACTTCTGATCCCACTTCAAGGCCGTAATCCTTGGCTGTGCCGCTGAGGAACTGCCAGTAACCTTTGGCACCTGCAGGTGATGACGCCGGCTGCAGGGAGCTCTCTGCAACGCACAGATAGAAGAAATCCTCAGGAACTCCCTCCTCCTTAAGAATCTGGCGTATAAGTCCTTCATATCTTCCCGACAGCTGTATGATGTATGAGAGGCTGCCATGCCAGTAGTTTATGATGAGCATCTCCCTCTGAAGGCTTTCCCTTACATCAAAATGCTCCAGCGGAACCCTCTCCCCGGCAAAATCTGCCTCTGCAGGGAGCTTTGGAATTACAACATTCTGTATCTGTTGTGGAGTCCGGTTGTCTGATGCTCCCCAGAATGAAGAGAAAAAGTTGTCGCTCTGGCAATACCCGCAAGTGAAAAGGAGTGTTGCCAGCAGTGTAAATGCAAATCTCTTCATAGTTACTCGTATCTTAGGAATGGGTTGGTATTCAGCTCGTGTCCTATTGTTGTCTCAGGGCCATGTCCTGGGAACACCCTGCTCATAGGGTCCGCAACTTTGCAAACCTTGTTCAGAAGGCTCTCCATAAGGGCGTCATAATCGCCTCCAGGAAGGTCTGTGCGGCCTATGCTTCCCTGGAAAAGGGAGTCGCCTGTGATTATGAATTTGTCGGGAGCAGAATAGAAACATACTCCTCCTCTGGTGTGCCCTGGGGTGTGGAGCACCTCAAGTGATGAGTTGCCGAATGTTACATTCTCTCCCTCAACAAGCTCAATGAGGTTTTCTGCAGGGGGCTGCGGAATGGTGTATCCGAACATCTGGCAGTACTGTTGAGCCCTCTCAAGCTGTCCTATGTCCTCTTTATGGATATATGTTGGGATGCCCCATTTCTGTGAAACAAAAGCATTGCCCATCACGTGGTCAAAATGTCCGTGGGTATTGAGAAGCTTTACAGGCTTCAGGCCATTCTCCTCTATGAATTTTACAAGTCTGTTCTCCTCGTTGCTGTTCTGCATGCCCGGATCTACAATTACGCACTCTTTGCTCTCATCATACAAAACGTAGCAGCACTCGCGCAAATCGTTGAAATAAAAAGTCTTTATCTGTATCATGTCATTAATTTTGCTCAATATGCAAAAATACTGATTTGTGAGCAATTTTTTATAATTTTGTTCCATCTAAAAACAAGATGAAATGCATATAGCGGTTGCAGGAAATATAGGAAGTGGAAAGACTACACTTACCAGGCTTCTTTCCCAGCACTACGGGTGGGAGCCAAAATATGAAGATGTGGATGTAAACCCGTATCTTTCAGATTTTTATAATGATATGCAAAGATGGTCATTCAATTTGCAGATCTATTTCCTCAACAAAAGGCTGCAGGGTATAGTGGATATTCGCAATTCGGAGCTGGATGTTATACAGGACCGTACCATTTATGAGGATGCGAGGATCTTTGCCCCTAACCTCCATGCAATGGGACTCCTCTCTACAAGGGATTTTGAAAACTACAAGTCCCTGTTTGAGCTGATGATATCCCTTGTAAAGCCACCTGATCTTCTCATATATCTTAAAGCTTCAATTCCAACCCTTGTGTATCAGATAAACAAGAGGGGTAGGGAGTATGAATCGGGCATCAGGGTAGATTACCTTGAGGGACTCAATGAACGTTATGAGGATTGGGTAGCCAACTATACAGACGGAAAAAAGCTCATCCTCAACGTGGACGAGCTTAAATTTGAAGACAATCCCCAAGATATGAAGAAAGTCATTGAACTTATAGAGAAGGAGATCCGATTATAGGGTCTCCTTCTTCTTTATACATTCAGTATTTTAGGGAGCTGCCCCCAATAAACTCCCTCATAACAGATGTAGGAGGTACGGCTGCATGTTCTGCCGGTGTCATCTCCACTATGAATGAGAGGAACTTGAGCAGTCTCAGACTCTCTGCGTATGCAGGGGATGTGGGCTGTATTCTTCTGAGCAGCGGCTCAGCGTAGTGCTTGAGCAACGGCAGCTCATAAATCAGCGATGAGTTGAACATTGCATCTGCATACTCCTGATAAGGGAAGATATTCTTGTATTCCCCTCTGTGTACACTATCCCATCTCATGATGGTCTGCTCGGCGCTGGTACCCCTGAAATTGTTGTCCCTCACCATTCTGCGCAACATCCTGTTGTCGGTTGTAGAGATGGAGTTGTTCTCATCTATTGAAAGCGACGTAAGGGCCGAAGCATATATCTTGAACTTCCTCTTGTTGTCTATTGCTGCAGTAAGTGTAGGGTTGAGGGCATGTATTCCCTCCATGATAAGGATATCATTCGGCTTCATGGATGTTTTCTTTCCGGTAAAGTGCTTCTTCCCTTCAGCAAAGTTGAAAACAGGAATGTCCACCTCCTTGCCATCCATCAGCTGGTTGAGCTGGGAGTTGAGCAGTTCAAGGTCCATGGCTTCAACACACTCAAAATCATAGTTTCCGTTTTCGTCCTTAGGGGTTAGTTCCCTATCTACAAAATAGTTGTCCATGGCCAGTACTACAGGGTTGAGCCCCAGAACCTTAAGGTGCAGCGCTATTCGCATTGAAGTGGTGGTTTTTCCGCTGCTTGAAGGACCTGCAAGCAATATCAGCTTAACCTGATTCTTCCTCTGGTATATCTGGTCTGCAATCTCTGCATATTTGCGTTCGTGCAATGTCTCTGCAATCTGTATTATCTGATTGCTGTACCCATATTTTATGGCACTGTTGATTGTAGTGATGTCGCTCACTCCAATAATCTTGCACCAGTCTGATTGCTCTTTGAATACATTGTATAGTTTCTCCTGGTATTTGACCGATGTGAGGTCGTAGGGAGCCATATGTGAAGGGAACTGGAGACATACCCCCTTGTTGTATTTTATAAGGTTGAATTTCTTAATCTGTCCTGTTGTATGTACCATAGGACCATAGAAAGTATCTGCATACTCTCCAAGGTAATATACTGAAACAAAGAAACAACCCAATGATTTTATAAGATTGGCCTTGCAGAACTGCTTCTTGGCCTGGAATAGTGCTACAGCCTCATCATTGCTCATCTTCTTCCTTACAATAGGAATGTTGGCATCTATAATCTCCTGCATCTTCCGTTTTACTGCAGCTACCTCTTCTTCTGTAAGCTCCTGTACTGTTTCCATTCTTATCTTGAGTATATCCTCAGAATTGTAAGATATAGGGATGTCTGTCAGCTCTCCATAGTTTCCGTTAGGGAGATTGTAGTCAAGAATGAGCTGTTTGTGCGGATAGAGGTCATGTAAGGCTTTCTGCAGGATAAAGAAAAGGGAACGCTTGTAGCATCTGCGGCCATCCGAACTGGTATAATCCAGAAACTCAATGGAGTGTGCCATGTAGAGCTTGTAGCTGAGCTCCTTGAGCTGGTTGTCAACATGGGCTGCCAGCGCATTGGCTCCAATCTCCTTCATAAAGGAAGCCAGTGATGTGCCAGGGGTAACTTCATAGAATTGTTGTGTGTTCTTGCAGTAGATTCTTATCTTTTCCATATCCGGTATTATTTTTTTAACCACAATTCAGGATTCTGTTTTGCAGTTCCATTCCATAATTCAAAATGTAAAACAGCTGTGCTTCCAAATTGGTCCAGTGCTCCAAGGAGGGATCCAGTAGAAACCTTGTCGCCAACTTTAACTACAACAGTTGAAAGCTTGCAGTAGAAGGTGAAGTACTTGCCGTGCTGCACCAGAATACATTGGTTGTAGCCGGGGATTGCAATAACCTGTTTTACAACGCCGTCAAATACAACCTTCACCTTGCTCCCCGGTTTTGTTGAAATGTTCACTCCGTTGTTGAACGGCAGCATCACATTCTTGAGGGTAGGGTGCGGATGTTCTCCAAACTTCTCCACAATCACCCCGGATGCAACCGGGAACGGGAGTTTTCCCTTGTTTTGGGCAAAACTTCCCGACAGTTTTACAGATTCTTCAGCCTCCACAACCTGTTGCTGCATCTGTTGCTGTTTCTGCTGCTGCTCCTGCTCCTGCTGTTTCTGCATCTGCTGCTTTTCCAGCTGGGCCAGATGTTCCTGATGGGCAATTCTGGCAGCCTCGGCAGAATCTGCAATCTGTTTTTTCTTGGCCAGCAATATCCTCTGCCTCTCCTGCTCTTTTCTTATCTCTGCCGCAATCATTCTCTCAACTTCGTTGGCCAGCCTTTGGGCTTCCACCCTTTTTTTTGCCAGTTCATTCCTGTATTGTCCCTGCTTTTTCTCCAGAGATTGGGCAAAAGCCCTGGACTGTTTTTCCTCCTGTGTAAGGGTGTTGTATTCCTTGGTCCTTGAAGCCTGCGCTGCAATGGCGCTGCTCCTGAGTTTTTCTATCCTCTTTATATGTGAATTGAGTTCACTTTTGAGTCCCCTGATCTTCTCTGCCTGGGTAGTGATGGCCTTTGAGTAGTTCTTAAGGTAGTTCCATCTCCTGTATCCCTGCTCAATATTGTTGCTGGCAAAAATATACATGAACCACAGCTTGCTGTCGCGGTGCTTGTATGCATTGTATACCATATTGCGGTAATAGAGCTCAAGGGTATCCAGCCTCTGTTCCAAAACCTTTATCTGCTGTTGTGAGGATGCAATGGCTCCGTTGTGCTGTACAATCTGTCTGTCAAGCTCCGCAATGAGACTCTTTCTGCCGGCAATCTTGTTCTGTATCAGAACCAGTTCCTCAAGTGTGTTTGATCTCTGGGCCTGTACAGACTGTATCTGGCTGTCGAGATAGGATATGTCTGCCTCCAGTCTCTCAATTTTCCTTTTCTGGCTCTCAATTTCATTTGTCTGGGCATAAGCATTGCCGGCTGCCATGACAAAAGCCAGCAGCAGTGTGCAGAATATGAGTGGAAGGCGGTTCATCCTTACTTCTTGAGTTGTGCTTTTCTCTCCTTTATCTTCTCCTCAATTCCAAGAGTGCTGTCCAGATTTTTGGCCTGGTTCCAGTATATGAAGGCAAGGTCGTGTTCGCCAAGCTTGAACAGCACCTCTGCATAATGGTCCAGAATGTCCGCGTTTTCTGTTCCTCCATAAAGCAGAGCATGCTTGAACTGGGCTTTTGCCTCAAGCGGCTTGTCCATAAGGAAGAGGATCCATCCAAAGGTGTCGAGATATGTAGGGTTGTCCGGCTCTGCCTCAACGGTCTTTTTGCTCATCTGGTAAGCCTTCTTCAGATTCTTTCCCTCAAGGGCCAGGTAGTAGGCGTAGTTGTTGAGTGCTCCCAATTCGTCGGGATTAAGCTTGAGCGCTTTCTTGTAGTATGAGTATGCCGTTTTGCTCTCCTTTTTTTCGTAGTGGAGGTCTGCCAGAATTGAGTATGCGGAAATGAGTGTTATGGTGTCCCTCTGGGACAATGCAATTTTCTCAAGCTCCTTATAGGATTCAATGGCCTTCTCTGTCTTTCCTGTCTGGAAGCGGGCAATACCTCTCAGCTGTGTGATGTCTTTGTCTGTAGGGAACTGTCCGATGGCCTCTGTTGCGGCAGTTTCAAGGTTCTCCCACTCCTTCATCTGATAAAGTCCTATGAGGTAGGTTACCAGAAGACTGTAATCGTTGGGATAGAGCTCATGGTTCTTCCATAGCATCTCCTTGCATTTGGCGTTGTTTCCCCTCTCTCCATAGTAGGTTGCCAGGAAGAGGTTGGCCGTGGTGTCTGCAGGGTGGGCAAGCTCAATGGCGAGCATTGAAGAGTCGAGCTGGTATTTGAATCTGTTAAGGAAATTAGGTATCTGGAACAGCTGTTTCAGATACTCAATCTTCATTCCAGCCTGTATTGACGGGTTGCCAAGAAACGGATTGATATCGGCAAAGAATGCGGCAAAATTGCCGTTTGAGCGGTGCACTTCGGCTCTGCCGTACATTGCAGGGGCGCATTCCTTGTCCAACTCCAGTGCCTTGTTGTAGTATATAAGGGCAAGGGAGTCCTTGTAGCGGTTGGCATACATATCTCCAATTACGCAGGCAATGCGGGGGCTTTGGAACTCTTTATCAAACTCTACAAGGTAATCAAGGGCCTTCTCCCAGTTCTGCTCCATCCTGTAGATGTTGTAGTATGTCATGGCAATAGCCTCGCTCTTTCCCTGAATGCCCTCAATCTTCTCAAGCATCTGCTTGGCCTGGGTTGTCTGCTGCGAGCCCAGATACAGGTTTACAAGGCTGTAATATACAGCAGATTTCTTTGGATACATCTTGAGCAGCTCCTCATACACCTTTATTGCCTCGGCAATCTTGTTGCTCTTTATATAGAGTTGTCCAAGGGTCTCCCTGTACCAGAAATTTGCAGAATCCAGTTCAATTCCCTTCTTGAGGTAAAGTTCTCCCGACGGGATGTCTTCTGTCTTTATTGCAATGTTTGCCAGGTAGTAGTAGGCTGCATCGTTGCCGGGATTTATTGCAGCCAGTTTCTGGAGGTGTTCCTTGGCCTGGGCGTAGTTGCCGCTGTTGTACTCCTTAAGGGCATTGAACAGCAGGGCTGTTGAGGTGCTGTCTGTAAATTTGTCCTGCGCATAACCCTTGTGCGGGTATATTGAGCTGCATAGCAAGGCAATAAGTGCTGTAACCAGTATGGTATATATTCTCATATTCTCCTTTTTCTTTGTTTATCTTTTACAAATGTAACAAATTCTGTGCTACCTTCTGTTTATGCTCTGTACAAAGGTTGATTTTATTTTCTATTTGCAACTTTTATTAGCAAATTTGCATCTAATATATAATCTGACAGATGGTAATATCCTGCACTGTAGAGAGGAATGAGGCTGAACTTATAACACAATGCCTTAAAAATGATGCTTTGGCACAGAAGCAGATGTATGAGTGGCTTGCGCCGCGCATGCATGCTTTGTGTTTGAGGTATATTGCAGACAGGGAGGCGGCAAGGGATGTGCTTCATGACGGATTCATTACCCTTTTTGCAAAACTTGGGAGCTATAAGGGTGACGGTTCGTTTGAAGGTTGGGCCAGGAGGATATTTATTACCACAGCACTGATGTATTTGAGGAAAAATGATATCTTCAAGCACGCAGACCAGCTTGAAGAGGCCAGCCAGCAGGTTCAGTATGATGCGGGAATTATTGAAAGGATGGATGCCAGGGTGCTGATGGATCTTGTGCAGCAGATGCCGGCAGGATTCAGGACTGTGTTCAATATGTATGCGGTTGAGGGGTATACCCATCAGGAGATAGCCCGGGAACTGGATATTACTGAGGGCGGTTCCAGATCACAGTTGAGCAGGGCCAAGATATGGCTTAAAGAGAAATTGAAGGAGTACAATATAGATGGCTAAAGGGGAATTTGAAGAAATAAAGAGGAAACTGTATAACCATGAGGTGCCTGTAGATTCAGGACTCTGGCAGGATATACAGGGGAATATGCGCCGTAGGGAAATCCGCAAGATTTTCTATGGTATCATCTCTTCCGCTGCGGTTATTGCTGCAATTTTCATGGCCATCACATCTGTAGAGGTGCAAAGGCTGCGCAATGCTGAATACTTTGCACAGGAGATTTCACCAGTGCCGGTTCCACAGACACAGATCCAATTGCCCGAATCACAGATTGCAGACCAGCCGGTGAGTAGTGCAGATATTGCTGCATTTTCAGCAGTTTCTGTATCTTCAGCAGTTTCTGAAGTCCCTGCAGCACCTGCAACACCTGAAGTTTCTGCAGCTCCTGAAACTCCTGAAACAACTGAAACAACTGAAACAACTGAAGCAACTGAAGCAAAAGAGGTGCATAAGAGTCTCAGTATGGGGGAAGTTTCAGTGCAGGAACACAAGAGTACCTTATTGGAGAGATCCTCGGGGAAGATGGTGGAGAATGCAACAGCAGCTCAGGTGTATTATGATGAGTGGGCTGAGTTGCAGCAGGAGGATAAGGAAAGTGGAAAAAGGTTCACAATGGCTTTTGTTGGAGGAGTTATGCCAGGAAGCTCAGCCAGTGTTGCGGGGCAGAGGATTATGGCTGTGAGTTCTGCAGATGGCACCCAATCTGGCTATATGATTGAGCAGGTTTCAGATACAAAGTACTCTTTGCCGTTGAATCTTGGTGTACAGGTACAGTTCCCTCTTGGTGAGAATCTGGCATTGGGAGTGGGGGTAAGCTACACAATGCTCAAGAGCAAATTTGATTGCCTTGTAAATAAAGTGAGATACAATGGACAACAGACACTACATTACGTTGGCATTCCTGTAAATGTGTACGGTAAAGTTGCGCAGAGAAACCGTTTCGTGTTCTATGTAAATGGTGGAGCAATGCTGGAGAAGGGTGTAAGGGCAAAATACAAATTCAGCAGTTATAAGGACTCGTACTCCAGCTCTACAAAAATGGACGGGCTCCAGTTCTCTGTAAATGCCGGCTTGGGTGTGGAATATAATGTGTCGGACTATGTGGGTCTCTATTTTGAGCCAAACATAATCTATTTTACCAACTCAGACATGCAGTATTGTATCAGAACAGACCAGCCGCTTCAGATTAAGGCTGAACTCGGTTGCAGATTCCACTTCTAGTCCTCTACCTCCACAGTCCTGTTTCCTTCAGAATCTGCGTAGACAAACACTTTGAAACAATCGTCGGGAAGAATTTCGCGTATCTTCTCCGGCCACTCAATAAGGCAGATGCCGTCTCCTCCAAAGTACTCGTCGGTTCCAATGTCGTACGCCTCGGAGATATTGTTTATCCTATAGAAATCAAAGTGGTACACGGGGAATCCCTTGCCGCTGCGGTACTCGTTTACAATGGTGAAGGTTGGACTGTTCACATCGTCCTCAACCCCCAATGCCCTGCAGATGGCCTTGATGAATGTGGTTTTGCCGGCACCCATCTGTCCAAAGAATGCAAAGATGTTGCTCTGCAGCGGTGATGCCGATGCATATGCTATGAACTCCTGAGCTGCCTGGTCTATCTCAGCCAGACTCTTTATCTGTATTGTTGTTGCCATCTTTAAAACTCGTTTATGTTCAGCCGCAGCTGTATTGCTTTTGAAATATGCTCCAAAGATATAAAATCCTTCCCATCCAAATCTGCTATGGTGCGCGATATTTTTAAAATTCTGCTGTAACCCCGGGCAGAAATCCCTTGGCGTGATATGTATGACTTGAGGAAAGCCTGTTCTTTTGTCCCAATCTTGCAGTATGTGCCCAGCTTCCCTGCCGGAATCCTGGCATTGGTGTAGAAATCTTCATTTTTGAACCTCTCCAGCTGTATCTCCCTGGCCACCTTTACCCTGGCAGCAATCACACTGCTCGGTTCCTCCTCTTTTGCAGACATCCCTACAATATCGTCGGGAGTAACATTTTTAAGGTTGAGCTGAATATCAATCCTGTCCATTAATGGTCCCGACAGCTTGCCGGTATATTTCATTATGGCGCTGGAGGAGCAGGTGCAATTTTTCTTAGGGTCATTGAGGTAGCCGCATGGGCAGGGGTTCATGGCAGCAATGAGCATGAATGATGCTGGGTAGCACACTCTGGTGCTGGCACGGCACACCTGAATCCGGCAATCCTCCAGCGGCTGGCGGAGAATCTCCAGCGAGGCTCTTCCAAATTCCGCAATCTCATCAGCAAAAAGCACTCCGTTATGGGATAGCGACACCTCCCCGGGCATTCCAAGGCTTCCGGCCAGAGCCTGCAGTGTGGAGGTGTGGTGCGGGCTCCTGAACGGGCGCTCCACAATCAGCCCCCCGGTATTTTTCAATAGCCCTGCCACGGAGTATATCATACTGGTTTCCAACGCCTCTTTCTTGCTTAGAGCTGGCAATATGGAAGGGAGACATTTGGCCATCAAGGTCTTTCCACAACCAGGACTTCCAACCAAAATTGCGTTGTGTCCTCCACTTGCCGCAATCTCCAGCCCCTTCTTTGCCAGGTGCTGCCCCTTTACATGGGCAAAATCATATTTCCACTCCTTCTTGGGAATATATTGCCGCTTGAGAGGTATATACGATGAGGCGGTTTCTGGCGAGGAGAGGATGTTTATGACATCCTCCAGATTCCTTGCGGCAAATACTGTAAGATTATCTATATCTGCGCACTCTGCTGCTGATTCTGCTGGGAGGATACACCCCTTGAATCCCTGATGCGCCGCATGAAGAGCCATGGGAAGAGCCCCATCTGTTCCCCTGAGCGAGCCGTCGAGGGCAAGTTCTCCAATCACCATAAGGTCGTCCAGACAGAAAAATGAGTTCTGTCCCGATGCCGCTATAATCCCAACGGCAATTGCTGCATCAAATGCCGAGCCCACCTTCTTGAGGTTGGCCGGAGCCAGATTTATTATTATCTTCTTCCCCGGAATCCTGTACCCGAATTTGGCCAGGGCGCTGGATATCCTCTGCTGGCTCTCCCTTATTGCATTGTCAGCCAATCCTACAAGATAAAAACAGATTCCGTCCGAAACTTCCACCTCCACTGTAACGGTTGTAACCTCCAACCCCCTACAGTTTGCACAATACACCTTGCTGAGCATTTTTTTACTTCAAAGTAACCCAAACTTCCCCGGAAAGGATGCCAAAAAAAGAAAAAGAGACCTTACAGCGGTGAGTTTTTTCTTTTTTCTAAATAAAAAAGGAGTGGGTATGGTGGTTGATGTCACAGATTGCGGCATTGCTGTGACAAAAGAGTTGTCCAAGGGGGCTATTGTCATAAATTGCGGGGATTCTGTGACAATTGAGGGCCCGGAGGGTGTTAATTTCAGGCACAATTATGGCATGGCAGAAAAAATGCGTACCTTGCGTAAAATTTGGAAATTGATGAGAAAGATATTGCAAACCACAGGAGAATACTGGATGCTTATGCTCAAAGTATTCCAAAAGCCGGAAAAATGGAGAATCTTCTTCAGACAATGTGCTGTTGAAGGGCAGAAGCTTACGCTGGATTCTGTACCGCTTATCAGCATCATATCAATATTCATTGGAGCTGTAGCTGTAATACAGACAATAAATAACCTGGAAAGTCCGTTTATCCCAAAGATGTATGTGGGATATATGGCCAGGGAGATACTTGTGCTTGAGTTCTGTTCAACCATGGTAGCCCTTATCCTTGCGGGAAAGATAGGCTCCAATATAGCCTCGGAGATAGGCAGTATGCGTATAACAGAACAGATTGATGCAATGGATATCATGGGTGTGAACTCTGCAAACTATCTTATTCTTCCCAAAATTGTAAGTTCTGTAGTGTTGAGCCCGTTTGTAATGCTTTCAAGTTTTGCGATAGGGCTGTTTGGCGGAGCTGCCATCATTGCCGCAACAGGAGCCATTACCATGGCACAATATGTGGAGGGACTCCAGTTTGCATTCAAGATACACTACATCTATTACAGTATATCAAAAATGGCAGTCTTCACGTTCATCATCACCTCGCTGGCATCATATTACGGATATTATGCCAAAGGTGGTTCACTTGGTGTTGGCCGTTCAAGTACCAAGGCCATTGTAGCCATAAGCGTGCTCATACTTGTGTTTGACCTTGCCCTTACCAAATTGTTGTTGTAATTATGATACGAGTAGAAAATCTTCATAAGGAATTTGACGGAAAAGAGGTTCTCAAAGGAATCTCAATAGAATATAAGGCAGGGGAGTGTTCCCTTATAATTGGCGCCAGCGGAAGCGGCAAAACCGTGCTGCTGAAGAATCTTGTAGGATTGCATACCCCTACGAGCGGCGAAATATGGTATGACGACAAAGCCTTCACCACCCTGAAGGAAAAGCAGAGGAAAGAACTCCGCAAGGAGATGGGAATGCTTTTCCAGGGAAGTGCGTTGTTTGATTTTGCAACCGTAGAGGAGAATATCATGTTCCCGATGGATTTCTTTACCGACTGGAGCAAGGAGGAGAAACTTGAAAGGGCAAACTTCTGCCTCAAGAGAGTGCAATTGGAGAATGCAAACAAAAAATACCCCAATGAACTCAGTGGAGGAATGCAGAAACGTGTGGGAATTGCCAGGGCAATAGCCCTCAACCCAAAATACCTCTTCTGCGACGAGCCCAATTCCGGCCTTGATCCAACTACCTCAATTGTAATAGACCGCCTGATTCAGGAGATCACACAGGAGTACAACATTACAACGGTAATCAACACCCACGACATGAACTCCGTAATGGAGATAGGGGACAAGATAGGCTTCATCTATCAGGGACGCAAACTTTGGGAGGGGAGCAATGCAGAGATCCTCAAATCAGACTGCAAGGAGCTCAATGACTTTGTCTTTGCATCAAACATGGCCAAGCAGCTGAGGGCGCTGATGAAGTAATTCTTCCCGACAGGAAAAAGAGAAAACCCCGATTCGCTAAAAAATTGAATCGGGGTTTTGTTGTCTTATAAAGGATTTGTCAGAACCCTACATATATTTTGCCGCGGCCGTGGCAAGATTTGCAAACTCCTGAGCCTTTACAAAATGAGCATTCGTAAGTAGAAGAGTGCAAACCGCTACCTTGTTTCCATCCTTTGCCTCCGCAAAGATGGCATTTGCCTGTTCCATTGCAACCTCTGCAGGTTGCGTAATGGGAATCATAGTTGGATGAAGAGCTGCTGGAGTTGCTATAACTTCCAGCATTGTTATAGCTATTTACGTTTACTGGCTGGGGATTTACATAAGTGCTGCTACTTCCTCCGTTAGTTCTAAGATAGGCACGGTGATTATTTATGGAAAAACTGTTCTTGCTTATTTCGCTTCTACTTGTTACCTGGCCATTATGAAAGTGTACGAGAGTGAAACTCCCGTTAATTTCATGTATAAAGGATCCCCATGGATTAAAATTGCTATCAAAGGACCCCATGGTTTGATTAGATATCAATTTAGAACCGTCATGATATACCATTGTACCATAAAAGGATGTGCTCGTAACTTGGTTGTTGGTTAATAATTCTTTCTTTGTTCCCTCAAAATAAGCACCATTATTCCATCTGTATGAAAAATTACTTTCTCTATTTGAGAATGTAGGTATATTAACATATGTCATGCTGGGATCTGATAAAAAGACCTGAGCATTAATATTGTTGTTTACAGAGCATGTGATATATATAAATATAAGAATTTTGAATAAACTTTTCATGGTTTAGGATTTGTTAGTGTTTAATGTATTTCAGTATTCAACATTACTCCATAATTTGGATCTTCAGGGGCTTGTTGATAAAATTTGTCAATAGTGCAACCGTATGCATTCACTTTTACTTTATAGTGCTTAATGATACCAAACAGGATGCAGTCATATTTTGAATCATAGCGGGGGCTTAGTACAACATCACAGTTTTTATTTTCCAAAGCATTATACAAAGCGGCAGAGCGTACTTTTTTTGTCCTTCCTTTAAATATGCTTGCTACAGTTGAGGCTGTACTTAAAGGTACTTCTGTGATTTTTTTATCGCCAGCAATTCTTATTCCCAAAAAATACCAGGCTTCAGCCTCTCCGGAAATTTTCTGGGTATCTGTCAAATCTAAAGATGCTCCAATCGGGTTGATAATTACATTAGTGTTGGAACTTCTTGCAACATTGGCGGTTTTGCTTACTGTTGAGCAGCTGCTGAGTGCGAGGATAAAGCATAAGCCTAAAAGAAAATGCAATTTTTTCATAGGTCAAGAATGATTTAGTTCCTTATGAGATGCGCAGATTTAGGAATGTTTTACATAGAGAAAGTGTGGGCATCTCCAGTTGTATGATTTGTGTTCTACAACTAAACACTTTTGTTCCAAAGGTATATATTTTTATTTGTATTTCAAAATGTTACAATGGTATAGACTTGTAAGATTGGTTAAAAAAAAGAGGTTCATTTTTTTAATGAACCTCTAGGAATATTATAAATCTGAGTGTGCAGATTTAGTTCTCAAGGTAAAGAAGGTAAGGTTTTCTCTGCTCCTTGAATTTCTCTACATCCTCAGTCCACATTGCCTCAATCTCTTTTGCAGTCTTGCCCTCTTTAATCATCTTTCTTACGTATGCCTGGCCAATCTCAAGCTCAAACATGTTGCGGAAGAAGTGGTCTCCAAGGTTAAGGTTGGTGTATGCGTCAACAACATACTCAAGGTTGATACCGTCCTGGTTGATCTGCTCAATTGAAGGGTTTACTGTAAGGTCTACGCCCCAGCACTGTTTGTCCAATAGAGGTGGGTTCTTTGCTCCAGGGATGCTTCTTGGGGTAAAGCTGTATTTGTAACCCAACATGTTAGGGTGACCGTACATCTGGAATGCTTTTGCAGTACCGCGGCCCAAGCTTACAGGAGTTCCCT
>JAEIGA010003254.1_pt1 | contig 25507 bp, 14 predicted proteins | sample 9270691 | NCBI WGS metagenome assembly JAEIGA01 (sample SAMN17057246, study PRJNA624740) | gut metagenome | biome: biome; isolation source: fecal sample | host: Bos grunniens | place: China: Xizang | collected 2019
ACAGATGTTCAATGAGCCGTCGATCTTGGTATTGTACCACTTGCCTGTCTCAATTGATGAAACTCCTACACCGTACCATGTAGAATTGTCAGCTCCCTTAACATCCACGAACTTGAATCCGTTTGAAGTAGGATCCGCAAGGTTTGTCGAAGCAAGCTGGAGGCCCTTCACAACATAATAGTCGCCTTCTGCTGTCATAGGATTTGCAGAGTTGCTCCATGAGTTGAAGTTACCTGCAACTGACTTGCCTGTGAAAGGAGCAGGAATAGCTTCCGGAGCTGCGCTGCCGGCTGCAGTGATATAGAACGCCTTCGTATCTTTGGTGAAATAAATATCATATGCTGCATCTGGCTGTGCTGTAAATGCAATGTCTCCACCGCCTTCACCCTGTGCAGCCACCCATTTATCTACGGATACCGTTGCTGTAGTTCCGATCCATGTATCACCGTTCTTGAACTTAAATCCTGCAGCTGCTGCAGCAGGCACATCAAATGCAACATAATTCTCTCCAATCTCATACATTGGTGTTGCCGTTGCCGGATCCCAATTACAATGCATACCGACAAGCACCCAGTCACTTGCCACCGCATCATCCTCATCTTCCTCAGGATTTGTAGGCTTCTGAGATTCGGATGGATTCAAGGAGAGGTCACCGAGGTTGACCATACCGCTACGTGCAAGATCTATCTGATAAGTCTCCTTCATCGTGACGACATTATTATTCAAGACGACTTCCATTCCCTCTGTCAGGACCATAGGAAGAGCTGAAATATAGTAAGTCTCACCCTTTTTAAAATCTCCCTTAAGTGTAATGGTCTTTTCTCCACCTGTAACTGTAATTCTTGGAGAATCCCCCCATGTTGAGTTAAATTTTCCTGCAAGGTTCTCACCAGCATTAGCCTTTATAGTTACAGACTGAACACCATCAGAAATAATCTTAAACTTTATCAAAGAGCATACATTCTTGAACGAAAGCGTAAAATCTTCAGTATAAGCAATTGCAGGAGCTGCGACAGGATCATAAGAGCCTGCAACAGCGGTCTGCTCTGTTGGAATAATGATGCCATATACTGTCTTACTAAGAAAAGAGAACGTAAGGTTCGCGTCATATGGATAGGCAGCAAGGTAATAGTTACGTCCCTTTCCCTCTAATGTTCCCTTAAACTTTGTGGTTGCAGAAACTGAAGAAGAAGTATTTGAGAACTCATTATTCTTACCATCATACACACTGATCTTGTCAGTAGGGTTCCAATATGGAGTAAGTCCCTCGAGAACCGTCTTTGTAGCAGGAGCATCATTATAGACTGCGCTGAATGTCACCATTCCATCCTGCTGAGGCATATCCTCCTTGACACACGACACAAGGCCGAGACAGAGCACTCCAAGAAGCAATATATATTTTTTCATAATTATCATAATTTATTATTTGACAACAGACGAATTGACAAGCACAAGTGCCTGACCTGAATTCAACACATAGTTTCCTCCCTGAACTGTCTTACCTGTCAGGATATCCGTGTAGGTTCCTGACGGTATAGTCAAGGTCATGGACGAAGCATTGTTGCCATGGAAGTTTGCATAGCCATAAACCTTCTTACTACCATTGCTTACCTCAAATGTCTTAAGAGGCCAAGAAGACATTGTTCCTGTATAATATGCGTTCTTACCAAAAAGATCAGGATTATTGTTACGAAGAGCATTCATCTTGCAATAAACATCATAAAGTGCCTTGCGATTTGCATTCTGAAGGTAATTCCACCTTACAGGCTTGCGGTCTGTCTCATACTTTCCGTTTTCTGTTCCGTCAACTCCATCCGAGTTGCACCACTTGTTGTAGTTATATCCAAGTTCACCCATCTGCCAGATCATCTTCGGTCCAGGCATTCCAAGGAAACACACAGCATTCATAGCAAGATTCTCCATGCTGTTCTTCTCATTGCCCTTGATTGATGAGTGACCATATTTCTCCTGCTTGTATGCCATTCTCTCTTCATCATGACTCTCCATGAATGTCACCCAGCCGCTTGCTCCGAACGTACCATTGTACCAAGCATGAGCACCTCCGATATTAGCAGGGTATCCCATAGCAGTCTCACAAAATTCGTAATTGAACTTCTTCCATGGGTGCATTCCGTCATTGATGTAATCACCCTCCTCGAATTCGCCCCAATGCTCAAGGATTATATAGCTGTCTGGATCTGCCGACCTGATAGCCTTTGCATAAGCCTTAATACGGTCTATACGGACCTGATCCCTGTTATTCCATCCCGAACTGCTGTCGGTGAATCCTTTTGAAAGGTCAAAACGGAATCCGTCCACATTATACTCCTGCACCAGATAAACAAGGCTTCTCTTGATCAGTTCCTGCATAAAGGTGTTTCCATGGTTTATGTCATGGAAGACATTAAAGTCATGTCTTGCATTCTCAAAGAAGTATGGATTGGTAGGAAGTGTCTTGCTATTTGAAGAATTCCAGTATATCTTGGCAAGAGGAGAGTCTCCAGTACTATGGTTATATACAACATCCACAATCACCGCGATACCTCTCTGATGGCAGGCATCGATGAAATCCTTGTACTGTTTTCGTGTTCCGTAAGCCTTGTCAAGAGCGAAATAATGGTTCGGATTATATCCCCAACTCTTTTCGCCGTCAAACTCCTGGATAGGCATAAGCTCCACGGCATTTACTCCAAGAGTCTTGAGGTAATCAAGATGGTCCATTGCACCGGCAAGGTCACCTCTCTCGGTCCAGTCACCCAAAAGCATCTCATAGATTACCGGACACTCGGCATTTTTCATCTCAAATGGTGACCACGCATAATTGTCTCTGTTGATTGTAACGCATGATACGGCACCAACGCCTCCATCAGGATACTGCATCTGATCCTTCGGATATATGTCAAACTTCTCGTTAATCCAGTTGTCATAGCTGTTAATGATCTTCTCACAGAACGGATCTGTCAGACGCACAATGACGTCCGACTTACCCTCGACATCTGCCTTGTTTCCAAGGTGGTACTGGAAACGGTATTCCTTAGTCGCATCGAGACCCGAAACAGTAATCCACCAACATCCCTTGGATGTATCATATGACATCTGGCTTGCTGCATCGTTAGTCAAAGTCCAGTTATTGAAGTCACCTATTATATATCCGTAATCATAGTGCTGGCCGAGTGTATTATTGTCGTGAAGCATGAATGTAATTGTGCTGTTATCAACGACATTGATACCATAATCACAATTAGCTGGAGCAGACGCCACAGGAGAAACAGTAGCCTGGAAAGGCTCGTATTTATCATCTGTTACATCAAAGAATCTGTCTTCTGCAATACCCTTGAGACTTCCATCCTCGCTACGGATAACTATTCCGATTTGAGTTACGGCAGTTGTTCCGCTCTGGAAGAATTCACGGATAGACGGTTTAAGTTCAAGATGCCATGTATCAGGAGCAGTAGGGTCCTTCTCGAACTTACAATGAGGCTTGTTTTCAGTCCACTCAGCTTGCACATATCTCCATACTCCATACTCAAGAATACCGATGTGGGCATAGACATCGCCAGTATAACCTTTCAAGGCAGATTTTTTGCCGGCCTTGAAAGAAATGACCAAAGGCTCATCCGCATTTGGTGCGACAGGATTTGTCCAAAGCCTTGTGGCAGAATCGTCCATCAAAGAGTTCTCAACAAAACTCTCGTTCTCTGTCGAGTCATAGTTGAATCCACTATCCTCTTCCTTAAGCTGCGCCTCCTCACAAGAAGGAACAACAGCAAGAGAGAAAAGCAGAACTGAGAATAAATAAAAGAATTTACGTGTCATTTCTTATGAAGTTAATGTCAAAACACGCGAATATAATAATTATTCATATTCGAGCATACTTATGGAGGTATCACTTTTTACCGAACTGCGTGATTATTAGGATGAAGTGCCGTTTTTTAAGGACAAAAAGGGCGGACCTGATGGCCCGCCCTGATTCCATATATTATTGAATTTTATTTTAGAGCATCAACTGTTACTACAACATTCTCTGACAATGTTACTGTTGCATCTGCTGTCTGCTTATCCCCACCATCAACCTTACCATTAACAATGTAGTTAACTTCAGTTGTTCCCTCATCTACTGTTACAGTGCAAGAGTATACATAATAATCACCCTCCTCGGTTGGATTTACAAGAGCGGTACCTGGCCAGTCACCTGTTCCTTTCTTGCTTGCTGCACCATACCAAGTGTAAAGGTGTGGATTCGCCAATGCAAGAGATTTTTTAACTTTCACTGTAAATACAACAGTTTCTGTAGGAACTACCTCCTCAGTTGGAAGGTCACCAACCTTAGTGAACACAGCCTTGTATTCCTTAACAGTAAGACCCTCGCAAGTAAGAGTGAACACAACTTTGTAAGTACCTGCAGGTGAACCGAATGTAAGGTTGTCTGCACCTGAAACTGTTACGCCCTCAACCTTTACGAAATCAGCATTACCAGCAATCCAGTCACCGTCCTTTCTAAACTTGAACTGTGCGTTCTCCTTGAATGGACATGCCTCCATTACATATACATAAGTACCTGCTGAAGGGTTAGAAAGTTCTGCATTATAAACAGCCTTGGTAGCACCTTCTGGAGTAGCCCATTCGCCAACAGATGAGTGAAGAGCACCAGATACACCGATTGTGAAGTCTGCTGGAGAGTAGTTCTCGTTCACGCCAACTGCGTTCCATGTATAGCTCCTTGAGTGGTCGCCGGCAGCAAGGTCAAATGTGAAGTTGATGGTAACATCTGCACCTGGCTTAATCTCAATATTATCTCCACCAGCTTTGAGACCTGCACCAAGAGAAGTCTCTGCCTTAACCTTTCCATCAATGTCAAGAGTGATCTTCCAACCATCGCAGTAAGCGAACTTGAAAGTTGAAGCTGCCATATTCTGGAAGTTGATAGAATATACATACTTTCCACCCTCAGTTGAAGTAAGCTCCATTGCTTTGAAGCCCCAGTCACCGTTGATACCACGAACGCCCCACTGGCAAGGTACTACGATGATCTGTGGGAACTCAAGGTCACCTGCTTTATTAAGGTCAAGAACGATGTGATAAAGGCCAGTCGCCTTAACCTGCATTGCAGGAGCGTCAGGACCATCAACAAGCTGACCCTTTCTGATTACGATCTTAGGGTTATCTCCATAAGCAGCCTCTCCTGCGCGCTCTGCGAGGTCTACATCCTGAAGATCAGCGCTGTAACGAAGAGACTCGCCAGCCTCGTTGAGAGTAAGGTAGAAATCCTTTCCAGCCTCAAGAACGATATACTTCTCATACATACCATCACGAGGAGCCTTAGTAACCTCATTGATACCTGCTGTCATCATGTACTTTGCTCCAAGTACATCTGATCCAGTTGCAGGACCTGCCACGAAGAAGCCATCCTCAACTACATCGTCAAGATTAGGCTCGTCATTTCTTTCGCATGATGCGAAAACCATAAGTGCAAGAGCACTCATAAATAATGCAATCTTTTTCATAAATTTTAGTATTAATTATTAAAGGTGTGTTATTAAAGTCCACTTGAACCTACATATCCGCTGTTCTGAGTCCAGATAGGATTGCCATTCTCGTCTCTGAATGACTTCTGGAGCACAGCATATGGGATTGGGAACCAGTTACGGTAAGAATCCTTTGCTGTCACAAATTCAACGTCATGATATTTATTAAAACGGATAAGGTCACGACGACGTACAAGTTCCCATGCAAACTCACGTCCTCTCTCATCGAGGATATCATCAACTGTCCATGAGTTCACGTCTCCATAAGCAGCCTGGAAGGCAGCCTCAGGATTGCTGCTGTAAGCAAATGTTCTCCTGAGCATTGTCTGAAAGTCTGTTGTATTCATTCCTGAAGTACCTGCACCACCTCTCTTGATAGCCTCCTCCTTCATCCAAAGGACATCAGCATAACGCATAAGCACGAAGTCATTTTCAGCCCACTTCACAGCACCGACCTTGTCAACCTCATATTTAAACATGCGGGCACCGTCACAACGATTGTTATCCTTCTTTGTCGCATTGAAGTTGAGGGATGTCGTGATAATTGCGCCAAAATCCTTATCGTCAACTACAATCTTGTTGCCGGAACCATCAAATACTGGTCCGATGAACCATCCCCACTGCTGTTTGCTGTTTGTACCGAAATCCTTGGCTCTTACAGCATAGCAATCATCTCCAGTGTTAAGCTGAGCATGATATTCCTTCAGCAGATTCTGTCTATAAGCCTTATATTCATCGTCCGAGTACTTTCTTCCCTTCTCCTTCTCAAGGTCATCCTTTTCCATCACATAAGGTGGAACAGGCATTCCTTCTGGAAGTGCAGGACCTGCACCGCGTACGTCATAGCCGTTGGTTGCATCACCCTTGTAAAGCTCCATGAACTTAGGACGTGCACAGAAACCATTCCAAGGCTTCTCCATCATCTTCCAAGGAGTCTGATGAGCATAATGCATTGTGAGGGCAATGATACGAAGTTTGTTCGACATCTTTCCGTTCGATCTCTCATCCTCACCCTCAAGACCATTCTCAACAATCACGAAGATATTCTCCTTACTGTTCTCATTGTTAATCTTGAAGTTGTTGAAGAAGTTTGACTCAATGCTATAGCCAGTGCCAATCACATTGTCGCAGCATCGAACTGCATTTGTATAGAAATCGTTAACTCCCGCAATCCTTGTCACAGAAGGGTTTGCAGCATAAAACTCTTCGTTTATGGTAATGTTCTCCGGAGTGCAGCCGAAAGACTCGGCATTGAGATAGAGACGTGCCAGAAGCGCATATGCAAAGCCCTGTGTCACGCGACCATAATTTACCTTTCTGTCAGAATCAGTCCTTACCACGGCCATATTAGGAGCATTCTTCTCCAGACACATCACGAGCTTTGACCACACCTCGTAAGGCTCACTGAGAGGCTGGTTGTCAGCCTCAGTAAACTCTTCAAGATATGGGATTCTTCCAAAGCAGTCAAAAAGAAGATAATAATAGTATGAGCGCATTGTCTCAAGTTCACCGATATATCTTCCATAAGTGGTGGCATCCATCACATCCTTGTTCTCCTCAAGCATACCGATAAGTTTGTTACAGAGGATGGCAGCAGAGATGGTTGTGTTCCAGATATTCTCGAATGCCTCACCTCTCTCATTCCAATTATGAGAGTTGAGATTCTTCCAATATCCGCCATCGAGCCAGTCCTCGCCTGGATAACGTACAGGGCAGGCGCCCTCGTCAGATGTAAGAGACGATACTCCCCAATATCCCCAGTGGTCATGCACCCACTTAAGGTCAGCATATATCTGTCCTACGAGAAGACCGACATTGTCCGGATTGCTCATCATTTCGTCCACGGTAGGATTACCATAGTTCTTCTCCTCAAGCATACCGTCGCAGGAAGAGCAAAACGGAATGACAAAAGCAATTGTCAAAATGTATAATATCTTTTTCATATTCTTTTTCCGATTAGAAGAGGCTGAGATTAAGTCCAAGAAGGATGGTTGCAACTCTTGGGTAGAAACTTGGATAATCAACACCCGAGCTCCACACGCTTGTAGTATCAATTTCAGGATCCTGTCCGCTGTATGATGTGATAGTGAACAGGTTCTGACCAGTCAGATACAGACGGAGATTATCAATGTACTTATTCTCCTTTAATCTAAATGTATATCCCACTGTGAGGTTGTCAAGCTTGAGATATGAACCGTCCTCAAGATAATAGTCTGAGAAATTTGCCTTGTTTGCATAAATAACCTTATCTCCTATGCAGTCTTTTGCAAAGAAATTCATCGACGTCTGGCTCTGCGGGCCATAGATCCATCTTGATACATTCAGAATCTTGTTTCCTACCACACCACGGAAGAATACAGAGACATCAAGATCCTTCCAGCGTATGGTATTATTCCATCCAAATGTGAACCAAGGCTGAGCATTTCCAATTACCTGCTTATATGACTCAACAGCATTTTCCGATGATACATATCCTCCTACAGGAGTTCTATACATCCACGTTCCATCGCTCTTGAATCCCTCAAATTTATATCCATAGAATGAGCCTACCGGATAGCCTTCCTTGAGGATCTGAGTCTTTACATTCATCACACCGTTGTCATTTACCTCACCGGATTCAGTCACGTCATAGTTAAAGCCTTTTGACGGATCTGAGAGCTTAGTAACGTAGTTGCGGTTAAATGAAATGGTAGGTGTCGTTACCCATGTCAAATTATCAGACTGTACTGCCACGCCACTAAGTACGAGCTCAACTCCAAAACTATCCATCTGACCGGCATTGGCAAGAAGTGTAGGGAACTGGTATGGAGGTGTCGGCACTTCGTAATCCCAGAGAAGGTCACGTGTCTGACGATAGTAAACATCCAAGCTACCATAGATGCGGTTATCAAGGACTGAGAAGTCAGCACCAAGGTTGTACTCAAACTTCTTCTCCCATCTGAGGTCAGGATTTACGTTCTGTGACACAGCGTAAGAATAAACATATTTGCCAAGCTCTCCATCCCAGAATGTACCGCCGTTTGAAAGCATGGCAACAGAACGGAGGTCAGATGCAAGGTTGTTTCCTGTCACACCGAAACCGGCACGGATCTTAAGGTCATTACACCAGTCCTGACCCTGCATGAAGTCCTCACCTGTAACTCTCCAACCGAGGCTGACAGCAGGGAACCAGCCCCACTTGTTGTTGGCACCGAATCTTGAAGATCCTTCACGGCGAACTGAAGCCGAAACGAGATACTTCTCTTTGTAGTTATAGTTACCACGAACAAAGAATGCAGCAAGAGTATTCGAGCTTCTACCTGAAGATACTTTCAGATAGTCCTTAGAAGCATCACCATTACCGATCTGGAAATATTTCATGCTTTCTGTAGGAAAACCTTTGTTCTCGATACTCTCACCATCATTATAGAAGTTCTGGTAAGAGAAACCAGCAACAGCAGCAACATTATGCTTGCCGAATGTACGGGTATAGTCTGCAGTAACCTCGAAAAGCTTATTGAGGTTTGTATTCATGCTACGACCGGCCATACCTGATCCTGCTGCATCTGTATTGATTGTCTTGTTTGCCCAATAGTTATGGTTATCACCCTCCTCGACAGCAGCGAATCCGCTCACTCGAAGTCCCTTTACAGGCTTGATGTTAACTGTAGCTTTTACAGAACCACGGAAATAATTACCATCCTGATAGCTTTCCTTCTGATTCATCTGCTCCACAGGGTTACCCTCACCAGTTCCTTCCGGCTTGTAGTATCCATTTGCATTTGCCTTGTCATATATTGGATATGTAGGGTTAAGAACTGCCGCCATCTTCCAGTCTGCACAGTTGTAATCATTGCGGTAGTGCATATACGAAAGGTCATACTGAAGTTCCAACCATCCATCAAGAGCTTTTTGTGAAGCAGCGATCTTCGCCATTATTTCCTCACGGTTGTTATTTCTTGCTATACCCTCAGCATTCTTGTAGTTGACTGATGCACGATAGTTAAAGTTAGATGCAGAGCCTACAATAGCCACATTATGATTATGCGTCACAGCTGCTGGGCGTGTCATCTCCTTCATCCAGTCTGTAAGTACATAGTCTCCGTTTTCGTCTCTACGAATCACAGAAGACATCTTGCCTCCTGAAAGGGAATTGATCTCTACAAATTCTTCAGGAGTTGCCATTCCGCTATCACTATTCTTTACAGAAATCGAAGCATATCCTGAATACTCAACTCTCGTGTTTGCCACATCAGAGAAGTTATCTCCGCGCTTTGTTGTAATGATGATCACACCGTTTGTACCACGAGTACCATAGATTGCAGCAGCAGAACCGTCCTTGAGGACGTCCATAGACGCGATCTCATCTGGCGAGATGTTGTCGATATTGCTTACAGGCACACCGTCTACGATGTAAAGAGGCGCAGTACCGGCTCCCTTGTCGAGAGTAGAGAATCCTCGAATCTGGATCTTATAGCCTGTATCAGTAGGGTCTGATGTTGTCCTGATGATATTAAGACCCGCCACCTTACCCTGAAGAAGTCCCATTGGGCTATTCTTGACACCGGCATTGAAATCTTCTGATTTGAGGGAAGCCACCGATCCGGTAACCTCTTTCTTTTTCTGAGCACCATAACCAATCACCACGACATCATCAAGGAACATAGCATCCTCTACTAGTGTAATTGATGCCGGCATCTGCGACGCTACGAATGTCTGTGTAGCGTAGCCCATGCAGTTCACCTCAACCATGGCATTCGGTCCTGACACCTTAAGGGAATAATCGCCATCCAATCCAGTTGAAACTCCGTTTGTAGTACCCTGTTCGATAACAGTAGCACCGATAACCGGACCATACTGATCAGTAACGACTCCCTTTACGACATATCCGCTCTGAGCGAACACTTGTACTCCCATGATGCAAGTAAGCACCAAAGACGCACAAAGAGTCATGATTCTATTCATACGAATTTTGTTTGGTTAGTTGATTATTTTATAGTTGTATTGTCTATTTCCTTTCGGTCTTGATTCCGAATACGGTCATCGCACCGACAATAAGGCAGAATCCTGCAATTACCATCATCAGAACCTGAGATGCTCCAGGGATCTCCATCAGTCCTCGTCCTGCAAGTGAGGCAACGATCTGCGGAAGACAGATGGTACAGTTGAACAGACCAAGGTATGTTCCCATTGATGAAGAACCGGTAAGAGCGTTTGTAAGAAGAGTGAACGGCATTGACAACATCGCAGCCCATGCACATCCGATCAGAAGGAAAGGAATGAACATCAAGTACTGGTGATGAACAAAATGAATCATGACGAAGCCAAGGCCGCCAAGAACAAGGCTGAGCGAATATCCCACCTTGATGCGTTTGAACATCGGTAGGACGATTGCCCATAGGATAGAACCTACAGCCTGCACAGCAAATACGACACCACACCAGTCACCGGCAGCCTGGAAACCCGGAAGCTGCGCAGCACCCTTGGCTGCAGTATCGATGCCCCATACGTTTTCAGCCAGCGCGCCTGTTGTATAATTCCACATGAAAAGGAATGCGAACCAGCAGAAGAACTGCACCAGTCCGATCTGCCAGAAAGCAGCAGGAGCATGTTTCAAAAGCTTGATGAAGCCTGGCTGCTCCTCTGCAGCACCATCATCCACATTATTGTATTTGGCATACTCCTGTGGAGGCATCTCCTTAACTGTAAAGGCTGTATATATCACGCAGAGGATAAGGATTGCCGCTCCGACATAGAACGAGTAAATCACAGAGTCCGGAACAACTCCCTCCGGTGCAACGTTAGATATGCCGATCCATGTAAAGAAATACGGGAAAAGGAATCCTACAAGGGAACCCGCATTGCAAAGAAGACTCTGAATCGAATAGGCCTTTGCCTTCTGTTCCTCATTGACAAGGTCGCCGACCATCATCTTGAACGGCTGCATCGCCATATTGATGGTCGTATCAAGCAACATAAGCATCACAAGACCGAACGCCATAGCCGCCTTTACTGTCAGGTGAAAACTTCCCGAATTAGGCAGAAGAGCCATTACTATCACAGCCACAAGAGCTCCGATGTAGAGGTATGGCTTACGTCTTCCCCATTTACACCATGTCTTGTCGCTCCATTTTCCAACCAAAGGCTGGACTATCATTCCCATGAGAGGCGGAAGGATCCAGAATATGCTCAAGCTCTTGGGATCCGCACCGAGAGTTGCGAAGATTCGGCTGATGTTTGCACTCTGAAGAGCATAAGCAATCTGCACTCCGAAAAAGCCGAAGCTCAGATTCCACATCTGCCAGAAAGTAAGATTAGGTTTCTTGATATTCATATTTTGTTTGGTTACAAATTTCAGCGTACATAAGTATGCGAATGTAGTTATTATGTATAATAAACTCGCGTTTCTATAGACGAAATGTTAGAAGAATGTGACGAATTGTCGTTTTTTTTAGATGAATTTGCTATCTTCGAAGTCTAAACAGTTGCAAAATGTCAGTTTTTTCCAAGATAAAACCATCATTTATCATACACACCTTCGCCTTGATGCACGCGGTCGTCGCACAATCCTGCAGAATGGCCGGCATTGAGGATGAATTGCTCCTCACATTGCTGACGATGGCGATGGTGCTGCTTGTATGTTTCAGGAAAAAGTTCAGCATCGAATTTACAGCTGCAGTGATCATCATAGCCAACATTCTCGGATACCTTTTCGGAACCTTAGGAGCAACGATTCTTGAACATCTCATAAAAAATCCTTACGCCATCCATGCCATATCAACAGCTGTCACGACTGAAATCCTCGGCTGGTGTGTGGTGGGAATCTCAAGAATATTCCCAAAAATGCGATCTGATTCCGCAAGCAAGCTGACACCGTCCTCACTTAAGTGGGCTCTGCTTGCAGCAGCCGGAATCTTCATTCTCCGACTCGCCATCCTGTTTATATACTCCAGGATTTCGATTGATGCAGAAACTGTGTACGGAATGACTTCAAAATTATTGTCCAATTCCATTGGAATGATTGCACTTATCTGTATCAATATCATGTATGTCATACGACTGCGTAATAAGTACAAAAGTCATTCAAAGATAAGCAAGACATTATCCATCAGTGCTTTCATGATAGCCTGCGCATTATTGGAGAGCCTAATCGCAGGGTCGGGCATTCCATTCAAATTTGACGCCGACTTCACCAGGAATTTCCCTCTGATCTTCCTTATCTCCCTGCTGACACAGATCACCATATACTGCCTTGTGTATGTCATCAACTACGCTTTCACAGCAAGAACAGAGATGCATATGGAGCGAGAAAAGGCAAATATGGCCCAGTACCGCTACCTGAAGCTCAAGCGACAGGTCGACCCACATTTCCTGTTCAACTCACTGAATATCCTTGACTGCCTTGTCTGCGAGGAAAAGACGGAACAGGCCAGTACATACATCCACAAGCTTGCCGGCATTTACAGATATATGATCAAGAGTGAGGATGAAGACATCGTTCCTCTAAGAGATGAACTTACTTTCGTCAACCAGTATGTCGATCTGCTCAAGCTCAGGTTTCCGGAAGGTTTCGAAGTGAACATAGATGTACCTGAGGAAGCCATGTCCAGATATATACTTCCTTGTTCTATCCAGCTTTTGATAGAAAATGCGACAAAGCACAACACCGTGAACAAGGAAAATCCATTGATAATCAAGATCAATGTCATGAGCTCCGGTGTTCGAGTAAGCAATAATCTGATACCTAAAGTAACAAGACCCGACTCCACCGGTCTGGGACAGAAATACATCAGTCAACAGTACATGGATCTGTGCGGCAAAGAAATTGAAATCAGCAACTCCAACGGAGAATATTGTGTAACCCTACCTCTATTATAATTCAAGCGATGAAAGTCCTTATTATAGAAGATGAGATTATGGCTCAAAGAAGCCTTATCAGGCAATTGTCTCAGCACTTTCCTGATATGAATGTGATTGGAACGACATCATCAGTCAAAGAAACAGTAGCATGGCTCACAGACCCGGCCAATAAGCCGGATGTAATTTTCATGGATGTAGAGCTGTCCGACGGTATCTGTTTTGAGATCTTCAGACAGGTAGGTATCAAGGCTAAAGTCATCATGACAACAGCATATGACAGTTATGCCTTGAAAGCTTTTGAGGCAGGAAGTATCGACTATCTGCTTAAACCTGTGGAGGCATCCGCGCTGAACAGAGCTGTAGAGAGGGTTCGTGCAAGCAGCGGAAACTTCAACGTTGAAGCATTGCTGAAACTTATGGAAGGCAGTCAGACACCGAAAAAAGAATACAAGGAACGCTACATCATCAAATTCAATGACAGGATCATCCCTTTGAAGACATCAGAGATTGCATATGTATATTCCGAGGAGAAGAACAACTATCTTGTGACATTTGATGATCAGCATTACATCATCGATTCGTCGCTTGATGTGATCTGCGAAGAACTTAATCCGGAATTGTTCTTCCGTGTTTCACGTAGCTGCATCATCTCGTCAAAAGCCATCAAGAGCATAGTAAAGCAGACCGGACGCCTACGAATCGTGGCAACCCCGGACCCATCATTCGAAATCACAGTCAGCCGTTCCCGCGTCGACGACTTCCTCACCTGGCTGGAAAAATAAAACATCCTCGTCCCATCCGTAAAAACAATGCTCCCGTCCGTGATTCTGGCTATTTCACGGACGGGAGCTATTTATTTTGCAATCTCTGATTATTTGCGGCCGCTTGAAGCGATCATATCTGTCAGGACTGCATTGAAGCTTGTCGCTGCTGAGAGCTGTTCAACTGAAAGATGCATGCGGTAACGCCAGTAGTGGCGTGAGTTTGCAGGCACGTTGATACGTTCATCATGCGGATTGAGGCGACGAAGTGCACCATCCATCGAGAGCCAATCCTGAAGAGGAAGGATAGTCAGCATAGCTGGCGACCATAGGTGCTGCTCCAGAATCTGACGGCAGATCCATGGTTCACAATAGTAAGGTGCCTCACCCTGGTTACCGAGAATCATCTGCCAGAACTGATCTGTCACCTGCTTATCCTCTTCCCACCATGCACGTACAGGGTTCATGTCATGAGTAGATGTAGTGCAGACTGAAAGGTATGGATAGTTTGCAGGATGAGCGAATGTCTCTTCTACAGACTTAGGCATGCGCTGGATCTCAAGTGAAAGGATTCTGAGATCTGACATCACCTGTGGCACTGTAGCCGGAATCATTCCAAGGTCCTCACCGCATGCGAGCATTCCTGTCGAATCAAGAAGTGCAGGAAGCTTCTGCATTGCCTTCTCCTTCCAGAACTCGTTATTGCGACGATAGAAGAACTCATCATATAGACGGTCAAAAGAGCCACGTCTGTATGCATCAAGCCAGCCATAAGAGTTTGTTGACTTGGCACCTATCTTCGGATGATAATGACCAAGCTGACGAGGATCCTGAATGAAGAGAGCAGTGTCATTTACATCAAATCCCTGGCTCTGGAGCTCATGAGCAGGATAAGGGAGTGCAGGACTGAAGTAACCGTCAAGACCGCTCTTTGACCAAAGAGGAATCTCCCAGATACGGAAGAAACCAAGGATATGGTCAATACGGAACACGTCAAAGTACTCTGCCATCTTGGCGAAACGAGCCTTCCACCATGCGTATCCGTCCTCAGCCATCTTCTCCCAGTTATATGTTGGGAAGCCCCAGTTCTGTCCGTCTGCCGAGAAAGCATCAGGTGGTGCTCCAGCCTGTGAATCCATATGGAAAAGCTCAGGATAAAGCCATGCATCAACGCTTGTGCGGCTGATACCGATAGGAAGATCTCCCTTGAACACTACGCCCTTTGCATGAGCATACTTGCAGACCTCTGTCATCTGAAGGTCGAGGTGATACTGTACAAAGCACCAGAAATCTACGTCTGCCTTGTGCTCCTTGCAATATTCTGCCACTCTCTTTGCATCATACTTTGCATAGCCATGCCACTGCGAGAAGTCCGGTGTTCCGAACTGATCACGAAGCACACAGAATGCGGCGTATGGAAGAAGCCAGTCTGAATTCTTCTGAACGAAAGTCTTATATGCCTTTGTAGCTGAAAGTTTCTTGAAAGTCTTGTCAAAAGCCTTGTGGAGATAATCAAGCTTTGCATTGTTCACACGCTCGTAGTCGATCTGTTCGAGAGCGTTGAGCTCGGCCTGAAGGGCCTTGTACACCTCATCCTCTTCCACTCCCACTGCAGGAAGGTTGAGGAACTGAGGGTGAAGGGCAAATGTCGAGTTAGGATTGTATGGATATGAATCCTCCCATGTATGAAGCATTGTGGTGTCGTTGATAGGAAGGAGCTGAAGAACGCTCTGACCTGTGGCTGCTGCCCAATCAACCATCTTCTTAAGGTCGTAGAACTCACCCACTCCGAAGTCATCCTCAGTGCGGAGAGAGAACACAGGGATTGCAGTACCCGCACCCTTCCAGTTACGTCCGCTGAATACAACCTTGAGGTCAGCCTCAACAACGAGTTCATCCGCCTCAGGAGTAACAGCAAGCCATCTGTTCTCTCCATCTTCCCATGCCACAGGAGCAAGAGTCTCCTTGTCAGCAATGAGCAGCTTATATGAGAACGGCTCTGTCACATTGAGGGCAAGAGACCAATAAGGGAACTGGGCACCGTCGAAAGGAACAACCTTAGACCAGTTCTTCAACGCCTTTGAGCTGCCTGCGAGAGCAAGAACTTCATTAGGACGAAGAGCAGGAGCCGCTACCTTAAGGATCACATTTGCTCCCTTAGGAGCCTTCTTCATCTTTGAAGCAGGGCGTCCGAAGATGGCATTTGTGAAAGCTGATGAGTAGAATGGCGCATCTTCAGGGCGGTCATTCCACTTGTCATGCAATGTAAGAACCTTAGGTTCCATGCCTTCAGGAAGAACAAGCGAATGCTTCTTCCACTCAGAACGCACAGTGCGGCCGTCGCAAACGACCTCATAGCAATACTCCTCAGCTTTGGCAATGTCGAAGCGGGCGATCTCACCCTCCCAAAGACCATCTGCCACATAAGCCAGAGGATAGCGCTTGTCACCAAGACAAAGGACGATTTCTTCGCCCCAGTTTGTCCAGTATTCAATGCTTACGTTAAGTTTCATACTTTGAATGTATTTTATAAAATTTATGTTGTCTTATTCAATCACTCTTTCGTATGTCACGTAGAAGTATGAAAACGTCTACGTTACCCCTACCCTAAATCCCTTCCCTCAGGGAAGGGACTTACCATCACTTCGTTCAAAGTAATGTATTTTTAAAATTTATAGATTTCTCCATTCGCTATGCTCAATCGAAAAGACAGGGCACTAATCTATCGACTGCTTCATCTTCTTCCAGTTCATGACAGGCAGGACAAAGGAAATTATCGCCGCTGTCACCCAGAACCATGATACCGGGCCGAAGTCATAGACCTTGATTGCCTCCCCTGCGGCATCAATCACCTCAGTCGAATTATATTGTATCAGATATCCGCTAGTGATCTCCTGAAGGCCTGTAGCGACATAGCTGAAAATACCAACTATTCCCAACGCAGCTCCTGTTGCCTTTCTTGGAACAATGTCCACTGCCATCAAACCTGCCACCACACAATACAGGACACCCATTGAAAGGGCAAACAAAGATACATAAAAGATATTCATAACAAACTCTCCTCCTACAAATAAGAAGAAGAATAGAGAAGTGGCACATGTTACTCCTGCAAGGATTGCAGGCTTGACACGACTTCCCTTGAATACCTTATCGGAGAGCCACCCAGCCAATATCGTACCGACGATACTGAATGCAGTGGAACATGCCAAAACTATATTTGCATCTCCTAATGAAAGGCCTCGTTCCTTCTGTAGGAAGAGCACGCCCCATCCATCGACCGCAAACTTTGTTATATACAGAAAGGCGCTGGATATGGCAATAACCCAGACTCCAGGATGCCTGAACACCATCTTCTGGAGCTCTTTAGTCGGTTTCTTATCCGTATGTGTCACCTGCTCCCCTGAAAGTTCCTGTACGGACGGGAGCCCTTTGCTTTCAGGAGTATCAGAGACGGAAAAAAGAATCCATCCCGCACCGACAAGTCCGGCAACGGCAGCAGCCAAAAAGCCGAACTGCCAGCCGACAGCACCACAGACAACGCCCAACAGCAGGTATGAAAGTCCCTTGCCGATATCCGGGCTGACACTGAACAGACTATAATAGGAGCCTCTCTGAGACAACGGGAACCAACGTGAAAGGCTTATGACTCCGGGGGCAGATCCCATAGACTGGACAAGACCGTTCATACCCCAGAGAAGGGCAAAAAGAACGAATATCAAAAAGGATGGCAACATAGCCTGAAAGAAGCCCAGTGCAGCCATTACAAGATTTACCAAAGCTGAGATAAACAGACCTGTGGCCATGAATCGGCGGATATTGCAATAGTCTGCAATGAAGCCATTAAGACATTTTCCTATGGCATAGACAAACATGAACGATGATCCTATAAGTCCAAGCTGGCCTTCAGTAAGAAATCCGCCGTCAATCAAAGGCTGCTTGAATATGCTTATGCTTGTTCTGCAGATATAGTACAGACTATATGCAATAGTCACTCCCCAGAAAGTCTTGTTTCTGAGAGATTTATATGTTGTGGCTATTTTTTCCTCCGGCACTTTATCCACCGATGGCTTGCTTATCCTATAGAATGAAAACAGGCTCATACCTCACTTTGTCTTTATACTCTGCCTAGCTCATTATTAAGCATTGTACGCATTTTGTTCAATGATGTAATCTCTGTCAGGATCGTCAGCTGATCCTCAATCGAAGCTGTTTCAAGTTCTTTGGTCTTGGCTTTAAGCTGAAGCTCGAGTCTACGGCCCTGATAAGCCAGCAGAGCCTTCGGTACATACTGCACCAGACGTGTAGATGCTGCGGTAAGAGACTGCTCATAGTTCTTGACCGTAATCTGGTATTTCTCGATCAGAAGTTCCTTTGCAATGGTAACAACATCCTCATCCATGCTATTGAGCAGACGCTGGGCAATCTGCTGCTGAGAAAGGCCTTCATCATACATCTGGAAATACAGGTCAAAAACCTTCCGGTATAGTGAATTAGCGAAAACAGTATCGTCAGCAGCAAGACTTCCGTCAATAAACTCAGCGACATTTACAGTCTCGCCCTCGACATAAAACTTGGAATCCCTGTCAAACTCCAACGTGGTGCATCCCTCTTCGAGGATGAATCCCAACAATTCCTTTTCACATGGTTCAAGATACGGTTCCTCAAAAATTGCAGGTGCAGTCACGACATCGTCAACATAACCCGGCGGAGGAACATCATCAAAAACGTCGGACGAATAATAATCATCCGGCATCGGAGGAGGAGGAGGAGGGAAATCCGCAGGCTGACTTGCTGCGCCGGCAGATGCAACTGCCCTGTCACGCTGTTTCTTTTCTTCAAGAAGCACCTGCGACCTTGTCTTGACGATGCGGTCAGCTAGAATACCCTCATCCATATCAAACCTTTCCGCAGTTGCACGCACATATACAGCACGCACCACGGCATCCGGCATAAGGGCGATGGTGTCAGCGATGTCGTTGATGAGATTAGCCCTCTTTAGAGGATCGTTACCGGCCTCACCAAGCAACAGTTCTGTCTTGAAGTTTATGAAATCCTGCTCATTCTGAGCGATATGATCCTGCACCTGGGTCAATGTATGCCTGCGTGCAAAATCATCCGGATCCTGTCCGTCTGGCAGCAGCACGACCTTTACATTCATGCCTTCCTTCAGCACGAGGTCGATACCTCTGAGCGCAGCCTTGATTCCGGCTCCGTCACCGTCGTAGATAATGGTGACGTTGTTGGTGAATTTACGGATCAGCCGGATCTGGTCGATGGTGAGCGAAGTTCCGCTCGATGCCACGACATTCTTTATACCCAACTGATGCATTGAAAGCACATCAAGATAACCTTCAACAAGGATACATTTATCCTGACGCGATATTTCATTTTTTGCGAAATAGATTCCATAGAGGGAGCGGCTCTTCACATAGATCTCCGTCTCCTTGGAATTGACATATTTCGGGATGGTCTTGTCTGTCTTTAGCGTACGTCCTCCGAAAGCGATAATGCGGCCGCTGACAGAATGAATAGGAAAGATTACGCGGTCATAGAACGTATCCACGACTCTTCCATCGTCGAACTTTTTGCACAGGCCCGTATCAAGAAGATATTCCTCCTTGTATCCGGCCTCTTTTGCCTTATTGGTGAAGGTGGCACGATTTATCGGCGCCCATCCAAGGCCATATTTCTGAATCGTCTCATCCTCCAGCCCACGGCTTCTGAAATACTGATATCCGATGGTCAGTCCCTCCTGGGTCTTCAGGCTATCCTGAAAAAATTTACCGGCATATTCAGAAACCAGCATAAGGCTCTCATTCCTTTGCTTCTTGGCTATTTCCTCAGCCGTCTCTTCTTTTTCTACGACCTCAATGTTGTATTTTTTAGCAAGATATCGCAGAGCCTCGACATATGTCATGCTCTCGTGCTCCATTACAAAGCCTACGGCAGTGCCTGACTTTCCGCAACCGAAACACTTATAGATACCTTTCGACGGCGAAACAACAAATGAAGGCGTCTTCTCGTTGTGGAATGGGCAGCAAGCCTTATAGGTGGCTCCTGCTCTTTTGAGAGTCACGAAGTCACCTATCACTTCCTCGACCTGCGCAAGGTCCAGAATTCTATTGACAGTTTCCTGAGGAATCATTCCTTATCGTACAAAGTTTTGTATTTTGAACAAAGGACGTGACTCAAATTTCCTTTGAATCACGTCCTCATGATTTTCCAAAGAGTCAATTAAAACGGAAGGTCATTGGGATCCTCTGCCACAGGCGCAGGAGGGTTATTGACCGGGGCTGGCGCAGGCGCTACTTCTGCCGGCTCTATCCTCCATGCTCTGATATCATTGTACCAACGGCCGTTATACTCACGGGCGCTCAAGTTGAATGATACCTTGACCTTGTCACCGATCTGATACTTGTCGAGTTCACGGACCTTATCCTCACCCCAGACATTCAGACAGACCTGTGAAGGAAAATTTCCTTCCTGATACTCAAGTATAAACTCCTGCTTAGACCATGCACCTCTTGCAGATGTGCCTGACTGAACATTAAGTTTATGGACAATTCTGCCCTCTAGTTCGAGTGCCATAATGTGGAAATTAATTTTCCCTTATTTACGCTTTGCAGGTGCTGGCTTTTCCTCAGCCTCTGGTTCCTCAACTACTGGCTCTGGCTTGATGATATCAAGAACCTCAACCTCGAAAACAAGTGTAGAGTTTGGCTCGATAGTACGTGCACCTCTCTCACCGTATGCAAGATTACCAGGAATATAAAGAGTAGCCTTACCACCCTTACCAAGAAGACCAAGACCCTCAGTCCATCCTCTGATAACCTGGTTTGCCACAAAGTTTGTAGAGTCGTTTGCATCGAACTCAGTACCATCAAGAAGAGTACCCTTATAATTTACGAGAACTGTATCCTCTGGCTTAACCTTGTCACCCTCTCCCTCTGCATGGAGAACATACTGAAGACCGCTCTCAGATACCTGAACACCAGCCTTCTTTGCATTCTCAGCAAGGAACTTCTCACCGATCTTCTCATTGAGTGCAGCCTGATATGCTCTACGTGCACCAAGATACTCGTTGATGATTCTGTTCATCTCATATGGGCTGATCTTGAACTTTGCTGCCCAAACAGAGTCAACTCCGTAAGGAACATCTGGCTCACCAGCGCCCATAGCATCAGAGATACCTTTCTTGAAATCTGCAAGGTTGATGTCAGAGTACTCGTCAAAGAAACCGTTACCCTTGAACATAAGACCGAAATTAGCACCAAGAAGGTAGCTTACGCTGTCTACACTAGAAGAAGTAACCTCGAGCTTCTTGATTTCGTTGTCTGCCATTGCCTCTTTTACGAGAGAGTCGTAGTTTGAACCCTGATTGCATGATACTGCTGCAACAACAGCAGCTGCGAATGCGAAAAATTTAAGTGTTTTCATGTTTGTTTATTCTTTTGTTGTTATTCTTTTGTTTCCAAAATGCACGCAAAGATAATGTTTTTTTGGATTTGTCGGAAAAAATCATTTAACTTAGTATGTCAAAATGTTCAGACTATGGGTATCGATTCTGCTGTACTTCACACAAAACTGAAAGAATTTTTCGGCTTCGACTCTTTCAAGGCCGATCAGGAACGCATTATCAGACATCTTGTTGACAAGAATAATGCATTTGTGCTCATGCCCACAGGTGGAGGAAAATCTCTTTGCTATCAGCTCCCCGCACTGGTCATGGAAGGCACAGCGGTAGTCATTTCGCCTCTCATCGCACTGATGAAGAACCAGGTGGATGCCATAAGAGGATTTGTATCCGGAAATGACGGCATCGCTCACTTTCTGAACTCATCACTCAACAAGGCTCAGATCGCAGAAGTACGTGGCGACCTCCTTTCTGGAGCAACCAAACTTCTATATGTGGCGCCGGAGTCTTTGACAAAAGCTGAAAACGTCGCAATGCTGAAGGAAATAAAAATTTCTTTCTATGCAGTCGACGAAGCTCATTGTATTTCTGAATGGGGACATGATTTCCGTCCCGAGTACAGACGAATACGCAATATCATCGAGGAGATCAGCATGGCTCCCATCATTGCACTTACCGCCACTGCCACCCCTAAGGTTCAAAGTGACATCCTGAAGAATCTGGGCATCTCTGACGCTACTGTTTTCAAGTCATCTTTCAACCGTCCGAATCTGTACTACGAAATCCGCGACAAATCTGACCCAAAGAGAGATATCATCAAGTTCATCAAGCAGAATCCAGGAAAGTCAGGTATCATATACTGTCTCAGCAGAAAGAAAGTCGAGGAGCTTGCTGAGCTGCTGAATATCAATGGAATAAAGGCCGCACCCTATCACGCTGGCCTTGACGCCAAGACGCGTGCCGACAACCAGGACAAGTTCCTCATGGAAGAGGTAAACGTCATAGTTGCAACAATCGCTTTCGGAATGGGTATCGACAAGCCGGACGTACGTTTCGTGATCCACTATGACATTCCTAAGAGTCTTGAAGGATACTATCAGGAGACAGGCCGTGCCGGACGAGACGGCAAGGAAGGTCAGTGCCTGACATTCTATAGTTACAAGGATATCCAGAAACTGGAAAAGTTCATGCAGGGAAAACCCGTTGCAGAACAGGAGATCGGCAAGCAGCTCCTGATGGAGACTGTAGCATATGCCGAATCCAACTCATGCCGCAGAAAACTGCTGCTGAGTTACTTCGGAGAAGATTACACACAAGAGAACTGCGGCGCCTGCGACAACTGCCTGCACCCTAAGAAGCAGTTTGACGGTCGCGAGGAGATGGCGACCGTGATCGAACTTATCGAGTCTCTTCCTGAGCGTTTCAAGATGGAGCACCTGGCAAACATCCTTGCAGGAGAAAGCAACTCGATCATCAAGTCATACCACCACGACAGACTGGAGATGTTTGGCATCGGAAAGGAGCACTCTATACGTTTCTGGAATGCTGTCATCCATCAGGGAATGGTATTGCATTTCCTACATAAAGACATTGAGGCATACGGACTTATGTCAGTAACTGATGAGGGCCGAGCATTCTATGAGGCGCCTTATGAACTGATGCTGACAGAGGACCGAGAGTTCGCTGAGGGAGAAGATGATGACGACGACTCACCAGCAGGAGGAGTGCGTGGTGGAGGCGGTGGCGACGATACACTTCTGACTATGCTCAAGGATCTTCGCAGGGATGTTGCACGCAAACGCGGACTCCAGCCATGGGTGATCTTCGGAGATCCATCACTTGAGGACATGTCCATCATGTACCCTATCACCGTGGATGAGCTCAAGAACTGCCAGGGAGTAGGCGAAGGAAAAGCCAGAAAGTTCGGTAAAGAGTTCCTCGAACTGATTGCAAAATATGTAGAGGAAAATGAAATAGAGCGTCCTGATGACTTTGTGATGAAGTCAATGGTCAACAAATCCGTCAACAAGGTATATATCATCCAGAGCATCGACAGAAAATTCCCTCTTGAGGACATTGCTGATGCTAAGGGCATGGAAATGAGCGAACTGCTCAGCGAGATCGAGGCCATCGTGTACTCAGGCACCAAGCTCAATATCGACTACTACCTCGAGCAGACTTTGGATGACGATGTAATCGATGACATCTATGCATACTTCCACGACGATGCTCAGTCTGACTCGCTGGAAGAAGCGATGGAAGAATTAGGCAGCGACTATGACGAAGAAGAAGTCCGCCTGGTCCGCATCAAATTCCTCTGCGAAGTCGCAAATTAGATCACGACATTACAATCTACCCTATCAAAAGCACAAAAGCATACGTTTTTGTGCTTTTAGTTTACATTTTCCTGTTCAAAAGCACAAAACTGGGGCATTTTGTGTTTTTGAAGGCTCAAATATGGTTCAAAAGAACAAAACTGGGCCATTTTGTGCTTTTGAAGGCAAAAATCACAGTTAAAAGAACAAAACTGGGCCATTTTGTGTTTTTGAAGGCTCAAATCACAGTTAAAAGAACAAAACTGGGCCATTTTGTGCTTTTGAAGGCTCAAATCACAGTTAAAAGAACAAAACTGGGCCATTTTGTGCTTTTGAAGGCTCAAATCACAGTTAAAAGCACAAAATCCGGCTATTTTGTGCTTTTGAAGGCAAAAAATCACAGTTAAAAGAACAAAATGTGGCTATTTTGTGCTTTTGAAGGCAAAAAATCACAGTTAAAAGAACAAAACTGGGCCATTTTGTGTTTTTGAAGTCTCAAATCACAGTTAAAAGCACAAAATCCGGCTATTTTGTGCTTTTGAAGGTAAAAATCACAGTTAAAAAGAACAAAACTGGGGCATTTTGTGTTTTTGAAGGCTCAAATATGGTTCAAAAGAACAGAATGTGGCTATTTTGTGCTTTTAAAGATTATTAGGTTGAAGGAAAGAGTTCATCAACAATGCCCATCTCGATTTTCAGGATATTTTTTATCTGACGGTTTGATGCATTATATTCACTTTTCATACGACGCGCCATATCGACCTTCTGCTTTGCTGACAAATGCCCTGGGTGCTTGACATTAAAATCCTTCACACATAATGCACATACAGCCGAATACATTTCCTCATCAGTAATAAAGACCGACTCATGAAGTCTGTCTGCAATTTCACTATATGCCTCATACTTTTTTGTCAAGCACTGAAAATAGTGATGTGCATTTCTAAAGAAATTCTCAGCCTCATGGATTCTGCACCATGAAGAAGGAAGAATCATACCATCACAAACCTTAAGACCTTTCGGAAGGTCGATGTTGTTGCTTCGACAAATTGTTCTTCTTTCACGCACTGTCAGGTTAGTAAATTCTACTGAAGATAGTTTTTCCAAAAACGGATTGAAGAAAAAGGCTCCGGCACCCCATGGATATGAGTATGGAGTACAAGACGGCATTGCAACAAAACCATTTCTGTTTGCATAAACAATTTCATTACGAAGAGCCTGGAGTGAAGTGATTTCTATCATATTACATTTAAAATCACGAAGGTTGACAACCCTGCCATTTCTCGAAAAGAACTTAGCCAGCCTGGACTTGAACAAAGCAAATAATTCCTCACACTCTTCACGGGCCCCTCTAAGTATGATATGAATATGGTTGTTCATAAGTTCAAACGTAAACACCTTGATCTTGGGAAAAGCAAGAGCTGATACGGCTATGAGATTCATACCCACAACCATATCGTCCTTGCATGAAAATATCATATCCATTTTGTGGCCATCGGTATATAAATGCCAATATGGTCCATCTTGATTGAATCTAAACTCACAGTCTCGCTCCGTATCCCAGAACGAGCCTGCAACAGAATCTTTTTTCATCGTTGCTTAAATCTAACTATGTTTATAAATGAATAACTTGATGCGCAACATGAAAGGGGCTTC